>Ga0187894_10003267_pt1 | contig 18373 bp, 21 predicted proteins | sample GBC1701081metaG_FD_136650 | JGI IMG/M metagenome (GOLD analysis project Ga0187894, IMG submission 136650) | White microbial mat communities from a lava cave in the Kipuka Kanohina Cave System on the Island of Hawaii, USA - GBC170108-1 metaG ...
GGCCGAGAGCCTCGGCATCGCGCGCATCGACATGGGGCCGGGGCGTGAGGCTTACAAGTGGCGCTTCAACACCGGCGCGCGAGCGCTCGTGGCAGGTGGAATCGCCGCCGGGCCGCTGCTCCAGCACGCGCTGCGCGCCGGCCTGCGGGCGCGCGATTGGATCCGCAGCTCCCGGCACGCAGCGCAGCTGCGAGCCCGCTTCTCGCGGGAAGCTCGAAGTGACCACGACGCCGGCTCAGCTTCCGAGAAGTAGCCGGATGCGCGCGGCCAGGCGCTCCGCATACCAACCGAGCACGGCGGGAAAGCGGTGCTGATCTCCGATCGCCGGCTCGCCGAAGCGTCGCTTGTAGATCTCGCGCCAAGGCTTCACGCGGTGGATCAGCCGCCAGTCGGTCTTGATGAACGGGCGGAAGACGTAGAGCGGCACCGGCGACTGGAGCGGAAAGAAGCTCGCATCCCAGGTCGCTGGGAAGGGGCAGTCCCGATAGAACTCCCCGACCATCACGCCCTGTTCGAGCAGCTCCGTTTCCACCGAGCTCTTCGCTGGATCCACGGCCGGCAGGATCAGCTCATGCGGCGTCTCGGGCATCGCGAGCACGATGCAGCGCAGCATCGCGAGCGATCCCCCGGTTGGGGCGAGTCGCACGAAGATCTCGCCGTAGAGCTTGACCTCGTCCGCGATCGCGGCGGCATCGTTCGCGCTGCGCGGCTTGCCGACGGAGAGATAGAAGAGGCCGGCATCGACCGAAGGCTCCGCAAACGGGCATACGGCCTCCGTGCGAGCCTCGCTTTTGCGGACGTTGCGGAAGATCACGTCGCGGATCCAAGCGTCGGCGGCACGCAGCGTCGCGAGCTCGCTGGCAGGGAGGTCCGTCGCGTTCGCGAGCTGCTCGGGCTTCAGCAGGCGGCGCCCCGTCTCGCGTTCGATCGCGGCGAGGTCGTTAGGCACCGGCGTACGCTGCGCGCGCGCGCTGCTCTGCATTTCCATCACGACTTCCTCGGCGTTTCAGCGCTCCACCCGCAGAGAATTTCCACTCGGCCGCTGGCTGCGCGCAGCGCGCACCTTCAGCATCTCGGCCACGAGCGGAGCGAGCTGCGCCGCGACGCGATCGCTGCCGTGGACCGTGAAGTGACAATCGTCGATGAAGTGATCGAGATCCTTGGGAAGAGTGGGCTCGAGGTCGAAGAAAGCGAAGCCCCGCTGCGAGGTCACTTCGCGCTGCAGCTGGTTGTACCGCCGCAGCTCCGACGCCATCCAGGCCGGATCGGCGCGCACCGGGCCGTCCGGAGTCTGGATCGCGAACCAATAGGTCGCACGTTCCTCGGTGCTCGGTGTTGCCTCCCAGAGCGTCGGCTGACCGAGCACGACGGCGTCGAGCTGCTCGCTGCGCGCCCAATCGAGCAGCGCGGCCAGGCCGTCGCGCAGCTCGGCGCTCGGATCGCTGCGGCGTACCGGCGCCGCAACGAACGGCAGCGACGCGTACTCGGCGCGCCGCACCGGCAACTCGTCGGACTGCCAGCCGAGCGCGCGCCCGCGTCGCAGCGCCCACCAGATGCCGAGCCGATTCTTTGCCACGCGCACGCGGCGGCAGAGCTGGAGCGAATCGAGGCAGAAGTCTTCTGCGCGCGCCGGCCACGCTGGGTGTGCGGATGCCGCGATCGAGGAGCCGTCGTAGGAGTAATCCGGACCGCCGCGCCACGCGAGCTCGTTGATGCCGTGCAGCGAGATCACGAGATCAGGCTCGAAACCCAACAAGTGCTGGCGCGCGAAAGCGAGCGATTCGACGATGGTGTGGCCCGGGCGTCCGTAGGCGAGCACCTGCACCGCGAGGCCGAGCGGCGCGAGCGCCTCCGAGAGCCGCGCCTCGAGCCGCCCACTCCACATGTCGCGCGTGTCGTGCGTCGCCTCGTCGGTGGTCGATCCGCCGAGCACGACGACGCGCAGCGTGCGCGGCGGCTTCGCGGCCGTCGTCATCGAGAGCGAGCGGAACCCAAAGCCGTTGCGCTCGTAGCGGGCCTCGCTGCGCAGGCCTGGGATCTGCTGGCGGACCGGGAAGCGCAGCTCGTCGCCGCGGCCTGCGAGCGGCGCGACGATGCGCAGTGCGCTCTCGGCGAGCAGCATCGAGAACAGAGCCGAGAACGACAGCAGCAACGGGCCGCGAAGCGAATTCTTCACGGTGAGTCTCGGTAGCCGATCCGCAGACCGATTCAACGAAGCGACGAAGAGGAACCCGTGCCCAGCTGGCAGCCGGACAGCAGAGATTGGATCGCGTGCGGCGCGCTTGCGCTCGCGTGGATCGCGACGATCGCTCTGCTCGGCGTGAGCGGGGAATTCCCGGTCTCCGACGATTGGGCGTATGCGCACAGCGTGCGCGTGCTCGTCGAGGAGGGCCGCTTCGAGCGGCTCGACTGGACCTGGGTGCCGATGCGCACGAACGCGGCGATCGGCTGGCTGTTCGTTCAGGGGTTCGGCTTCTCGTACGAGACGCTGCGGCTCTCGAGCGTCGTATTCGGCGGCTTCGGCATGCTCGCCGCGTTCGCGCTCTGCCGGCAGCTCGGCGCAGCCACCTGCTGGAGCGCGCTCGCGGCGGTGCTCTACGCATGGAATCCGGTGCATCTCCCGCTCGCGCTCAGCTTCATGACGGACGTCGCGTTCGGCGCGCTCGTGAACGCGTCGCTGTTCTGCTTCGCGCGCGGCTTGCCTCGCCTCGCGTGGGGCTGGCTGTTAGGCGGAGCGCTGCTCGCGACGGCGGCGGCATTTTCGCGCCAGCCGGGCATGGGGATCTTTCTGGCAGCGCTGCTGGTTTTGCTCGCCACGCGGCCCTCGCGGCTCGGCTGGCTCACCGTCGCGGGCGCGGGCATCGCGATCGTTGCGGTCGGGATCGCGCCCGAGCGCGTGCGCGGGACGCTCGAGCTCAACTGGTACCTGAGAAGTGTGCTGGGAGAGCCGAGCCGCGCGCTCGGCGCGCTGGCGCGCAACGTGCCGACACTGCTTTTCTTGTTAGGGGCGTTCTCGCTTCCCGTCGTGCTCGTGCGCGCGCTGGCGCTGCCGCGCGCCGTCGCGATCGGCGCTGCGCTCACGGGGGCCGGCGTGTTCGTCGCGCTCGCGCTCCGGCTCGGGCTCGGCGTTCCACCCGGCATCGATTGGTGGTTCGACTTCGGGATCGGCACGGGCTCCCACGCTCATCCCGGTGCATTCCCCACGTTGCCGCGTCCGGTCGCGTGGCCGATCGGTGCGTTCGCGGCTGCTTCGGGCGCCATCGCCGGCGTCTCGGCGCTCGGTGCTCTCGCGAGCAGCCGGCGCGCGCCCGACCGCGCTGCGCTCTGGCTCGCGGCGTGCTTCAGCGCGATCTACCTCGGCGCGCTCGCGATCCGCCATCCATTCTTCGATCGCTACTGCATCGCAGTGCTCGCGCCGCTGCTCGCGTTGATGACTCGCGGCCTGCCGAGCGGCCCGCGGCGCTGCCAGCTCGCCCTGATCGCTGGGTTGCCGCTCGTCTGCTTCACGATCGGGGCGACGCACGACTGGCGCGAGCGCGAGGCTGCGCGCGCGGCGCTGCTGCGCGAGCTGCTCGCGGAAGGCGTCGCTGCACAGCGCATCGACGGCGGCACGGGCTTCAACGCGACGCACAACTACGGCCCGGTGCGTTTTCCGACACGCGCCGGGCGCCCCTTCATGATCGACGACGAATACCGCGTCAGCTTCATGCGAGAGATTCCGGGCTACGAGCACGTCCGCGAACGGCGCTACTCGAGCTGGATGCCCCCGCGTGCGGACTCGGCAGTGCACGTGCATCGGCGCAAGCCGGTGCCATGAGCGCCGCCACGAGCGAAGCGCGCTCCGGGGGTCGCATCGTGCGAGACCTCGCCGCGCTCGTTGGAGCGGAGCTCGTCGCGAAGCTGGCCGGCTTCGCGGCGTTCGCGTATCTGGCACGCGTGCTCACGCCGGAGCATTACGGCGGCGTCGAGCTCGCGATCCAGCTCGCGCTCGCGCTCGGCATGTTGGTCGACTTCGGGCTCGGCCCGATCGGCGCACGCGCCGTCGCGGAGTCTGCGAGCCGCGCCGCTCGCGTCGCGCGCGAGATCGCGACGCTCAGGCTGCTACTCGCGTGCGCAGCTTATGCAGGCGCCTGGTTGATCGCAGGCGCCGTGGACGTACGCAGCGACGTTCGCGCGCTGATTCGCGTGGTCGCGCTTTCGCTGTTCGCAGCCCCGTTCGTCTCCAGCTGGCTTTTCCAGGGCCTCGGCAACATGGCCTGGGTCGCCGGCGGCCAGCTGTTACGGATGTGCGTGTTCGCAGCGCTCTGCGCGCTGCTCGTGCGCGCGGACGAGCAGCTCGCGCTCGTCGCGGTCGCCGAGCTGAGCGCGGTGTTCGCGATGGCCGGCTGGTACTGGATCGGACAGTCGCGGAACGTCTGCAGGCCGGGGATCGGCGCGCCCGTCGTGAGGCTGCGCGCGCTCGCGGCCGCTGCGCTGCCGGTCGGCCTTTCGCGCGTCGGCACTTCCATCCAGCAGTACGCGCCCACGCTCGCGGTCGCGCAGCTCGCGGGCCCGAGCGAGCTCGCCTGGTTCGCGGCGGCGCATCGCCTCGTCACGAGCCTCGGCGCCTTCGTCGAGATTCAGCTGTTCAACTTGTACCCGCAGCTCGTGCGAGCCGCGGCTTCAGGCGGGGCAGGCCTCCGCGAAGCAGCTGCGCCCTCCTTCCGTGCGAGCGCCTGGATCGGCTGCAGCGCTGCGCTCGCGATCACGCTGCTCGCGGCGCCGGTGCTGCGGCTCGTCTTCGGCGCGCCGTTCGAGAGCGCGGCGCTTCTACTTGCGGTTGCCAGCTGGGCGCTTCCGCTCGGGCTGGTCGGAGGTCATGCGCGCTTTGCGTTGCTCGCCGTCGGCGCACAGCGCACGGAGCTCGCTGCGACCGCCACCGGCGCCGCGCTGACGCTCGGCGCGGCGTGGTTGCTCGTGCCGAGCTTCGGGTCTGCGGCGGCTGCCGCAGCGCTGGCTGCCGGCGCCGCGGCGACGTGGTTCGCCGCGCATCTGCTCGCGCGAGCTCGCGGCTTGCAGATGCCCGTCGCGGCCGGTCTGAGAGCGCTTGCAGCAGGCGCGGCGATCGCGCTCGGGAACGCCGCATTCCCTGCGGACGGCCAGCTGCTCCGCGCCGCGCTCTCTCTCCTGCTGTTCGCTGGAGCCGCAGCCGTTTTCGAGCGGGAGCTGCTGCGCGACGCGCGCCGGCTGATTCGGCGCGGGCTCGCGTGAGGCGCACCCGAGCCCGCGGGCGGCTTGTTACGGCCAGAGCGATGCCAACTCCTCACTCGTCGTGAAGTGCGCGAGCCGTGAAAGCGTGTTCGCGAGCACCGCTTCGCCGTACTCGGCGGGGTAGCCCGCGACGCAGTCACGCGGGATCACGACGTGGTAGCCGTGGTTCACCGCCTCGATCGTCAGGCCGATGATGCCGACGTTGAGCGAGACGCCGGTGGCGATCACGCTGCAGGCGCTCTCGGCGCGCAAGAACGCGTCGAGCTCGGTCGCGGCGAACGGCGACATGCCGTGGAAGCGCTGGCAGACGAGGTCGCGCGGATCGGGGCCGAGCTCGGGCACGCTCTCCACGCTCGGCTCACCGACCAGCATGTGGTCGGGGTTCCGTAACAAGCCGTTCACCAGAGGCACGTTACGCGGCGTGCCGGCGCGATCGCGACGGAATGCGGCGTGGCAGTGGATCACGCGCACACCCGCGTCGCGCGCACGCTGCAGCACGCGCGCAGTCGCCGTGATCACGCCGGCTTCCTGCACGGCCTTCGCCAGCACCGGCATCGAGGCGAGATCGCCGACGACGCCGCGCTGCAGCTCCATCACCAGTACCGCGCAGCGGCCCGGCGCGACGAGCTCGCGCAGCTCAGCCGTCATCGCGCGCGCGCTTTGATCTCGCCGATGCGATGCACGGCGCCGATCACTGCGTCGAGGTAGCCCGGGCCCTGCGCGGTCGGCACGAACCAGCCCGTCGGGCACATCGTCAAAATCTCGACGAGCGAGAAGCCCTCGCCGGCGAGCTGCGCTTCGAACGCGCGCCGCAGCATGTTCTTCGTGCGCACGATGTTCGGCGCGTCGTGCACCGAGCCGCGCGCGATGTACGCGGCGCCGCCGAGCGGGGCGAGCATCTCGGCGAGCGAGATCGGGTGGCCGTGACGCGCGGCGTCGCGGCCGTCGAGCGTGTTCTTCGTGCGCTGCCCGAGCACGGTCGTCGCGGTCATGTGTCCGCCCGTCTCTCCGAACACGCCGTTGTTGAGCAGCACGCAGGTCAGATTCTCTCCGCGCGCGGCGGTGTGGATCACTTCCTGCAGTCCCTCGTTCACCATGTCGCCGTCGCCTTGCAGCGTGAAGACGAGCGTCTCCGGCCGCATTCGCTTCGCGCCAGTCGCGAGGCTCGGCGCGCGGCCGTGCAGCGCCTGGATCATGTCGGTGCCGATCGAGGAGCCGAGCGCGGTATAACAGCCGATCCCCACCACACCGAGCGCGTTCTCCGCGCAGCCGAGCTCCTCGATCAGCTCCAGCACGAGGCGCAGCGCGAGCGGCTCGCCGCAGCCGGGACACAGATCGTGATCGACCGAGAGCTGCAGCTCCGGTGCGAACTCGCCGGTGCGCTTTGCGGCGCGCGCGGGCGGAATGTCGGTGCGAATCGTCTCGCTCATGCCGCGCTCCTCGCCGCGAGCGCGCGCTCGATGCGCGCTCGCACCTGCTCGGGATCGAAGAAGCGCCCGATGCCGAAGCCGTGCGCATCGGTCGAGATGCCGCCGATCGCGACGACCGCTGCTCTCCCTAACACCGCGAGCCGCACGTCGTCGATCATCTGACCGGCGTTCTGCTCGAGCACGGCGACACGCGTTGCGCCGGCGCTCGCGCGTGCGAGCGCATCGCTCGGAAACGGCCACAGCGAGACGGGCCGGAAGAAGCCGACGCGCACGCCCGCGCGGCGCAGCTCGCGCACCGCGTGCCGCGCGAAACGCGCGAGTGAGCCGAACGCCACGACGACGAGCTCCGCGCCGTCGCAGTGCTCGGTCTCGAAACGCTGCTCCGCGGCTGCGATCTGCTCGTGCTTGGCTTGCAGTCGCTGCCAAAACACCTCCGCGTCGATGCCCTTCGTGCCCGGCTGCATGCCGATCGGCGAGATGTGCCGAGGCCCGCCCCGTGCACGCCCAGTGCCGTCCGCGCGCCAGTCCTTTGCGCGGGGCGGATCGCTCTGCGTCTGCACGGCGACTGCCTCCGCGGTGTGCGCGAGCAGATAGTCGCCATAGATCAGCACCGGGTTGCGCCAGCGCTCGGCGAGCTCGAACGCGCACCGCGTGAGATCGATCGCTTCGGCGACGTCGATCGGCGCGAGCACGATGAAGCGGTAGTCGCCGTGGCCGCCGCCGCGCGTCGCTTGGAAATAGTCGAATTGGCCGCGCGCCATGTTGAAGACGACCAGCGGCAGCTCGGCGCGCACCAGCTCCGAGAACGACTCCTGCATCAGCGCGAGGCCTTGGCCGGTCGAGCCGGTCGCTGCGCGCGCGCCCGTCGCGACGGCGCCCCATGCCATGCCGATCGCCTCGAGTTCACTCTCCGCGTTGATGCAAACGCCGCCGGCCGTCGGCAGCTTCGCCGCGAACGCCTCGAGCAGCTCGGTGAACGGCGTCATCGGGTAGCCCGCGAAGAACTTGCAGCCGGCCGCGATCGCGGCCTCGGCGATCGCTTCGCTGCCTTCCATCAGGCGGCGCGTCATCGTGCTGCTCCTGTGGCGAGCACGGGCTCGTCGTACTTGTAGACCTCGAAGCAGAAATCCGGGCACACCAACAGGCACGCCCCGCAGCCGGTGCAGCCGGCGATCAGGTCGGGAAGCCGTGCGCCGATCGCGTTGCGTCGCTCGCCCATTCGTAACACCTGCGGCGGGCAGGCCGGAATGCAGAGCTCGCAGCCTTTGCAGCGCTCTTCGGCGATCACGACCGTGCCGCGCGTGGCGACGCTGCTCATTGCGCGCCCCAAGCCGAGGCGAGCCCGCGCGGCGCAGCTTCGTAGCCGGCACGCAGCGCGGCGGCGTTCTTCGCGGCGTGTTCGCGGCGATACGGTGGCAACGCTTCCTGCATCGCTGCGATCAGCGAATCGAGCGTGACGAGCTGCGTCGCGGCGGCGAGCGCGGCGATCAGCACGAGCGACGTCGCCTGTGCGGCGCCGAGCTGATCCGCGAGCGTCGTCGCCTTCACCGGCAGTGCGTGCGCAGCGCCGGCGTCGCCGCTCTCGCCGAACAGATCCGAGTTCCACACCGCGACGCCGCCGCTGCGCAGCTTCGCGCGCACTCCTTCCCAATAGCGCGGATGCGCTCCGATCCCGGCCCAGCTCCTCGCGACGATCGGCGGCGACGAGATCGGCTCCGCCCCGAGGATCAGCGTCGAGTCGGTGTTGCCGCCGCGCATGGAGCCGCCATAAGTCCCGAGCGACATCACGTGGCGCTGCTCGCGAATCGCGGCGCGCGCGATCACTTGGGCAGCGAGCTGCACGCCTTGGCCGCCGATCCCGGTGAGTAGAATTTCTCGCTCCACGGCCCTAATTGCTCCCAGCCCGCAAGCCTGCCATCGCGAAGGCCTCGAGGCGCCTCGCCTGCGCGCGCTCCGCGGGGTCGTTCTCGAGCAGGCGCGTCTCCAGCCAGCCCATCGCGAGGTGGTAGAGCGCTTCGGCATCAGCTTCCGGATCGGCGCTCGGCAGCTCGCGGGCTGCCTTCGCCTCCTCGAGCGCCGCGCGCACGAGCGCGGTCAGGCGCCGCTCGGAGGCGGCGACTTCCTCCGGGTAGTGGCGCGCGAGCTGGCTACGCGCGAGAGCGAAGGGGCGCGTGGCTTCGGCGCCGCGCGAGTTCAGCGCCTGCTCGAGCATGCCGCGCAGCCAGGCGCGCACGCGCTCGGCCGCGTTGGGCGCGGCCGCCATCCGCGCGCGCAGATATTCCTCGAGCAGCACGATGCCGTGATCCAGCACCGCGACCAGCAGCTCGTGCTTGCTGCGGAAGTGGCGGTAGAAGGTCTGGTTCGAGAGCCGCGCGCGCTTGACGATCGCTGCGACCGACGGCTCGAGCTCGCCTCGCTCGCGGATCAAGCCGAGCGCCGCTTGCACCAGCTTCTCCGCCTCGGCCGCGTACGCGCTGCGCTGGCGCTCGAGCGCGCGCTCGACGGCGCGTTCGACAGCGCGGGGGGCGTCCCCGGCACGCGCCCGAAGCGAGGCCGGAGCGCCGAACCGCCCCGCGGCTGCCGCACGCTCCGCGGGATTCGAATTTCTCGATTTGGGAATGGCGTTCCGCATTACCGGAACACTATTCTGCCTCCGCGATGACCGCAACCGCTTCACAGGCTCCGCAACCGCTGCTCGTCGGCGACGTGTTCCGTGGCAACGCGCGCGCCGCGCCGCAGAGCTGTGCCGCCTCGCTTGGCGATCAGGCGCTGACGCACCGCGAGCTCGACCAGCTCGCGAATCGCACGGCGCGCGCACTGCGCGCGGCTGGCGTCGGCCATCGCGATCGGGTGGTGACCTGGGCCGACACTGCGCTCGAGCTCGTCCCGCTGTTCGCAGCTTGCGCGAAGCTCGGTGCGATCTTTGCGCCGGTCAACGCGCGGCTGGGCCTGCGCGAGGCGAGTGAGGTGGCGCAGATCGCGCGGCCGCGGCTCGTCGTCGCGGATCTCGAGCGAGCGAAGAATGGGGTGCAGCTCGCATCGGAATGCGGCGCCTCGTTCGCGCAGCTCGGAGCAGGCGCCAGTGCCGGTCCGGCGCTCGCCGAGCTGCCGCGCGATGACTCGGACGTCTCCGAGCCGGCGCTGCGCGAGACCGACCCGCACGTGATCTTCTTCACGAGCGGAAGCACCGGGCGTCCGAAGGGCGTCGTGCTCTCGCATCGCACGAGCTGGCTGCGCAGCTTTCAAGGCGTCTTTCGCGACGAGCCGCGCCGTACGGTTTGCATGTTCCCGATGTTCCACATGGCGCCCTGGACGCTCGCGCTCGCCGCGTGGCAGACGCGCGGCGAGGTCGCGTTCGTCGCGAACGCGACGCCGGACGCGCTGCTCGCCGCGATCGAGCGGCGGCGTGCGAATCATTTCTACGGCATCCCGCTGATCTGGTCGCGCGTGCTCGAGAGCGATCTCGGGCGCCGCGATCTCTCCTCGCTGCGCGAGCTCGACACCGGCACGAGCGCCGTGCCGATCGAGCTCGTGCGCGCGCTGCGCGAGCGCTTTCCGGCGTGCACGCTGCGCATCTATTACGGCGCCACCGAAACGGGGACGGCGTCGGCGCTCTCGCACAGCGACGTGCTGCGCAAGCCCGGCAGCGTGGGCCTCGCGCCGCCCGGCGGTGAGCTGCGCATTTCTGGCGATGGCGAGCTGCTCGTGCGCAGCGCCTATCTACTGAGCGAGTACTGGGGCGACGCGGAGGCGACGCACGCCGCGCTGCGAGATGGCTGGTTCCACACCGGCGATCTGGGCGCCTTCGACGCCGAGGGCTACCTCGCGATCGTCGGCCGCAAGAAAGACGTGATTCGCAGCGGCGGCGAGAGCGTCTCTCCCGCGGAAGTCGAGGCGGCGCTGCGCGATGCTGCGGGTGTGCAGGAGGTGGCGGTGGTCGGCGTGCCGGATGCGCAGTGGGGTGAGCTCGTCTGCGCCGTGGTCGTGCCGGCCGCTGGGGCTGCGCCGACGCTCGAGGCACTGCGCGCGCATTGCGAGGGCAGGCTCGCGGGCTTCAAGCGCCCGCGCCGCCTCGAGCTCGCACGCGAGCTGCCGCGCACCGAGGCGACGCGGCAAGTTCAGCGCGCGCTGCTGGTAGAGCGCATCGTGAGTGGAACGGCGAAGTGACGGGAGCTATTACGGTCCTCTCGCACGTTCCGGTCACGCTGCTCGGGCCGCTGCTGAAGCGCTTTCCGGACGTCTCGGTCGCCCAGATTCCGGAGCAGGGGCAGCTCAGCGATGGCGTCCGCGGCGACGTGCTGCTCACGCAGGCGTGGGGGTCCGAGAATGTCGCCGATGCGATCGCGCGTGGCGTGCGCTGGGTGCACGCATATGGCACCGGCGTCAACGCGTTCCCGTTCGATGCGCTCGGCGCGGTACCTCTCACCTGCTCGCGCGGCGGCAGCGGCATTCCGATCGCGGAGTGGGTGCTGGCCGCGATGCTCGCGTTCGAGAAGCGCTTCCCCGCGTCATTCGTGCGCGAGCCCGCACACTGGAAGTACATCGAGCTGGGCGGACTCTACGGACGCACGCTCGCGCTGGTCGGCTTCGGCGGGATCGCGCGCGAGATCGCGCTGCGCGCGCTGCCGTTCGGCATGCGCGTGCGTGCGCTGCGACGCAGCGACGGCGGTGGGATGGCGGGCGTCGAGATCGTGCGCGAGCTGAGCGAGCTGTTGCGGAACGCCGACCACGTCGTGATCGCCGCGCCGGCGACGCCCGAGACGCGCCACCTGATCGGACGCGACGCGCTGGCGCAGCTAAAGCGCGGCGTGCATCTCGTGAACGTCTCGCGCGGCGCGCTGATCGATCAGGATGCGCTGCGCGAGGCGCTCGACGACGGCCGCGTCGCGTGCGCCTCGCTCGACGTCGCCGAGCCCGAGCCGCCGCCGGCCGGCCATTGGCTCTACGCGCATCCGCACGTCCGCCTCAGCCCACACATCTCGTGGAACATGCCGGGGGCGCTGGGCATGCTGCTGGAGCCGTTCCTCGAGAACCTCGCGCGTTGGAAGTCGGGCAAGCCGCTGCTGGAGCGCGATCTCGTCGACCGGGCGCGGGGCTATTAGGACCGCTTTCCGCACCGCCCACAGGAGGCAACGTGGACCGCAAGCTCGGCGACGTCGCGAATCGAGTGATCTTCGAGAATGCGCGCGTGCGCATCTGGGAGATGCGCATGCCGGCCGGCGAGAGTGGCCCGCCGCACCGTCACGACCTCGACCACATCCTCGTGCAGATCTCCGGCGACCGAATGGCGGTGCTGCCCGAGCCCGATTCGAAAGGGCCCTATCGGGACTACCTCGAGGCCGACGTCGCGCCAGGGCAGTGCTTCTTCATCGAACGAGGCGGGGTCGAGGTCGCAAAAAACGTGGGGCAGCGCGAGTACCACGAGATCCTGATCGAGCTGAAGGACTGAGCCGATCCGTTGGCCCAAGCAAGTGAAGTGGGCGGCTCGTCTCTTTTCGGGGCTTCGCTGCGCGGGGCGGCGGGGGCTCGCGCCGCTCACCCGCGTGACCGCGATGGGCGGTGCAGTGAGGCGAGCAGGAGCCTTGCGATGCGTCTCCAGCGTGCGCGCGGCCACGCCTGGGGTTCGCTCTGCGACCCCCGCCCCCCGCGCAGCTCGTGCTTTGCGTCGTTCTCACGCAGCGAGAGGGGAGCGGTGACGTGACTGCGCCATCGCGGCGCAGTCACGTCACTTTTCGGTGTTGCCGTGCGGAGGGTGGCGCTCTGATCGCGCGCGCCTCGGAGTCGCGTTATGCAAGGCGTCGTCAACGTGAGATCGCGAGGCGCGGCGTGTGAATCAGCTCGACTTCTCGGATGTGGCGGATCGGCTGCTGGGGCGGGCATTGCGCCGGCAGGCGGAGAAGATTCCTAACGACGTGTTCGTGCGCTGGAATGAGCAGCGCTTCAGCTATGGCCGCGTCAACGAGCTCTCGAACGCGAGCGCGCGCGGATTCAGCGAGCTCGGCGTCGGCCGCGGCGACACCGTCGCGTTCCTGCTCGAGCCGTGTCCCGACTGGATCTGGACGACGCTCGCACTCAACAAGTTGGGCGCGATCTGGGTGCCGACGAACACCGATTACAAAGGCACGTGGCTGCGCGAGTCGCTGGCGGATGCGCGCGCGCGTGTGCTCGTCGCGGACGCGCCGTTACTCGAGCGTGCGCTCGAGGCGTGCGGCGGCGCGCTGCCGTTCGAGCGCGTCGTCGTGCGCGGCAAGGCGCCGGCTTGGCTTCCGGCGCGCGTCGCGGCGGTTCCGCTCGAACAGCTCGCGCGCGCGCCGGGGAGTGAGCCGAACGACGCCGACCTCTTCTACGGCGACACGGCCGCAATCCTCTGGACCTCGGGCACCACGGGCAAGTCGAAGGGCGTGATGCAGAGCCACAACGTGTGGATCCGCGCGGCGCTCGATGGCGCGCGCAACTCGGGGCTGCGCGAAGGCGAAGTGATCTACAGCTGCCTGCCGATGTATCAGTCGGCCGCCTGGGTCGCGAACGTCTACCGCGCGCTCGTCTGCGGGGTCCCGGTGGCGATGGACGCGCGCTTTTCGGTGACCGAGTTCTGGGAGCGTTGCCGCTATTACGGCGCGACGATGGTCTTCACGCTCGGCGCGATGCACGTCTTCCTGTGGCAGCAGCCGCCGCGCCCCGACGACCGCGACAACCCAGTGCGCAGCGCCGGCATGGTCCCGATGCCCGACAAGCTGATCGGTCCGTTCAAGGAACGCTTCGGCATCGAGGAGATCCATCAGGGGATGGGACAGAGCGAGGTGATGGGCTTGCTCTCGCGACGGCCCGCTGCGGTGTATCCCGAGAACGCCCTCGGCGACCCTGCGGAAGGAATCGAGATCAAGCTGCTCGACGAACGCGACGACGAGGTGGGCGCGGGCGAGCCTGGTGAGATCTGCGTCCGACCGACGGCGCCGTTCCAGATCTTCAACGGCTACTTCAACGACGCGGAAGCGACCGTCAGCGCGTGGCGAAACCTCTGGTACCACACGGGCGATCTCGCGCGGCGCGATGCGAGCGGAAACTTCTTCTTCGTCGACCGCAAGAAGGACTTCATCCGCTTCAAGGGCCGTAACATCTCGTCGTTTCAGGTAGAAGCCGCCTTCGCTGCGCATCCCGCCGTGCAGCAATGCGCCGCGCACGCCGTCGTGAGCGAAGAGCTCGCCGCAGAGGCGGAGATGAAGGTGTGCGTCGTGCTGAAACCCGGCGGGACGGCCACGCCCGCGGAGCTGTGCCGCTTCGTGAACGAGACCGCGCCGTACTTCTTCGTGCCGCGCTACGTCGAGCTGCTCTCCGAGCTGCCGCAGACGCCGACGGGCCGCGTGCAGAAGTACAAGCTGCGCGAGCGGGGGTTGACGCCGGAGACCTGGGATTCGAGGAAGGCGGGATTCGAGGTGAAGCGGTGAGTCAGCTGGAAGTTCTCGGCATCGACCACGTCTACATCACGGTTCGCGATCTCGCCGTCAGCGAAGGCTTCTACGACCGCGCGCTCGCGGCGGTGCTCGGTCACGTGAAGCTTCAGGCGCCGGTCGGTGGGGACCCGCACATCCACTACGTCAATCGGCACTTCGGCTTCTCGCTGCGCCCGGCGCGCACGGCGGCGGCGCACGATCCCTACTCGCCCGGGCTGCACCACTTCTGCTTCCGGGTCGCCGACGAAGCGGCGGTCGATCGAGTCGCTCGCGAGCTCGCGGCGGCGGGCATCGAGGCGAGCGCGCCGCGTTACTACTCCGAGTACGCGCCCGATTACTACGCCACGTTCTTCGCCGACCCGGACGGTGTGCGGCTCGAAGTGACGAACTTCCGAAAGGATCGGCGCTACCGGCACGAGCACTGGGAGACGTGGGCCGCCGAGCGGCGGGGAGCCTGAGTGCATGGCAGCGGCGCCGAGGAGCTGGCTTTCGCTCGCACTTTCGCGCGGCGTCGTGCGCCGCGCACTAGCCATGGTCGCGATCGTCGGTGCGCTGCTGATCACGATCAACCACGGCGACGCGCTCGCACGCGGCGAGCTCGACCGCACGCGTGTGCTCAAGATGGCGCTCACGCTGCTGGTGCCGTACTGCGTCTCCACCTACTCCAGCGTCAGCGCCCTGCGCTCGCTACAGAAAAGCACGGAGCCCCGATGACATCGCGCCGCTCTCGAGTGTTCGCCTCTGCCCTGCTCGCTCTCGGAGCGTCGCTCGCGTGCGACATCGGTCCGGAGCGTCTGCCGGACATGGCGCTCTATGCCGACGGCCTCGACTCCGCTCGCACCGTGGCTCCTCAGCCGGGCGTTTCCTTCGACCCTGACAACTCGACCGATGGACGCGGCTCCCTGCGCATCGAGGCGAGCGGCGAGCGCACCGTGATCCGGCTCGCCGATGTCGCGCTCGATGCTCCGAAGCTGCCGCGGCTCGCCTACCGCGCGAAGCTGCGCGGCCAAGACATCCGTGGCAGCGCCTACCTCGAGATGTGGGTGAACGTGCGCGACAAGGGCGAGTTCTTCTCGCGCGCTCTCTACTCGCAGATCTCCGGCACGAGCGACTGGAGCACCCACGAGGCGCCGTTCTTCCTCGAAGCCGGCCAAGAGCCGACGCGCGCGAAGCTGAACATCGTCATCGAGGGCACCGGCACGGTGTGGGTCGACGGCGTGACGCTGACCGCCGGCGCTCCCTAACAACAATCAGCTCGGCAGCTTCAACACCCGCAGCGCGTTCTCGCGCAGGAACTTCGGCCAGACCGCGTCCTTGAACCCGACGTTCGGCATCTCGCTCATGATGCGCTCGAGCGAGAGGCCCATCGGGTGGTAGCCGGCGTACATGATTTTCTCGGCGCCGCGCGTGTTCGCGTACTGGATGATCGCCTTCGGATAATGCTTCGGGGCGAACGCGCTCGTGCAGTAGTGCAGCCCCGGCCACTTCAGCATCAGCTTCACCGCGAGGTCTTCCCACGGCTCGCAGCCGTGCATGGTGATCAGGCGCAGCTCGGGGAAGAACCAGCACACCTCGTCGAGCAGCTCGACCTTCTGGCACGCCATCGGCACGCGCGGCCCGGGCACGCCGGCGTTCACGAAGTACGCGATGTCGAGCTCGCAGGCGGTCGCGTAGAGCGGGTAGAACTTCTTGTCGTTGATGGGCACCTGCGGATTCAGGCCCGCCGGGAACGTCGAGAGCGCCTTGATTCCGTACTCGGCGTGCATCTTCTTCGCGAGCCGCACCGCCTGCATGCCCTGATTCGGATCGACCTGGCAGGTTCCGAAGAAGCGGCTCGGGTGATTGATCAGCGCCTTGCGTCCGGTTTCGGTGAGCGCGCTCGCGGGCGCCCACTGGATGCCCCATTTGTCCATCTCTTCGAGTGTGACTTCGATCGGGTCGCGTCCCTTGCCCCAGTCGTACGGCACGCCCTTGAACATGTATTCGACCGGGAACGTGCTCTCCTTCGACCAGCTGTCGTTCGCCTGCTTGCGCAGGAAGTCGTAGGTCTTCTCGTGATCGGTGATCGGAAAGCCGAGCATCAGGTCGACGATCGCGATCCCTTTGGGCATGGGCATGCTGCTTCTCCCTCGGAATAGGCGATGTAGCTCCGCGGGCGGCCGCGCCGCCAACGCCGCTAGGTTGCGCCGCCCAAGGCCCGAGGAGCTGCGCGATGAAGGTCGAGCCCGTCACGCTCGAAGGCAGGCACGTTCGCCTCGAGGCGATGCGCGCAGAGCACGCCGACGGCCTCGTTGCCGCCGGCTGCGGCTTCGGGCTGTTCCGCTTCTTCCCGTTTCCGATGGAAACGCCCGATCAGATGCGCAGCTACGTGGCGGAAGTCGTGGCCGGAACGAGCAACGGCGCCGTATTGCCATTCACGACGATCGAGCGCGCGACCGGCCGCATCGTCGGCTCGACCTGTTATTGGGCGATCGAGCCCGCGCACAAACGGCTCGAGATCGGCGCGACGTGGATCACGCCGTCGCACCAGCGCAGCGCCGTCAACACGGAAGCGAAGCTCCTCCAGATGGAGCACTGCTTCGAGGTGCTCGGCTGCAACCGCGTCGAGTTCAAGACCGACGAGCGCAATCAGAAGTCGCGCAACGCGCTCGCTCGAATCGGTGCGAAAGAGGAAGGGCGCTTCCGCGCGCACATGGTGATGCCCGACGGACATCTGCGCACGTCGGTGTGGTTCAGCGTGATCGCGAGCGAGTGGCCCGACGTGAAGCGGAAGCTCGCGGCGAAACTGAACGCGTAGCGCGCGCAGCCGGCGCCGGCGCGAGCAGCGCAAACGCGAAGCCGCGCTCCGGCAGCGGTGCGAGCGCACGCCAGATCGGGCGCAGCGCCGGCGGGAGCGCGCGCGGCATGCGCGTGCTCGCGCCGGGACGCAACACGAACGCGCGCATCGCTCGCGCGCGCGCCGCGAGCCAGACGCGCACGGCGCCGTTCGCGGCGAGGTTGCGCACCCAAAGCGAGCTCTCGCCGCGTACGGTGCCGATCATCAGGTAAGCGCCGAAGCGCAGTGCGGCGAGCGGCACGCGGCGCGGCTCGCCGCTCCTGCGCCCGGTCATCTCGACGACGACGAGGCCTGCCGGCGTGAGCAGCGGCGCTCCGAGGCCGCGTCGAATCGCCGGCTCCAGCACCGAGTTCACGCGGCGATAGATCTCTGCTTCCAATCGATGGTTCCGATCGAGGGCGCGGCGGCTTCGGCTGCCGGCGAGTGTGACCGCCGCGGGCTCGCTTGCCAGAAGCGACCGGGCGCGAGAGATTGTCCGAGTCGGTGAACGAACACCGGCCCGTGCGAGGCATCTCGCCCGCATCGGAAGCACCGCTGGGCGCGCAACGCCCCGGCGAGTGGAGACGAAACATGCATCCCGGCTTCATTCATCATTGGAGACGACAGCGACGCGCCGCAGCCTGCGGAGACGCCGCGACCGCGTACGCTTGTTACGGCGCCGGCGCGGCTTACGGGCGGCGTTGGGCGTACGAGGCGAGCCGCCGCTTCGGCGACGCGGCCTTCGGTGCCGAGGGCTTCGGCGCGCGACGGCCGGTGCGCTTTCTCGCGATGCGGCTCGATCTCGACGACGCGCAAGTGGCGAAGCTGGCGAAGATCCTCGAGCGGCTGCGCGTCGAGCGCGAGCAAGCGGCCGTCGATTCGCGGCGCGCGGCGGGGGCGCTCGCCGACGCGTTCGAGAGCGCTTCGCTCGAAGCGAATCGCATCGAGGAGGCGACGCGGCAGCGCGTCGAGGCGACGCGCCGCGTGCAGGACGCCGTCGCGCGCGCGCTCACCGAGCTGCACGAGCTGCTCGACGGCGAGCAGCGCGAAGAGCTCGCGTCGCTGATCCGCAGCGGCGCGCTCCGGCTGTAGGAGACTGACTGACGACCGGGCGGCGCCGCGCGCCGCCCGGTCAATCGCCGTCGAGCTCGCCGTCAGCCCGCGAGCTGGCGCGCGATCGTCGCGCTGTCCCAGTAGACGCGCTCGCAGACGAGCTTGTCGCTGCCCGGCGCGAACAGGAACAGCACGATCATCCGGCATTTGAACGGCTTGCCGGTCGGCTGCGGCCCGCCGGTCTGCGTCCCTAACAGCCAGAACTCGACGACGATCGCGTCTTCGCCGGCTTGGCGTAACGAGAGGATCTCGTTGCGCTGATCGGGCACGACTGCGCGGCCCGCGCGGAAGTATTCGCGCACCGCCGTCTCGCC
>Ga0187894_10003268_pt1 | contig 18372 bp, 18 predicted proteins | sample GBC1701081metaG_FD_136650 | JGI IMG/M metagenome (GOLD analysis project Ga0187894, IMG submission 136650) | White microbial mat communities from a lava cave in the Kipuka Kanohina Cave System on the Island of Hawaii, USA - GBC170108-1 metaG ...
AATTATTATACGATACCAGTAGCTTACTCAGTTTTCTGAGCACTGGGACTGGTATAATCTTCGTGCAAATTGTGGAAGTTGGGCTAGGCCCGAAGCCGGTACAGTCTCATAGAATTGGAGTGTGGCTTCGATCATATCGGTCAAAGTGACCGTTTGAATGTCCAAGCCACGATCTCTGAAGAACTGATGGATGGCGGAAGCAGAGCCGGATGGCACCATGATCTGGCTCCTGGAAAGCGCTTCGCGATGCGCGCGGCGTGAGGCTTGGGGCTAGCGGGTGCGGCGCTACACCCCCTCCGGCTTGCGCGGCGGCCACATGCGGGCGAGATCGCCGGTGGGGTTCGAGAACGTGGCGAAGTCGCTGCGGCCCCGCGTCTGGTGGAAATGCGCCAGTGCCCAGACCACGGTGGGGAACGCCAGCTCGGTCCACGGGATCTCGTCCCAATGGAACAGGGCGACCTCGGCGCTCTCCGGTCCGCAGGCGAATTCCGGCGACGCCAGCCGCGCGCGGTACATGATCTGCACTTGGCCGATTCGCGCGATGCTGTAGACGGCCAGCAGCCGGTCGATCTCGATGGTGCAGCAGGCCTCCTCGACGGCCTCGCGCTGCGCTGCCTGCTCCGTCGTCTCGCCGATCTCCATGTATCCGGCGGGCAGTGTCCAGTAACCCTTGCGCGGCTCGATGGCGCGGCGTGCCAGCAGGATGCGGTCCTCCCAGGTGACCACCGAGCCGGCCACGATCTTGGGGTTCTGGTACAGCACGAACTGGCAGTCGTCGCAGATCAGCCGCTCGCGGTTGTCGCCCTCGGGCACGCGCTTCTTGAAATTGTCCGGCGGGTCCCACGGCAGGCGCGGCGGCGGTCGCTGAACATCGCTCATCGGACGCTCTCCGGATCCGGAAGCTGTTTGTGAGACTCTACGCCGCCCGGATCAGGGCCGCCACGCCGGGCAGCTCCTTGCCTTCCATCCATTCCAGGAAGGCGCCGCCCGCGGTCGAGACGTAGCTGAACTTGTCCTCGACCCCGGCATGCGCCAGCGCCGCGACCGTGTCGCCGCCGCCCGCGACCGACACAAGCTTGCCGGCCGCGGTCAGCGATGCGGCTTCGCGCGCGATGGCCGACGTGCCGGCATCGAACGGCGCCGCCTCGAAGGCGCCCAGCGGCCCGTTCCATACCAGCGTGGCGCAGTCCGCCAGCTCCGCCGCCAGTGCCGCAATCGATTTCGGGCCGATGTCGAGGATCATCTGGTCGTCCGGCACGGCCGCGATATCGACCGTGCGGCTGGCGGCACCGGCCTTGAGCTCGGCGGCGACGGCAGCGTCTACCGGTAGCAGCACCTTGCATCGCGCCGCTTCCGCCTTGGCCAGGATGTCGCGCGCCGTGCCGGCCAGATCCTTCTCGCACAGCGACTTGCCGACATTGATCCCCTGCGCATGCAGGAAGGTGTTGGCCATGCCGCCGCCGATGATCAGACGGTCGACCTTGCCGACAAGGTTGCCCAGCAACTCCAGCTTGGTCGATACCTTGGCGCCGCCGACCAGTGCGGCCACCGGCCGTTTGGGATTTCCCAGTGCCTTGTCCAGCGCTTCCAGCTCGGCCTGCATCAACCGGCCGGCGACGGCCGGCATGCGGTTGGCCAGGCCCTCGGTCGAGGCATGCGCACGATGGGCGCAGGAGAACGCGTCATTGACGTAGATATCCCCCAGCACCGAGAGCTGCTCGATGAAGGCGGCCTCGTTCTTCTCTTCGCCCTTGTGGAAACGCAGGTTCTCCAGCAGCACGACGTCGCCGTTCTTGAGCGGAGCAACGGCCTGCTGCGCCAGCGGGCCGACGCAATCCTCGGCGAAGGCGACAGGCTTCCTCAGCGTCGCCGCCAGGGGCTCGACCAGTGCCTTCAGCGACATCTCCGGCACGGCCTTGCCGCCGGGACGGCCGAAATGGCTCAGCACCACGACCTTGGCGCCCTTGTCGGCGAGCTCGGCGATGGTCGGCGCCACCCGCTCGATGCGGGTCATGTCGGTGATCTTGCCGCCCTCCATCGGCACGTTGAGGTCGACGCGGATCAGCACGCGCTTGCCGGCGACGGCGACAGTGTCCAGTGTCTTGAAAGCAGGCATCCAAACCTCATGGCGGACGCACGCGGCGTCATGGATCGGCGTTCGCCGCATGGCTAGCGGCACGAAGCCCCGGGCGCAAGGGCACGCGCGGGCGCGGCAGGACGCCCTCAGCCATCCTTCTTGCGGATGACGAACACCCAGGTCTCGGCCTCGCGCGCGGTTGCGACCAGCGTGTGCCCGGTTTGCCGGCAATAGGCCGGGAAATCGGCCTCGGCGGCCGGGTCGGTGGCCAGCACCTTCAGCGTCTGGCCGGGCGCCAGCTCGCGCAGGATGCGGTTGGCTCGCAGCACCGGCAGCGGGCACAACAGCCCGCTGGCGTCATAGGTCCGGTCGGCGTCAAGCCTGTCCATCACCGCAGCGATATAGCGACTGGGCCGCGGCATTGCTACGTCGGGGCTAGCGTCGCGCGTTAGCCTGCATCCAGCTCACGGTCGCGGCCACGGCCTGATCGTCGATGCCGAGAAAACCATGATAGTGGTTGGCCTCGCAGGGGTCGGCACGCGGATCGGACGGTCCGCCGCCGGTCAGGGTGACGATGTCGACCTTCGGTGCGCCGACCAGCAGGGCCTTGAAGCGATCGGCGTCGGCCGGCGGTGTGGCCCGGCAGGCATCGTCACGATGGCGCAGCAGCAGCACCGGCACCTTGATGCGGCTGAGGTCGCCGGTCGAGGCGGCGCCCGGCACGTTCTGGTTCATGAGGGTACCGGACGAAATCACCAGCCCGTCGGGCAGCGATGACGCCTGGTGGACGAAGAGATTGGCCGCCGAGACCGCGCCGCGGCTGGTGCCGATGACCCAGACGGGCGACCCCGCCTGGCGCGCCGCCGCCACCACCAGCGACAGGTCGTTGGCATGCGCCGCGATGAAACGATAGCGCTGCGTGCCCTTCAGGTCGCTGGCGAGATCGGGTGCGAACATCGCGTAGCCGGCGCGTACGTAGGCCGCGCGCGTCCGGATCAGGTGATTGCCGGCCAGCTTCTCGATGCGGCCCTGCTCGTTGATATCCAGCACGCCTGTGCCGCCAGCCAGCAGGATCACGCTGCCGACCGGTGTGGCCGGCCGGTCGGTGACGACGCGCAATGTCACGCCGGGGCGCGGCGAGAGCGTCAGCAGCGTGTCGGCGGCCGAGCCGGGACCTGCAGCCGCGGCCAGCGAGGCGATGACGAACGCCGCGAGTGTGGGTCGCATCGTCTTACACGCGCTCCAGCCCGCACCACTGGGCGATGAACAGCGCCGTCGCCTGCGTGATCTTGCGCACAGACTCCAGGTTGACGCGCTCGTCGAAGCCGTGGACGTCGTCGGACTGCGGCCCGTAGACCAGCGCCGGGATGCCGGCGTAGAGGCCGAAGAAGCGGTTGTCGGCGGTGCCGGTCGAGGTGCGGTCCTGCAGCGCCTCGCCGAACACGGTCCGGTGCGCCTCGGCCAGCACGCTGCGCACCTGCTCGTGGTTCCTCAGCACGAACGGCTCGGCCTGGAAACCTTCCCAGGTCACGGTCGGCGGCGCGTTGCCGAGGAATGGGTCGTTGGCCGCGGCGCGGCGCACGCAATCCTCGACCTCGCGCCGCGCCTCGGCCAGGGTCTGCGACGGCAGCACGCCCACGCGCATGTCGAAGGTGCACCAGGCCGGCACCGAGCTCGCCCAGTCGCCGCCCTCGATGCGCCCGACGTTGAAGTTCACGGGGTGATGGTGATCATGGAAGTGCGCGTCGTTGGCCTTGCGCGCGTTCCATTGCGTCTCCAGCTCGCGCAGCGCCTGGATCAGGCGGAACGCCGATTCGATGGCGTTGGACCCTGCGTCGGCCTTGTAGACATGCACGGGGTGACCGGTGACCTTGACCTGGAACCACATGACCCCGACCTGGGCGATGGTCATGACGCCGCCCGACGGCTCCGGGATCAGCGCCGCGTCGGCCCGGTAGCCGCGCTGCAGGCAGGCCAGCGCGCCGTTGCCGGTGCATTCCTCCTCGACCACGGACTGCATGTAGACGTCGGCCGCCGGCCGCCAGCCCAGGCGCCTGAGCGCGATCAGCGCGAAGTGGTTGCCGATCAGGCCGGCCTTCATGTCGCCCGAGCCGCGGCCATACATCCAGCCGTCCTTGACGCGCGGCTCGAAGGGCGGCGCGGTCCACATGTCATGCGGGCCTTCCGGCACCACGTCGATGTGGCCGTTGAGGATCAGCGAGCGGCCCTTGGGATTGTTCGGCCGCCAGGCGCCGACCACGTTCCACGCGTCGTCGTAGTCGACATGCTTGGGTGAGTAGCCGGGCAGATGCTTGATGTCGGCGACGTGGATCTGCCAGCGGTCGACGCCCAGCCCTTCGTCCTTGAACAGCCGCGCCATCATGTCCTGCGCCGGCGCCTCCTTGTAGCGCAGCGAGGGGATGCGCACGAGATCGGCCAGCACCGACGTCTGCCGGTCGAACGTCTCGTCGACGGCGGTCATGATCTGCGTGGTCAGCGTGGCATCGAGCATGGGGTTCCTCAGATGAAGTCGTCATTCCGAGCGTAGCGAGGAATCTCCCGCGCACAAGGGGATCCCTCGCTAGGTAGCGGATGAGGGTTATGCGCCAGGGGTAGTCGCCGCTATGGCAGGTCCAACCTTCCCCCGGAGGGGGAAGGTGGCGCGCAGCGCCGGAAGGGGGATGCTTCAACGCACGCGCTGCCAGATCATTTCGCCGCGACTGGTCGAATATCCCCCTTCCGCCCTTCGGGCACCTTCCCCCTCCGGGGGAAGGAAGGCGTCACACCGCTGCCAGGCCGGCCAGCGCCTGCTGCTGGATCTCGACGGCGCGCGGGTAGCAGGTGTCGCGCCAGTCGTCGCGGTCGCAATAGAAGGCATTGCGGATGCGCTGCTTGATGGCCCTGGCTTCCTCGGAGCGCGGGTCGCCGTGGATGTGCAGCCAGTTGTCGGCGATCAGCGCCATGTTGACCTCGTCGGCCGGCAGGGTGCCGACCTCGATCGCCGAGGCGACGACCACGGCCTCGGGCAGCAGCCGCACGAATGCCATGCGCAGGTTGCCCTCGATCACCGGCGAATCGCTTTCGCCCGCCGCCGGCGAGGTCACGGCGTCGCCGAACCAGCGCCGCGCCAGGGTCAGCGATGTCGAACCCGGCGGATGGCGGCAGATCATCTCGGAGTAGCCGGGCGGCCCCAGCCCGGTGTGGAAGTCGAGCACGCAGACATGGCTCGCCCGCTCCAGGTAATGCGGCACGATCTTGCCGATGGTGCGGTTGGACCAGCATGGGCTCGTGCCGCCGAAGAACAGGCCGTTGGGGTGCGTGCGCTGACCCGCCACCACCGCCTTGCCGAAGCCGCTGACGCCGGACCTGGCGACATAGGCGGCCAGCTTCTCGCGGGTCCGATTTTCGATCTCGGCATTCCACTCTTCCGGCGCCAGCAGCGTGGCCAGCTCCAGGTACAGGCCGTTTTCCGGGACCGGTTTGCCGAAATCGATGAAGTTGCGGTTGATGTCGATGTTGTCTTCGTTGACGCGGCGCGTCCAGGCGAAACCGTACGGGTTGGTGGCGTGGATCATCAGCACGGCCGTGTCGGCCGGCAGGTTGCGGTGGTGCCCGTCGCACAGGAAGCCGACCTGGCAGCCGCTGCCATAGTGCCCCTCGACGCCATGCGTGCCCGAGCAGGTCACCAGCACGCGGCTGGCGTCGATCGGCCCGATCCAGGCGCTGTCGGTGGCCAGCGCCTCGCCCTGCATGCCGCGCATCGAATGCAGCCAGTTCGTCACCGCCACGCCGGCCTCGGCGCAGGCGGCCCGGAACTTGTCGCGCGCGGTCTGGTAGTCGGCTGAGAAATGAGCGTGATGCGACATCAATTCCCCTGGTCGCCGGCGATCGCTGTCAGTGGGGAAAACTAACCACAGAGCGCCGCCAGATCACAGGGAGAAACGCGGGCGTGGGCACTTGCTTCCTGGGAGCGCGGGCGTCCCGCCCATAGGCGTTCAGTTTGGCTGCCTTACACTGCTCCTCACCCTGAGGAGCGCGCCCAAGCGCGCGTCTCGAAGGGTGGGGATCCGTTCCGGCGGTCCGAAAATCATTTGAATGCACGATCTCGACTGTTGCCCACCCTTCGAGACGGCCGCTGCGCGGCCTCCTCAGGGTGAGGAGCAGGATGTACATCCAACGTTAGCGCCTATGGGCCAGACGCCGGCAGTCCCGGGATTTCTACGCTCGACGCCGCTGATACCGCCATACGCCCATGGGCGGCAGGTTGCGCCACTCGCGGCCGATGAAGGTGGCGTTGAGGTCGAGTGCCGTCGCGACCGCCGGATCGAGCGGCGAACGCAGGCCATAGGTGTACTGGATGACGGCGCCGTCCGCCGGCATCAACCCGAAGGCGTCGCGGTAGAAGCGCCGCGCCGCGGCGGCGGGCACGACGCGCATCGGCAGCCCGCTCAGCGTGACACGCGTCGCTTTGATCCGGCCCTGCGCCAGGGTCTCGCGCAGGCGCAGGGCATTGCCGCGCAGCACGCGCAGTCCGGGAAAGCGCTCCTCCAGCAGCGCGCACATCTCCGGATCGCGTTCGACAACGATCAGCCGGTCGAGCGGGCATCCCTGCCGCAACAACGCCTCGGTGATCGGCCCGGTGCCGGCACCCAGCTCGACGACGGGACCGGCGTCGCCGCGCGCCGCTTCCAGGGTCGCCTCGGCGATGCGGGTCGCCGTCCACGGGCTGCTGGCGAACGGTCCGCCGACGGCCAGCGGCGAGCGCAGCCAGCCGCGCACGAATGCCAGAGGGTCGGCGTTGATTGGTTTCTGGCGCGTGATGTCGCGCATGATTGGCCCCGACTTTTTATTTTCACTGCAACAACACGCGTGCCGGGGGCTCGTGTCAACCGCTTGATGGTGCACGTGCGAAAGCCGCAGCGCGGCAGTCGGTTACTCGCGCTCCCAGGCGTCAAGGTCGCGCAGCACCTCGTCGGCGTGCTCGCCGATCCTTGGCGCCGGGCGGCGGAAGGTGCCTGGCGTGCGCGACAGCCGCGGCACGATGTTGTGCGCCGGCAGGCTTCCGAGGTCGGGATCGTCGAGCTCGACGATGGCCTCGCGGCCGATCACGTAGGGATGCGTCAGCAGGTCCTCGACCGAGCAGACCGGCCCGACCGTCACCTCGGCCGCCTCGAACAGCGCCAGGTTCTCGGCCTGCGAGCGCCGCGCGATGAAGGCACCGATGATCGCGTCGAGCGCGTCGCGGTTCCTGACCCGCGCATCGTTGGTGGCGAACCGCGGATCGTCGACCAGGTCGGCGCGGCCGATGGTTCGGAACAGGCGCTCGGCCATCGATTGCATCGAGCCCGACAACGCCACGTACTTGCCGTCGCTGCAGGCATAGAGGTTGCGCGGCGCGGTGTGCGTCGACTGGTTGCCCGACCGCATCGAGCCCCTGCCGGCGATGCGTGCCGTGCCCGCCTCCGACGCGACGGCGAACAGGATCGGCTCGAACAGCGACAGGTCGATCACCTGGCCGGCGCCGCCCTTGACCTCGATCTCGCGCAAGGCGGTCATCACCGCGAAGGCGCCGTACTGGCCGGCGATCATGTCGCCCAGCGCCAGCGGCGGCACCGCCGGGGGCTTGTCGGGGAAACCGTTGAGGTGCGCGAAACCCGACATCGCCTCGACCAGGGTGCCGAATCCCGGCCGGTCCTTCCATGGCCCGGTCTGGCCCCAGCCCGAGACCCGCACCATGATCAGCCTGGGGTTCAGCATCATCAGCGCGTCCGGCCCCAGGTCCATCCTCTCGAGCGTGCCCGGCACGAAATTCTCGACCAGAACGTGGCCGGCCCTGACCAGCCGCTCCAGCGTGCGCCGTCCCTCGGTGCTCTTGATGTCGAGCGCGATCGACCGCTTGTTGCGCGAATAGGTCTTCCAGAACACCTCGTGCCCCGCGACCCGCCAGTTGCGCAGGTCGTCACCGGCGCCCGGCCGCTCGACCTTGATCACGTCGGCGCCGAAGTCGGCCAGCACGTGCGTGACGATGTTGCCGGCCACCAGCCGCGACAGGTCGACGACGCGCACGCCGTCGAGCGGGCCGGCGGCGGCGGGGTTGCAATGCTTGCGAGGGAGGGACGAGGGCATCGATGGGTCCTTTTCTTGCCTTCATGGTGAGCTTGTCGAACCATGAAGGCTTCGCACGGGCAGTGGTGTGGCGCTTCATGGTTCGACCCGGCAAAACGCGAAGCGTTTGTGCCTGTGCTCACCATGAAGCGCTTTCCGGATTGTCACGGCTCGGCAAATCCGCCCGGATCTTGCTGACCGAATTCGATCTGGCCCAGCCACAGGCACGCCAACGCAGCGGGGATACGCAGGATCGGCACGGGTGCCTGTGCGACCAGTCCGAAATCGCTCAGCTCGCGGGTCAACACATAGGCGATCGGCACGGGCCGGCGCGCGACCAGATCGGACAGGCCTTTGAGGTCGCGCAGCGTCGTCTGCGGGCGGGCCTGGTACTTCACCTCGAACGGGATGATGCGGCCTTCGATCTCGGCGACGATGTCGACTTCCAGATCCCTGGTGCCGCGCCAGTAGGAGAACGACGCGCCGCGCGCATGGTAGTGCGTGAACAGATGCTTGAAGACCGCCGACTCGACGGCCCGTGCCAGCGCGCCCTGGTCTTCCAGCAGGGATTTTCCCTTCAGCAGCACGCTGGGCGCGATCGCCGGATCGGCGAGGTAGATCTTGGGCTGGGCGCGCAGAACCTGCTTGCCGTACCCGTGCGGCAACAGGCGATAGATCAAGTGCCCCGCCTCCAGCAGGCTGACGAAATTCCCGACCGTGGGCCGCTTGAGCTCAAGCCGCTTGCACAGCTCGGAGACATCGAGCAGGCCGCCATCATGCAGGCACAGATAGAGGAATACCTGCTCCAGCTCCAGCACGCGGCGCACGCCGAACAGCGCCGTCATGTCCCGCTTCAGCACCTTGTCGACGATGTCCTCGCGCAGCAGCCTCTGCGCCAGGGTCACGGTGTCGACCTGTGCCGTCTGCGGGAATCCGCCGCGCAGCAGATACTCGTGGAAATGCCCGACCAGGGGGCGTGCGTCGGCGGCGACGCGCGCCATGTCCGCCGCCGACCACCCCTGCAATTGGCGCAGACTTTCCAGCCGAGGCAGTGGTGGCGTCGCCGTGCCGCGAAGCTGCAGGAACTCGTGGAAGGACAGCGTTGCCAGTCGCACCGTCTGCCAGCGGCCGACACCGGACTCCTGGCCTCCACTCGCCAACGGCACGGCCGACCCGGTCAGGGCGATCTTGCGCCGGCGCTCGAAGTCCACCTGGTGCTTCAGCCAAATCTGCCAATCCGGCGCGAACTGGATTTCATCGAGGAACAGGTACTCCGGTCCATCCGCGGCCGGCTCCTGTTCCCGCCACAGGCGCAGCACGTTTTCGAGGCCGGCAAGCCGTAGCAGCGGATGATCGAAAGTCGCGTACAGGATGTTTGCCGCCGGCGCGCCCCGTTCGATCAGCGAGTCGATGATTTGCAGGAAGAGGGTCGTCTTGCCGACCTGCCGCGCGCCGTTGACCAGCAGCGCCCGACTCGTCGGTCCCGGCGGCACGTTCGCCCATTGCTCCAATTCGCGGAAAATCGCCCGTCGCCAGCGCGGCAGGTCCGGGAACCGGCTGCCGGCCCACCACGGATTGAACTGACGCACGATGCCGAGAAGTTCGGTGGACGAGGCAATCACACCTTTTTGTACCTTGTGAAGTCGATATTTGTCAATTATACGTTACAAATCTGGTTCCGATTTGTTGAATCGCCGTTGGCGGAGCATCGCCCGCACCTTACGGCACGGGAGTGACAAGCCAGGCCAGCGTGTATTGGTCGGCGCGGCCGGCGTAGGTCAGGCCCTTCCTCAGGGCCCACGCAGAGACTTCGAAGTACAGCGGCAGGATGGCGTAGTCGTCCATCGCCAGCCGGCTGGCCTCCTGCAGCAGTGCCCCGCGCTTCTCGACATCCACCGTGCGCAGCGCCTCGGTCAGCCGGGCGTCGAGCGCCGGGTTGGAATAGCGGCCCTTGTTGGCCCAGCCGACGCCGCGCTCGGGGCTGGGCGTTGCCACCAGCGCGCGCAGCACCTCGGACATCTCGCCGGTGGTCGTGGCGTAGCCGGCGATGTAGGCGCTGTAGCGGTGCTCGTCGCGGTTCTTGGCGAACACCGGCGGCGCCAGGGCCTCGACCTGCGTCTTCACGCCGGCAGCCGTCCACTGTGCCGCGATCGCTTCCGCGACTTTCGTATCGTTGACATAGCGGCCGCTGGCCGTGCCCAGGGTGATGGAGAATCCGTCGGGATAGCCGGCCTCGGCCAGCAGTTTCTTGGCTTGGACGACGTCCATGGTTGTGACGGGTGTGCTCTGACGCGTGCCGAACATCGGCTCGGGCAACAGGTCGGCCGCAGGCGCCGCGAAACCCTCCATGATGCGCTGGACCATGGCACTGCGGTCGAGCGCCAGCGCCAGTGCCTGACGCACCTTCCTGTCTTTCAGCGGGTTCTTGCCGTTGGTGTCGGGGATGCCCGGCGTCGGCTCGGCAAACTGGTCGAGATGGATGTAGATGACGCGATGCGTCGGTGCGCCGGTCAGCGTCACCCGCGCGTCTCGCGCCAGCCCGGGCAGGTCGGCGGTGGGCGGGGTTTCGATGATGTCGACATCGCCCGACAGCAGGGCGGCGACACGGACCGCTGCGTTGGGCAGCGGCCGGAAGATCACCTTCTGCCAGGCCGGCTTCGCCCCCCAATAGGCGTCGTTGCGCTCCAGCACGAGCTGGTTGCCGCGCGACCATTCGACGAACCGGAACGGCCCCGTCCCGACCAGGCCATCGCCGCGATTGAGCTGGTCGGTGGTCTTGCCTTCCGGCGCCGGTCCGGACGCCGCCCGCTTCGACAGGATGCGGATCGCGCTGAGGTCGCGCGCCAGCAGCGGCGCCGGCACCGCGGTGCGCAGCCGCACGGTCAGGGGGTCGACCACGTCGACGCCGGCGATCTGCCGCATGAAGTGGGTGAACGGAGCAGGCGCGTTGGGCACCTTGGCGGCGCGCTCCATGGTGAACACCACGTCCTCGGCCGTGAACGGCGAGCCGTCGTGGAACGTCACGCCCTCGCGCAGCTTGAATTCCCATGTCATGTCGTCGATCGCCTGCCACGACACCGCCAATGCCGGCTGCAGGCGTTGCGCCGCATCCTGCACCACCAGCGCTTCGAACATGTGCAGGGCGATCTGGTTGTTGGCCGGCTGGTTGTTGAACTGCGGATCCAGCGAGTTGGGCTCCGCCGACAGGCCGACCTTCAGCTCCTGTGCCGCCAGCGGCGAAGGCGCAAGGGCCAGGGAGAAGATCACGGCCAGGGCCGCGCCGATCCGGCGACAGATCATCAAAAGGCCCCCTCGGTGCGGCACGCCGCCGCCGCTCGTCCCCCTGCGCGCGGCGATTCGTAGGCAGGCGGCGCCGTGTTGGCAAGGTGATCCCGCCGATCGCGCCATTGGCCGCCTGTCACGTCGCGGCGATGATCCCCACATACACGCTCGATCGATTCGGAGGTGGCGCCGATGAACCAGCCCGGCACGGCGGCTCCCGCGGCGGCGAAAGCGTTGCCGCTGCCCGCGGCCCGCACGGAGTGGATGCTCAGGGCCGTGCTGGTGGGCGAGCGCATCGACACGCGCGGCCTGGGCGCGGCGGCCGGCGCCACCACCACGCCGGTGATCCTGCAGGCCTCCGAGGGCGGCGTCGCCTTCGTGTTCCGCTACGGCGTCGTCGTGCTGGCCGGCTTCGACGCGGTGGCCGAACGCCGGATGCTCGACTCCTTGCGCGACCGCATCGTCGCACCCGAGGAAACCCCGACGACGGAAGAGGTCGCGGTGGTCCTGAACGGCGAGGAAAACGACGCCGGCACTGCGACGGGCGCCGTCGTCCTGCGCGACGCGCCGCTCGAATCCTTGCAGATCGTCGCCAACGTGCTGTCCAAGAGTGTCGTGCTGGCGCACCAGGAGATCGCGATCGCCGCCGCGCTCGACAGGATCGAGCCGTTCGTCTTCCAGCTTCGCGACCGCGGCGGCGTGGTCACCAGGGGCTCGGCGCTGCTGCGCCAGGTCGGGCACGTCCTGTCGGCAATGCAGCGCATGGCGGTCAGGGTAGAGGCCGAGGACAAGCCCGACCTGCTGTGGGACCACCCGCAGCTGGAACGCCTCCATGCCCGGCTGACCGACGACTACGAGATCGTCGAACGCAGCCGTGCGCTCGGCCGCAAGCTGACTCTGATCAATGAATCCGTCACGTCGCTGCTGCAGGTCGTCGACACGCGCCGCGCGCTGCGGCTGGAATGGGCCATCATCCTGCTGATCGCCTTCGAGATCCTGCTCACCCTCTACGAACTCTTCATCCGCCGCGCGCACTAGAGAGCGTATTCCGTTCAAGTGGGAGCGCCGGCTTCCGGCCGGCTCTTGATCTGACGCTACGCGCGGGTGCCGGCTGGAAGCCGTCGCTCCCAGACGCGCTCCGTGGGCGCCGCGCGCTCCATCATTCCGAACGCGGCGCAGTATCCTTGGCGTCCCCGGGAGGAGCCCGCGCCATGCTCGGGTTGACCACCTTCTCTGATCCATCGGCTGCCGGATCAGCAGTGGTTCCGCCGCCTCCAGCATCCGCGGGCAACGTCGCCGGCACCGCCTCCTTCGTCCGCCTCGCCAGCCCGACCATGGCCAGCGCGATCTCGCGCTCGCCCATGATGGTGCTCGTGGCGCCGCACTTGCCCAGGTGCTCCAGCTCGGCGTCGGAATGCGCCCGGGCGAGGATGGCGAGATCGGGCGCCTTGGCGCGCGCCTGCTCGACGATCTGGCCGGCCTCGAAGGCGTCCGGGATAGCCACGAACAGGCAGCGCGCGGCGCCGGGGTTCGCCGCGGCCAGCACCGGCGGCGCCGCCGCGTTGCCGCGGATCACCTCGATGCCGCCCTGGCGCAGCGCCTCGACCACCTCGCGCTTGTCCTCGATCACCAGGACCGACCATCCGTCCTGCCGCAAGGCGTCGCTGACCACGCTGCCGACCCGGCCATGGCCGATGATGATGGCGTGGCCCGTCAGGGTCGTCGTCGGCAGGTCATCCTCGGGAGGCGGCGCCGCTGCCGCTTCGACCGGTGCCGCGTCGGTGCGCCGCTCCAGGCGCGGCCCGAGCCGGTCGACGGCGACGAAGATCAGCGGGTTGGCCAGGATCGACAGGATGGCACCGGCCAGGATCAGGTCCTGGCCCTCCTTGGGCAACAGCCCCAGCGACAGCCCCAGGCTGGCCAGGATGAAGGAGAACTCGCCGATCTGCGCCAGGCTGGCGGCGATGGTCAGCGCCGTGCCCATCGGGTGCCGGAAGGCGAGCACGATCAGCAGCGCCGCGATCGACTTGCCGACGACGATGATCAGCAGCACCGCCAGAACCGGCAGCGGGTCGCGCACCACGATCGTCGGGTCGAACAGCATGCCGACCGAGACGAAGAACAGCACCGCGAAGGCGTCGCGCAGCGGCATCGACTCGGCGGCGGCCTGGTGGCTGAGGTCGGACTCGCTCATCACCATGCCGGCGAAGAAGGCGCCGAGCGCGAAGGAGACGCCGAACAGCACCGAGGCGCCATAGGCCACGCCCAGCGCGATCGCCAGCACCGACAAGCGGAACAGCTCGCGAGACCCGGTGTGTGCGATGTGGTGCAGGATCCACGGCACCACGCGGCGGCCGACGATCAGCATCAGGGCCACGAAGCCTGCGACCTTGGCCAGGGTGATCGCCAGCGCCTCGAGGATGTTGGCGCCGTCCTGCGGCGTGCCCGCGGCACCCTTGCCACCCAGCAGCCCCGCGACCGCCGGCAGCAGCACCAGGGCCAGCACCATCGCCAGGTCCTCGACGATCAGCCAGCCGACGGCGATGCGCCCGCGCTCGGTCTCGATCATGCGGCGCTCCTCCAGCGCGCGCAGCAGCACCACCGTGCTGGCCACCGACAGCGCCAGGCCGAACACCAGGCCGGCGCCGACCGGCCAGCCCATCGCCCAGGCCAAGGCCATGCCGAGCAGGGTGGCGAAGCCGATCTGGGCCAGGGCGCCCGGGATGGCGATCGCCTTCACCGACAGCAGATCCTTGAGCGAGAAATGCAGCCCGACGCCGAACATCAGCAGGATGACGCCGATCTCGGCCAGTTCCGGCGCCAGCTTCTGGTCGGCGACGAACCCGGGCGTAAAGGGCCCGACCAGCACGCCGGCGACCAGGTAGCCGACCAGCGGCGACAGGCGCAGCCGGTTGGCCAGCGCTCCCAGCAGGAACGCCAGCCCGATACCGGCGACAATGGTCTCGATCAGGGGCGTGTGATGCGGCATCGGATGGCGACGGGCTCCGGCTGGACGGTCGAGGGAAGGGCGCAACCGGCACCGTGCCTGTGCGAGGACGGCCTGTCAGCAATTTCCGTGCGCGTTGTAACCGCGAGCTTGCGCCTTTTCCGGTCAGCATTGACGAGCCATGTCGTCAGTGGCGAACAATCACAGCGCGCTCGGCCTCGATCAACGCGTCGAATCGGCCGACTATGTGGACGGATCTTCGAGTGTCAGCTTATCTCGTGATGGAACGGCGGCCGTAGCGCCTTGCGTTCAAGTGATTGCGCATGAGTTCGCAAGGCTCTTTCGATGTCGTTTGTCGATACGTTGCCTAGGCGGATCAGGATCACCGAAGGGCCGGTCGCAGCATCATACAAATCATTTCCGATGGCGAAGTCCGTGTCCTTTGTGCAGAGCACGTAATCTTCCCCGCGTGCGCGAGCCGCAATGAGCATGTCCGGCGCCCAAGAGAGGCCCAGGTCGTCGACGTGCTTCGATCCCGGGAAAATCTCCGCCAGTCGTGGAGCGAGTTTGGGCGAGAGGTTCTTATCGAACAGAAGGCGCACGCACTCGCCCGCGATCGGGCGAAGGCTTCACGGTCCGGCGCTGTTCCAGATCCCAAGCCCGGCATGCGTTCAGATCGTCCTGCGTCAGGTACGGGAAGTCATCAAGGATTTCCCGATCGCTCATGCCGCCTGCCATGTACTCCAGAACATCCTTCACACGCATGCGCATGCCGCGCACACACGGCTGTCCGCCCATCTTGCCGGGCTCGACGGTAATGATCTTGCGCCAATCGGACATGGGAAGCCTCCGCAGCCGTCCCTGACCCCATTTATATACGCCGAAACTGCGAGGCCGCCACCCACATGCTGCGCCTGATCCAATGACCGGGGATTGACACATTAAAAAAATCCCTATATTCCAATGACATAGGGTTGACGCTTGGGGTCCGGCTGGGCATACTCATACAACCTGTTGATTTGCCATGGCCTGCGGGAGCAGTCGGGGTGAAGGCATCGTCCTCAATGACCAAGTCCGAGCTCATCGCCAAGCTCGCGGCGCTTAATCCTCATTTATATCAGCGGGATGTCGAGCGCATCGTGGCGACGATCTTCGACGAGATCACCAACGCCCTGGCCCGCGGCGACCGGGTCGAGCTGCGCGGTTTCGGTGCCTTCTCGGTGAAGCGGCGCGATTCGCGCACCGGCCGCAATCCGCGCACCGGCGAGGCCGTGTCGGTGACTGAAAAGCGCGTGCCCTATTTCAAGACGGGCAAGGACTTGCGGGATCGCATCAACCGCGAGTTCGCGGCTCAGCTCGCCGCGCGCGCGCCGTCGAAGCCGGACTGAGGCTTCGGGGAAAAGCCGCCTGTTTGAGCGTGGCCGACAGGTCCAGCGTCTTTACGGTTTTGTTGCGTCGACCGCGAAAACACACGAGGCGGCGGGATATCGGCGTTCCCGGACGTTGTTTCCCCCGCTGCTGCCCGGCTAGGGTGCCGGCATGAAGATCGTTTCCCGCATCGCCCTGGGTCTCGTCCTGCTGCTGGGCACGCTGATCGCCGTCAGCAACAGCGAGCCCGTCGAGCTGCGCCTGTGGCCGTTCGACCACGGCGCCGTCATGCCGCTCTACCTGCTGATCGTGGTGCTGCTGTTGATCGGGGTGCTGATCGGCCTGACCGTAGGTTGGGTTTCCGGCCACCGGCATCGCAAGCTCTCCCGCGAGCGCCGGCGCGAGGCGGACCGGCTGGGCCGCGAGGTCACCCAGCTGCGGGCCGACATCGCGGCGCGCGACCGGGCGCACAGGGATGCCGCGCCGGCGAAGGAGCATCCGGTCGCCGAGGTGCGCGCCCTGGAACGGCAGCAGGCCCTCGTCGATCCCGAGGGCATGGATCCGGCGCGGGCGCGGGTCTGATGCGCCTGCTCGATGCCACCGGGGTCAATGCCGCCCTCGACGATCTCGCCCTCGTCGACCGGCTCGAAGCGACGTTCCGGGCCGGTGTCGAGATGCCCATGCGGCACCATCACGCCATCGCGGCGCCGACCGGCCCCGGCTCGACCGAGGCGCTGTTGCTGCTGATGCCGGCCTGGACCACGCCGCCGCGCGAGCGCGGCCAGCCGGCCGGCCGCATCGGCATCAAGATCGCCACCGTCTTTCCCGACAACGGGCTGAAAAGCTTGCCCGCGGTCTGCGCCCAGTACCTGCTGCTCAATGGCGCCACCGGCGAGGCGCTGGCGCTGCTCGACGGCGCGGTGCTGACCACACGCCGCACCGCCTGCGCCTCGGGGCTGGCGTCGCGCTTCCTGTCGCGGCCCGACAGCCGCCGCCTGCTGATGATCGGCACCGGCGCGCTGGCGCCCGAGCTGATCCGCGTGCACTGCAAGGTGCGGCCGATCGAGGAAGTCGCGATCTGGGGCCGTACGCCGGCGCAGGCTGAAGCGCTGGCGACGCGCCTGGCCGGATCGCTGCCCAAGGCGCTGGACCGTCCCGTTGCCGTGCGCGCCGTCGTGGACCGTGCCGCCGCGGTGCCGAACGCCGACATCATTTCCTGTGCCACGCTCAGCAAGACGGCGCTGGTCGAGGGCGCCTGGTTGCGGCCGGGCCAGCATGTCGACCTCGTCGGCGCCTACACGCCCGACATGCGCGAGAGCGATGACGCGGCCGTGCGCATGGCTCAGGTGTTCGTCGACACGCGTGCCGGCGCGCTGAAGGAGGCCGGCGACATCGTGCGGCCGTTGCAGGCCGGCGAGATCGACGAGGACGACGTGCTGGCCGACCTGTACGAGCTCAGCCGCGGCCAGCACCGCGGACGCGAGCCGGGCGACGGCGAGTCGATCACGCTCTTCAAGTCGGTCGGTGCGGCGCTCGAAGACCTCGCCGCGGCAGAGCTGGCGATCGAGCGGGCGGCGCCGTGACGGACGCCTGACCGCCATGCCGGCCGCGGCGCAACAGCTCACGCTGCGCGACGCCACGCCGTCCGACGCCGACGCGATGGCGACGCTGTTCCTCGCCGCACGGCGCACCGCGATGCCCTGGCTGCCGGCCTTGCACTCCGAAGAGGAGACCCGCTGGTGGGTCGCCAACATCATGCTGCGCGACTGCTGCGTGCGGGTCGCTGAGATAGACGGCCGCGTCGCCGGCTTTGCCGCCACCGATAAGGGATGGCTGCATCATCTCTATGTCGCCCCGGGCCACCAGGGTATCGGAGTCGGCTCGCAGCTGCTGGACGACGCGAAGCGCAATGCCGGGGTCTCTCTGCAACTGTACGTCTTCCAGCGCAACCAGCGCGCCCGTGCCTTCTACGGCGGGCACGGCTTCGTCGAGGTCATTTTCAGCGACGGCTCGGGCAACGAGGAGAATGAACCTGATCTGGTCATGGCGTGGCGTCAGCTCACACATCCTCAAAGTACTCAGGGTCCAACACCTTGACTTCGATTGCTCTATCTACCTTGACGCCCAGATTGTGCTTCATCATCAGGCTGGCTAGCTCATCGCCGTCGATCAGCACAATCTTCTTGGTCTGAATTGCCGCCACATAGAGCTTTGCCGCTTCTGTGAAATAGCTCGTTGTGACGAAGACACCTTTGCGTGCCCCCTTTTGATCAAGAGCTCCGCTGAAGGCCTGAACTTTTTCAGGACCTATGCCCGCATTCGGCGCGTAGCGCTTGGCTTGCAGGTAGATGACGTCCAAGCCAAGCGGATCCTCCCGAATAACGCCATCGACACCACCATCGCCCGAGCCGCCCAGATGCTTGGCTGCATCGGCTCTGCTGCCTCCGTAACCCATCGCCAGCATCAGATCGATGATCACTCTTTCAAACGCGGCGGGGGACAGGTCGACAAACTCCTCGATCAAGTCCCCTTTCAAGGAGGTAGACAGTGCCGCCATCGCTTGATCAATCTGATCCCCTGGAGTCAATGCTTC
>Ga0187894_10003269_pt1 | contig 18369 bp, 17 predicted proteins | sample GBC1701081metaG_FD_136650 | JGI IMG/M metagenome (GOLD analysis project Ga0187894, IMG submission 136650) | White microbial mat communities from a lava cave in the Kipuka Kanohina Cave System on the Island of Hawaii, USA - GBC170108-1 metaG ...
CGGGCTGGGGCCTTTCAGAGGAGATCATGGAAAACGCCGATTACACGCTTAAGCCGGTCAGCGGATATACGGGATATAACCACCTTTCCGTGAGATCCGCCGCTGCGATAATACTCGATAGATTATTTTCATGTACAATATGAGACAGGAGAAGTAAGATGAACGTAATAATCGAACTCGAAAAATCCATGATGAGATCGAACCTCCCGGACTTCCGTTCCGGTGACACCATCTCCGTACATTACAAGATCAGAGAGGGCGACAGGGAAAGGATTCAGATTTTCGAAGGCGTCGTTATAGCCAAGAAGGGCGGAGGCGTCCGCGAGACCTTTATAGTGAGAAAGGTTTCCTACGGTGTCGGAGTCGAGAGGATATTCCCGCTTCATTCGCCGCTGATCGACAAAATAGAAGTTAAAAAGAAGGGGAAAGTGAGGAAAGCCAAGCTTTACTATCTGAGAGGCCGCTCCAAGAAAGCGAGCAGGATCAAGGAAAGATCGAGGTACGATCAAATCGTCCCGGCGAACGGCGCGCCGCAGCCGCCGGTTGAAACAGCGGCTCAGATCGAACCCGATTCCAGCGGCGGAACGGAAGACAACTCTACCGCTCAGTAATAATATTCCCACGCAAGATAAACGGTTCCGGACTATTCAGAGAGGGATACTCCGTCCGTCGGCTTATTTATTCCAGATCCCTATACTTAACGACGATACCTTCTTTAAAATCCAAGACATAACATGTGTGCCAGAACCCGTCCTCGTCGAAACACTCGAAGGACCATCTCTCCATACCCTTCACGTTTTCTTCTTTATCGGGCTCACCCATCGCCTGAAGTGCCTCGTCTTTAGTCATCCCGAGAGCCGGGTACCTGTTTTTTATCCCCCACCTTATCCTCTTTAATGCCTTCTCGTCCCTCACGACCTCAACCGTCTTCTCTTCGGTAACTTCGACTTCGTCCCTGACGGAAGCGGCGTCCCCGCTATCGTCTATATCGATCCTCTCTGTAACATCTTGCGATTCACAGCTCCAGACTAGCACGCCGTCCGCAATAGCTACGGGTGTTGCGGGCATCTGGGGCGTCATATCCTTTACCGTTTCTTTTATATACACCCCCGCTCTTTCATCCTTTGCGCTGATATACTGTAGTGTCCTGTTCTCGCACTGGCCGGGGGTCCAGTGCTGTAGCACGGCCCCCACCCCGTATGTCTGTTCGCTTATACGCTCCGTGAGCAGCTTCTCCGTGCCCTCTCCTCCCGAATCCTTGATTGCCCTGATATTGCCGACGAGCAGCAGGACAGGTGTATCGCCGATCATGCTCACGACCTGCTTCTCCATCCAAGCGTCCCTTGTTACCGGCACCGTGCCCGGCGCATCTATGGCGTGAACGGATAAGCACTTCCCTGCTCTCGTCTGACCGCTCAGGTCGGTCAGCATCTGTCTGTAAGTGACGCTGTCCACAACGTCGTTTATTTGAATTTGTGAAACAGGCGCCTCCCCCTTCATTACACTTTCGAGCACTTCCTGCTGATCGGAAGATATTTCGAGCCCCACTTTGAGGCACCCTCCCCCGTTCAGGTATTCGGTTACGGTCTTCGAAACGAACTGTGCGGATTCGGGCTGCCCGTAGGACTCGCCAATTATCAGAACGCGCTTACTCCCCATGAGAAAAGGAAGCGAAATGTTATCCTGCTGCGCCAAAGGCGCGTACGAGGGCACGATGCACAGCAAACCTGCAAAGACCAAACCGTATATTACACGCATAATCTCACCCGTATCGATGTATTTCATCGGCTCCGGTGATTTTCACGCGGCCGATGAGGTACTTATACCTGCAATTATATAATCAAAAGTGACTGAAAGATAAAAGGATACGATGCCACCGTTACCCTTCTGATTTTATCCGTACATATCCCTCAAGGTCTGCATATCAGACCCCATAAGCTTAAAACTTAAAAATGCTACCGGAGGAATGTTAAGGAGATATTAAGACAGTAATCATACGCCCTTCCAGCTGGGCTCCCGCTTCTCTAAAAAAGCGTCTATCCCCTCTTCGGCGTCCCTCGCCATCATGTTCTCGACCATAACGCGGCTGCAGTACTCGTAGGCACCTGACAAGTCCCTGTCCGCCTGCTCGTAAAAAGCCTTTTTCCCTATCCTGAGCGTAAGCGGCGACTTCGACGAAATCTTCTCCGCAAGCTCGTTTGCAGCGCGGTCGAGATCGCCTGACGGCACGACCCGGTTGACGAGGCCTATTTCATACGCACGGCGCGCGGAAATGAAATCCCCCGTAAGCAGCATTTCCATCGCGTGCTTTCTCGATACGTTCCGCGATAGGGCAACCATGGGGGTTGAGCAGAAGAGGCCGATATTTACGCCCGGAGTGGCGAACCTCGCGTTCTCGTCCGCGACGGCTAGGTCGCACGTCGCAACGAGCTGGCAGCCGGCGGCCGTGGCGACCCCATGCACCCTGGCGATCACGGGCTTGGGGCAGTTAATTATCGAAAGCATCATTTTAGAGCAGGTGTCGAAGGTCTTCTCATAGAAATCCCTCCCTGGATTCCTCCTTATCTCCCGGAGGTCATGCCCCGCGCAAAACCCCTTTCCCGCGCCCGAGAGTATTACGACGCTGACGCTATCGTCACGCGATAGCGACTCGAATTCCGATGTCAGCGCCTCCATGCACGCGATCGAGAGGGCGTTATACGTCATGGGTCTGTTGATAATCAGCTCGCATGTCGTACCTTTATCATTCCTTAAAACGAACCCTTGAGAAATCGTTTCTGGTGACGCCATCAGGCTGCCTCCGTTAGACAGGTAATAATAAGTATATACAGAAGTCAAAAAATAGTTCAAATAGCTCTATATTGAGCAGGATTTAGGGGGTGGGGGATAATACGGAATAAAGGGGGGCGCCGTCAGTCGAGTACCACTCTGTCCGTAAGTACAGTGACTTTATCGTCCCTGACCTCGGCGATACCGCCTTCGACGATCATCTTTTTTTCGTGTGAGCCCTTCTTGTATTTGAGCTCCCCTTCGGCAAGTATTGTGATAAAAGGCACGTGGCCCGGCAGAACCCCGAACTCACCGGCCTCGCCGGGCGCTACAACCTCGTCAACCCTTTCGTCAACGATGAGATTTACCGGTGTGATCACTTGTAGATGTATTTCCGCCAATTTTATATCTCCTCGGAGTCAAGGACTCTTTCAATTATTACCGGAGCCTTAATTACCAGGAGGCAGGCCGGGCCCGCCCCATGTGTTGAACACTTTAATATTACGAAACCAGCTGTTTCGCTTTCTCCTGCGCTTCTTCCAGGTTCCCCACCATGTAGAACGCCTGCTCGGGCACATCGTCCATATTCCCGTCGATGACCTCTTTAAAAGCCGCGATCGTCTCTTTAATTGGCACGTATTTGCCCGGCGTGCCGGTGAACTGCTCGGCGACGTGGAACGGCTGCGAGAGGAACCTCTGCACCTTCCTGGCCCTCGCCACGACGAGCTTGTCCTCTTCGGAGAGCTCGTCCATACCGAGGATTGCGATAATTTCCTGGAGCTGCTTATAGCGCTGGAGCACCTCCTGCACGCGTCGGGCGACCTGATAATGCTCCTGCCCCACTATGAGCGGGTCCAGGATCCGCGACGTCGAATCGAGCGGGTCGACCGCCGGATAAATCCCGAGCTCCGTCAGCTGCCGCGAAAGAACGATCGTGCCGTCCAGGTGAGCGAAAGTAGTCGCAGGGGCCGGGTCCGTAAGGTCGTCCGCAGGGACGTAAATAGCCTGAACCGAAGTTATCGACCCTTTTACGGTCGACGTGATCCTCTCCTGAAGCTCCCCGAGGTCGGTAGCGAGCGTAGGCTGATAACCGACCGCTGAAGGGATACGGCCCAAGAGCGCCGATACCTCGGAGCCCGCCTGTGTGAACCTGAATATGTTGTCGATAAAAAGCAGAACGTCCTGTCCCTGCTCGTCGCGGAAATACTCGGCCAATGTGAGAGCCGTAAGCGCCACCCTCGCCCTTGCGCCCGGGGGCTCGTTCATCTGCCCGAATACCAGTCCCGTATTCGCTAGAACCCCGGACTCCCTCATTTCCACCCAGAAGTCGTTACCTTCGCGGGTCCTCTCCCCTACGCCGCCGAAAACGGAGACGCCCCCGTATTCTTTTGCCACGTTATGTATTAATTCCAGAAGGAGGACCGTTTTTCCGACCCCCGCTCCGCCGAAGAGACCGATCTTACCGCCCCTGAGAAAAGGAGCGATCAGGTCGATGACCTTGATCCCTGTTTCGAATAGTTCGAGCTTCGTGCTCTGCTCGACGAATTCAGGCGCCTCGCGGTGTATAGGCCAGCGCATAGCCGTGTTGACGGGGCCCATTTCATCAATCGGCTCGCCGACCACGTTCAGTATCCTGCCGAGCGCCTCTTTTCCTACGGGGACGGTTATGCCTTCGCCGGTATTTATTGCTTCTTCGCCTCTCCTGATGCCCTCGGTCGAATCCATGGCGATGCAGCGCACCCTGTTCCCGCCCAGCTGCTGCGCGACTTCCACAACAAGGTTCCATTTCTGATCGTTAAGCAGCGGGTTCGTGAGCTTGAGCGCCGTGTAAATAGGAGGAAGCCCCCCCTCCTTGAATTCGACGTCGATTACAGGTCCCATGACCTGTATTACCTTGCCAATACTGTTACCGTTATTAGCTTCCATTTTAATCTGCGCCTCCTTTCCTTAAAGACTCCGTACCGTTTACAATGTCCATAAGCTCGGTCGTAATCATGGCCTGCCTGGTTTTATTGGCCAAAAGGGTTAATTTCTTTACTACGTCGTCCGCGTTGCTCGTGGCGTTCTCCATCGCGGTCATCCTCGATGCGTGCTCGCTCGTGAGCGATTCTTCTATCGCCCTTTCTACACGGACCCTTACATAATTAGTCAGCAATTTTTTCAACACAGCCTCTCTCGTAGGTTCGTAAAGATAATCGATAGGTCTCGACTCGTCCCTGGTATCGGCTTCGTGCTCTATCGGCAGTATCCTTTCGTATACCATGACCTGTGTCAGGGCGGACCTGAAATAGTTATAAACCAGGATAATTTCGTCGGTCTCTTCCCTTACGTACTCGGATACCAGCTCGGATGCCACTTTCTCCGCTATTTCCTTATAATTCCTTTCGTTGATCCCCGTGTAGTTCCCGACACCGGTGATCTTATTCCTGGAAAAGTGGTCCCTGCCCCTCCTGCCGAGGAAGGTGAACTTTATTTCCTCGTATTTCTTCGCGTCCGTTACGAGATAGGTTTCGAGCTTCCTGATGAGGTTGCTGTTGAAGCTCCCGCAGAGCCCGCGGTCAGACGTCATGAACACGAGGTGGAGCCTCTTCATCTGCTCGGGTCTCCTCAAGAGAGGATGCCTTTCGGGATCGCACCTTCGCGCGAGGTTCTTCGTGATTTCCATAAAAGCGTCCGAATACGGCCTGAAGGACAGGAGCAATTCCTGGGCACGCCTCAGCTTGACTGCGGATATGAGCTTCATGGCGCTCATAATCCTGCGGGTGCCTTTCACGCTTCTTATCTTCGATCTAATCTGTCTCAGACTCGCCATTTTATTATTGTCTCAGTTAAAAAGGATTTGTAATTTTAGTTAAATTCCCCGAGCTGCTTCCTGAGCTCATCGAGCGCACCGAGGATTTTTCCCCTTATTTCGTCCGTAAGCTCCTTCCTGGTTCTTATTTCCGTGAGGAGATCCGAATACTTGGATTCAAAGAAGGAATTAAGCTCCTTTTCGTATTTTTTAACCGATTCCACGGGATAGTCGTCCAGGTATCCGTTACTAACTGCGAAGATTATCAATACTTGCTTCTCGACGGCGATAGGCTCATACTGACCCTGCTTGAGCGCCTCTACGAGCCTGCTGCCGCGGGCAAGCTGCGCCTGTGTAGCCTTATCGAGGTCGGAGGCGAACTGGGAAAACGCCTCGACTTCCCTGTACTGCGCGAGCTCGAGCCTGAGAGTTCCGGCGACCTTTTTCATCGCCTTCACCTGAGCGGAGCCCCCTACCCTGGATACTGAAAGACCTACGTTAATGGCGGGTCTCACGCCCGAATAGAAGAGGTCGCTCTCGAGGTATATCTGACCGTCCGTGATCGAGATGACGTTTGTCGGGATGTACGCGGAAACGTCTCCCGCCTGTGTTTCGATTATCGGAAGCGCCGTCAGCGAGCCGCCCCCGTTCTCTTTCCTCATTTTCGCCGCGCGCTCGAGCAGCCTGGAGTGGAGGTAAAAAACGTCTCCCGGATAAGCCTCGCGGCCCGGAGGGCGTCTTAAAAGCAGAGACAGCTGGCGGTACGCCCATGCGTGCTTGGTCAGGTCATCATAGATAATAAGGGCGTGTCTTCCCGAGTCACGGAAATATTCGCCCAGCGCACAGCCCGCATAAGGTGCGATGAACTGGAACGGAGCCGGGTCGCTCGCGTTTGCCGCGACGACCGTCGTATATTCCATCGCGCCGTGCTCTCTCAGCTTGTCAACGACCTGAGCGACCGTCGACTGCTTCTGCCCTATAGCGACGTAGATACAGTAAACGTCCTCTTTTTTCTGGTTAATTATCGTATCGACCGCGATTGCCGTCTTTCCTATCTGGCGGTCGCCGAGAATAAGCTCCCTCTGCCCCCTTCCTATCGGTATCATCGCGTCGATAGCCTTGATGCCCGTCTGGAGCGGCTCGTGCACGGACTGTCTGTAAACGACTCCCGGGGCCTTGATCTCAATGGGCTTCGTGGCGGAAGCCTTTATCTCTCCCTTGCCGTCGATGGGCTGCCCGAGGGCATTGACGACCCTGCCCTTCATGTCATCGCCCACCGGAACCTCGGCTATCCTGCCGGTGCGCTTTACGAGGTCGCCCTCCTGCACTTCCTTGTCCTCGCCGAAAAGGGCGATACCCACGTTGTCCTCTTCGAGGTTAAGCACAAGACCCATGAGGCCGCTCGCAAACTGGACGAGCTCTCCCGCCATAGCACGGTCGAGTCCGTATGCCCGCGCGATACCGTCCCCTACAGATATGACGGTACCCACTTCGGAGGTTTCGATCTTGGTTTCGTAACCCTTAATCCTGTTTCTTAGTATTTCGCCGATTTCTTCGATTTTTAAATCCTGCATATCTCTTCGCTCCTTATAAAATTAGGGGGGTTCAAGACCGCGTGAGGACGTTTCTCATTCTCTCAAGCCGGGTCTTTATACTACCATCGAACACCTTATCTTCAACCTTCGTGATTATTCCGCCGATAATTCCCGGGTCGACCTTGTAAGTAACCTCTACGTCCTGCCCGACCGCCTTCGACAGCGCGCTCTTAATCCTTGCCAGATCGGACTCAGAGGGCTCGGCTGCCATAATTACCTCCGCTTTGAGCCTGCCTGAGGCTTTTCTCAGCTTCTCTACGACTGTCTGCTCGGATTTTATGAGTGATTTGAACTTGTCGAGCTCGATTGCGAGCGTCAGGAAGTTAACCGTTAATTTATCGTAGCCTTTCTTTTGTCCTATATCCTCGATTATCCCCTTCCTTTCCTGAAAATCGAAAGTGGAGCTCCAGAGTATATTCCTCACATCTTCAGTATCGGAGAGCTGCCTGAAGAAGTCCTCGAGGTCCGCAGTTACACGGTCAAGCTTTCCCTCTTCCCTTGCGCTCTCAACGAGCGCCTCCGTGAGGTCTCTCAGTGTTGCGATTGATGCCATTTTTCATCCTCTATGTCCTTGGTGAATTCCTGTACGAACCTTTCCTTATCCGAATCGCCCAGGTTCTGTCTTATCAGCGCTTCCGCGTTCCCGAGAGCGAGGGTTACGACCTCGTTCTGTATTTCGCGCATTGCACGCTCTGTCTGGAGCGCTATCGTCTCGCCGGCTTCCTTTCTTATGGTTTCCGAAGCCGAAGCGGCCTGCCTCAGCAATTCCGCCCTCTCCGACTCTCCCTGCTTATGGAGAGTATCCTTCAGAGCGTTGATCTCCGACTCGATCGCCTGAAGCTTCTTCGCATACTCGTCATATTTCGATTTCGCTTCTCCTATGGTCTTCTGCGCCGCATCGATCTCGTGACTGATCGTCCCGCGCCTTTCAACGAGGAAATTCTTTACGGGCGTCTTTAGGAAGTAGACGAGCACTCCCAGAAGAATTATAAGATTGACGGCATGTTCCATTACGAACTGCCAGTTAAATCCTCCGTGCTCCGAAGCCCCTGTAAGTATGAGATTTATTATTCCGTATTCGTTCATACGCCCGCCTCCCTCCCCAATACTTTGGTTGCGATTTCCTTCGACAGCAGCTGAACGTCTCCCTTGAGCTTCTCTTTAATTACCCCGGTCTCGGCCTCGAGTTTCTTTTTCGCATCGTCTAGGAGCGCCCCGGTTTCCTCCCTCGTCTTGGATATAATGGCCGACGCTGCGCTCTCCCCCTCGCGTACTATTTTATTCCGCTCCTCCAGGGCCTGGGCTCTCGCTTCGTTCAGCTTGGCTTCGTATTCGAGAATTATTTCCTTTACCTTCTCTTCGAGCTCTTTTGCTTCCTTTATAGCGCCCTTCGTAAGCTTGTCGCGCCTGTCAATGAGCTCGATAAACGGTTTAAAAACCAGGGTGTTAAGTATGAATATGGCTGCTATGAAAATTACGATCTGTATGAGAACGGTCTTGTTAACGCTCAGCAAATCCTCGGAGGCAAACGCCTGGGAGGCAGCCGTGAGCAATAGAAGGAGAGATACCGAAGGGATGAATTTCAGTTGCTTCATTATATTAATATCTCCTTTACCGATATAGAGCCCGTCTACATCCCCGCCAAATCCCCGCCAAATTTCCTGCCAGTGCGGTATTGCGCACAGATCCGCCCGCAACAGCGCCCGCCGGGGTAATGATAAGAATTCGAGCAAGTGCCATAAAGAGTTTATTTGAGGAACCGTATAACGCTTCTTCCAGACTCATTTGCGGGCTTAATTCCTTAAGGGCAGAACATTAAAAAATCGAAAGTATTTAACATGAAATGGAGGGAGTGTCAAAAAAATACACATCAAATACATAATCCTGCGGGGATTTACAGCCGCCCGAAAAACCCCGGACGAAGCTGTCCGCACCATGAATAAACGAAGAATAAACGAAATGGACTTAAAAAAAAAGGGGCCGGCTCCGGAACACGGACCTCCGGATCAGGCTATCCCTTTTTCCTTATTGAATTTATCGAGCTCGATATCGTATTCAGTATAAATCCCGAGTGCGTGGAGGCATTCGTTCGCTTCCTCGAGGCTCCCCGCCCCGGAGACTGCGCGTGACATGCCAGATAATTTTCCGTATAACACGCCGGGAGAGAGGTAATAAGTGACCGTCGACGACATGGAAAGGCTTACGTGTCTCCTGCCGCTCCTTATGTGTGTATCGGCAAACTCCCCCTTTGCGTAAAGCGTCGGTGTACGGCTCGCTTCAGTCGGGACTACGGCGATCAGTTTTTCGAGGAGGTTGAGCGCCTCTTTCGTAATCCCCCAGCTTCCGAGGAGCCCCCCTTCCCTCGCCAGAATTGACATGGACCGTTCAAGCTCGTCCTGAGTAAGCTCTCCGTCGCTCCCGAACCCGAAGAGTCCCATCATGGCCGGCATTCTTTCCTCGAGCGTGGCGAAAGACGCCGTCATTATGGAATCCGCGAGCGGGCTCATGAGACCGGGCTCGTTCCCCAACGCAAGCAGATCGCCCCCGACGTCTATGCCGATAATCAGATCGGCCCCAAGCTCACCCGCCGCGTGGAGAAGGCCTTCCGCTACTGCCGCGGGTCCCGGGTGAATGTCGATCAGAAGGGTCTCTTGACCGAGGACCTCAGCCACGCCCGATTCGGCGAACCTGACGCCCGTGCTCGTTACAGTGTCCTCGTTCGCGAGCCAGACGACGTCGTTCAGTTTACGCGCGTTCCGCACCTCATCGAATTTCCTGGGGCCGGGCATGGGGTCTATCACGGACCTCTCCCAGGAGAGGCCCCCGAATACGCACTCGATTCCAAAAAGACCCAGGAGGTCCGATGTAGGGATCGTGCCTACGATGTCTCCCCCGCCGCCCACGCCAATAAGCATGGCCTTCCTGGAATTCGTAAGAATCTGCTTAAGCGAGCTCTTCACCTGCAGGGCGCCCTCCGGTCTATGTAGAGTAAAATACAGGAATCCGCGTCAAATACTCTACTTTACGGGACGCAACTTTCAATCGGGGTGTAATTCGATGAAATCAACAGGAATTTTGCCAAGCGGTGCGGGGGGGCTCAGCGCCTCGGCTCTTCAAGCAGGACGAAGAGGACGTTATCGCTGAAGGCATGTGATTTTGTGAGTCCCAGGTGGTCGGTGAATAGAAACGTAACGTTCGACCATTTTATGGGCGATACAAGGACAGGGGTCCAGTACCCTCCCACCCTCTCGTCCATAAGCGCGCTCGCACGGGTCACGGTGCCGTCCCCGGGGCTGTACTGAGAGACCTCGAATTTGCCCGTGGATCTATCGATCCTAAGCCCGGAACCCGTCAATATTGCGTCCCCGGCGATAAGGTTCAGCTCCAGTCCTTCTGGGAGATCGGCCGGAACATCTATCGCGTCCTGAAAATCCTTTCCGCGCTTAAGAGATTTTTTCAAATGATCGATGGCGATTTCGCGCCTTTTTGCCGGGTCCGACACGTCCGGGAGCAGCCACCCGAGCACCTCGTCCTGCCCCGGGTCGACGAGTCCCCACCCGAGGCTTATCCAGGTTTCAGGGTCGGTGAGATCAAGCCTGCCGCCGTTCTCGTCAACTACAGCCCCGTGCCTCGTCCTCGGGAGCTGCTGATAAAGGGAGGGCATCGTTGCAATAATCGCGGGCTCGTATTTCGGAAGGAAGGGCCCTATGTCCCTCCCCTTGACGAGCGTCTCGACGGCCCCGACGGCGCCCGCGTTCGGCGTGCCCACGATTATCACCTTCTCGACGTATTTCGCCCCTTCCCAAGTCACCACCGGTTTCGAGCCGTCCCCGGGCAGGTCCATATCGCCGTACATCAGAAAATACCTCGTAAGCAGACCGCCCATGGAATGGGCGACGATGTCGAACTTTATCTCATCCTTAACGATGCCGCGCTTTTGGTATTCCCCGTGTATGTATTCCCTCTTTTCCCCGATGAATTTTTTGAGCCTCTTCGCGTTCTCCACGTTATCGAGCCTCCAGTCGTAATCGAACTGAAAGCACGTGAAGTGATCGTCCCCGTAGTCGATCTCGTTTAATTTATTGGAGGCGAGGGACTGGTCTAGGTATCCGCCGGCGCCGAGTGTGCTAAGGATGTTGATATATGCGTTTAACTGGATGGGAAGTCCGAATAACTTCACCTTTACCCGGTCGAGAGCGCCGTCAGAGCGCACACTGTCGGTGAGCTCGCCGATAGGAACGCCCTCTTTCATCGGTATCGCGATGAGGCGCGCCCCTTCCGGGGTTTCAGGATCGGCCTCACCCCCGTCGAAAGCCCCCCAGACGAGCTGTCCCGTCTCACCGTCCCTGAGCTTCGAGCCCAGGATACCGGGGATCACGATGACGGGGTTGCCGTCCACATGCGAGCGCATAGCCGCCTGTGTGTATATGCCGCCGAGGTCGGGCGGGCTGTACTCGGCCTTCGCACAAGACATCAATAGCGCAAGCGATACTAACAAGACTGAAACGAGCTTATTCATTCCGTTACCCAGGACAAGCCCCGGAAAATTAGCAGGGGGATATTGATTTATGACGCAGTCTCGTGTTATATGGATTTAAGCAAGAATAAGAAAATCCTGAAGATATTACAAATTTATCACTACAGTATATTGGTGTATCCTGCTGTTAAAACCCTGAAATCATTGCCCGGAGGACTTTCAATTGCCCGATTCCCTCGAAAAGTTACTGACTTATACACTCATTCCCGTCATAGCGACAATTGCCGGAGGGACAGTCGCCGCTTTCCGCTCGCCGGGAGAAACCATAAGGGTATCCGTGCAGCACTTCGCAGCCGGTGTGGTGTTTTCGGCGGTAGGAGTTGAGCTTCTTCCCGAGCTCGTCCGGAATCTGACAATCGGCCCTCTCGTTCTAGGATTCTCGGCTGGAGTCGCGCTCATGCTTCTTGTGAGGACGTGGACTCAAAGACTCGAAAAGGGTGGGAGCGGTTCAGGAAAGAAAGGAGCCGACGGGCTTCTCATCGCTTCAGGGGTTGACGTCTTTATAGACGGTCTTCTGGTCGGTATCAGCTTCGAGGTCGGCTTCAGGGAAGGAGTCATCATTACAATCGCACTCACAATAGAGCTCCTTTTTCTCGCTATATCTGTCGCTTCGTCATTGGCAAAGAGAAACGCCGGCAAGTCGAGAATTATAATTTCGAGTGCAGTACTGGCATTGCTCATTCTATTGGGAGCGCTTCTCGGGGGCACGCTGCTCCAAGGCATCAGGGGAGGAGGGCTCGAGGGGATTGTAGCGTTTGCGACAGCCGCTCTCTTGTATCTCGTCACAGAGGAACTGCTGGTCGAGGCTCACGAGGGACGCGACAGCTCATTTACAACCGCAATGTTTTTCGTCGGGTTCCTGTCCATACTTATACTCGAGAGCCTTACGGCTTAAAGCCGCAGGGCTCCATACCACGATCGAAAAGGAGTCGGATTTACCGTAACACGGTTTATTTACTCGGCGAAATACATACCGAGCCTGACCTGAGTTATCGCCTGGTTAACGAGCTCCAGGGCCTGTACCCTGTGCCCGCCCTTGTCAGGGGACGAAACCTCGAGACTGATCCGCGCCGCGTGCAGGTCCCCGAGGGCCTGCTCCATGTTCGGCTGGTATCCGGGCTGGGCATTCGCTTCCCTGAACATATTAAAAGTGCCCATGAGGAATGCGGCAAAGAGAACGCCCGCTAAAAACGGCAGTGAAACTTTTATTATCCTCGACATGACGACTCTCCTTATTGAAATGGAATGTATGGAAACTATAAAGCATGCCCAGAGCCCCTGCAAGCGGGGTTCATGGTGCACACACGGTGCAGGCGTCAGCGCTTGACCTTGTATCCGGCCTTCTCCCTGTCCCAGGTATCTTTGGTGATGCCCATCTCCCGGAGCTTGTTCTTCTGCACCCGCTCCGTCCCCGTCTTTGGCAGTATCGTCTCGAACCGTATAAATCTCGGGAGCATGAAGTGGGGCATCTTGGGCTCGAGGAATTCCATGAGCACGTGCGGATCGATTTTCTTGCCCTTCTTGGGAACGACTACGATCATGACCTCGTCCTCGGCGTACCTTCCGCTCTCGGCCTTAATGCCTATGACGCCGCACTCTTCTATATCGAGGTGGGAGCTCACGATCTTCTCGACCTCGAACGAGCTTATGTTCTCGCCCCTCCTCCTTATATAGTCCTTGACCCTGTCGACGAAATATATGTACCCGTCCTTGTCCATCATGCCCGCGTCCCCGGTGTGGAACCAGAAGTTCCTGCAGTCCTGCACGGTCTTCTCGGGCATCTTGTTGTAGTAATGGAGCATAATGTTGGGGGTCCTCGGACGCACGATTATCTCGCCCACATGCCCCCTCGGGACCTCCTCGTCCGTCTCGGGGTCGGCGACCTTGATCTCGTAACCCGGCGCTTCCTTGCCGCACGAGCCCACCCTGAAAGGCTCGCCCGGCCTCATCCACGTGCACTGCCCTATTTCGGTGAGACCGTAGCCCTCCATGAACTTTATATTGAACCTCTCCATGAATTGTTCAATGATGTCGTGAGGCGCGGGGGAGCCCAGGACGAGCTTTACCTTGTGCTGCTTCTCTTCGGGCACGGGCGGCGTGTTCCACATGAAATACGCCATGGTCCCGACGATGTTGAACTTGGTCACGCCATGGTCCTTGATCCACTTCCAGAACTGGCTCGCCGAGTACTTCTCCTCGACGACCGCCCTGGCCCCCTTTATAAGTGCGGGATAGACGGACATCACCATGGCGTTCGAATGATATAGGGGGAGGCACGTGAAGCAGACATCCCTCGGGCCTACGTCCATAATCTCGGCATAGTTCCTTGCGCTTGAGTAATCGGCTGCGCAGGGCCTCACCACACCCTTCGACCTCCCGGTCGTCCCCGACGTATACATGAGCCTCGCGTAATCCATGAACGTTATTTCGACGCCCGGGTCTGTGCTCTTCTGGGAATTTATGAATTCGGTGTATGAAATCATGCTATCGAAATGAAAACCCTGCCTGTCGAACTTGTCGCTGCCGCCCCTGGTCCAGACTATTACATGCTCGAGCTGCGGCAGGTCGCCCGCGATGGGGGGCATCCTGTCGAGGTACTCCTCGGCTATGAAAAGGGCCTTTGAATCGGAGCTGTCGAGTATGTACTGGAGGAAATCCATCTTGTACGCCGTGTTTATCGGCACCATGACGGCGCCCATTTTCAGGATGCCGAACCATGTGATCACGTAATCGTCCGAATTCGGCATATATACCGCTACCTTTTCGCCTTTCTTTATACCGAGCCTGAGGAGACCGTTGGCGATCTTGTTCGCGAGCTGATTCGTCTTGAAGAAACTGAGCGGCTTCCTGTACCCGAACTGAAGGAAAGGTTTCGCGCCGAGCTTCTTCGCCTGCTGACTGAGTATTTTGGGAAGCACCCAGCCGGTCTTATCCTGACCCGCGTACCACTCCACATTGAATTTGCCGTTCTCCCTCCTGTAGGTGACAGGATGCATGAGGTCGCGGCCCTTCTTACGCTTGGGTTTGGCTGCCAATTTTTTACCCCTCTCGAGCGGTCTCGAATAATTTATTTCTGAATTGATAACAGCGACCGATTTCATTTTCTACTTTATTTTTTTATGGGGAAAAGTCAAGTGATTTAAAAGGTATTACATTAGTGACGACTTTACGCAGCCGGGCGGCTCGACAAGAGGAGCCCCGGATCACGAAAGACCGCCGTCGTCGGGAGATTCCGCTTCCCCGGCCGGCGCCCTCTTCTTCCCGAACATCCACGCCACGAGGATACCGAGCTCATAGAATACAATTATCGGGAGGAACATGAACATAAACGATATCGCGTCCGTCGTAGGCGTGAGCACCGCGGCGGCGACCGCGCTCACGAGTATCGCGAATTTCCTCTGTTTTCGGAGCCACGCGCTGTTTACTATGCCGATCCTCGCTAAAACGAAAATCACGAGGGGGAATTCGAAAATAAGCCCGAAGCCCAGAATAAGGGCCATAAAGAAGGAAAGGGCCTGGCTTATGGAGGGAAACGCCCTGACGTACTCCGACGAATATTCGTTGAGGAGGAATTCGAATGCCTTGGGCGCTGCGATAAAATAGCAAAAAGAGGCTCCAAAGGCAAAAAACAGTGTCCCGAAAAAAATGAACGGAATGATTATACGCCTTTCATGCCTGTATAGTCCTGGCGCTATGAATTTCCAGGCCTGATAGAGGATAAAGGGCACAGCAGCGGCGATCGCCGCGAAAATAGAGACTTTAAGATAAGTCATGAACCCTTCGGCGGGCATCGTAAATATAAGCGTGCTCCCCCGGGGGAGGTTGTCCCTGATAGGCTCCATAAGGAAATCGAATATCCGGCTCGAAAAATAATAAGCAGGTATGAAACAAACGAGAATTGCGAGGAGCGACCAGAGAAGCCTCCGCCTCAATTCCCCCAAGTGCTCCAGGAACGACATTTTGGATTCTTCCATAGATGCGGCAAAAGATTAACCAAATAAAGGAGCGTTCACAAACAACGCCTTCCGGCATGCATCCGGCCGTCATCCGTACAGCAGTAATTCCGCAAGTGATTCGTTTTAAGACGCCTCCGGGCGGGTAACCCATGAAATTGACAACAAATCATGGCTCGCATATATTGTTATCCCGGTAAAATCATCCCCTAACATCTCTCGGAGGAAGAATTGAAAGTACTGATTACAGACGGTATGACCAAGGAAGGACTGAGCATTCTTGAATCCGCGGAAGGTCTCGACCTGGATGTCAGAAAGAGCACGCCTAAGGAAGAATTGGCGGGAATAATAGGCGGTTACGACGCTATAATAATAAGGAGCGCAACCAAGCTCACTGCGGATTTGATAGAAGCCGGAAAGAACCTGAGGGTAATCGGCAGGGCGGGGATAGGCGTCGACAACGTCGACGTCGAAGCCGCGACGAAGAAAGGAATCGTCGTCATGAACACCCCCGAGGCAAACGCGATCACGACCGCCGAGCATACGATTACACTGATGCTCTCCCTCGCGAGACAGATACCCCAGGCGCATGCATCGCTCAAGTCGGGCAAATGGGAGAGGAATAAATTCAAAGGGATAGAAATCTACGGCAAGACGCTCGGATGCATAGGCTTGGGCAATATAGGAAAGCTCGTCGCGGAGAGGGCTATCGGGTTGAAGATGAACGTAATCGCCTATGACCCGTTCCTCTCAAAGGAAGCCGCCGAGAAAATAGGGGTGGAGCTGGTATCCTTCGACGATCTTCTTAAGAGGTCGGATATTATAACGATACATACACCCCTCAACTCCGAAACGAAGAACCTTATTAACAAAGACACCCTCGAGAAAACTAAAAAGGGATTGGTCCTGATAAACTGCGCGCGCGGAGGGGTGATAAACGAAAAAGACATCTCCGAGGCAATAAAATCAGGAAAGGTCGCGGGGGCGGCTTTTGATGTCTTTATAAACGAGCCCCCCGAAGAGGGCAACCAGCTACTCTCACTCGATGAAAACGTGGTGTTCACCCCTCACCTGGGGGCGTCCACCGCGGAGGCTCAGACCAAGGTCGGGCTCGCGATCGCCGACCAGATAGTAGACTTTCTTATAAACGGAGTGGTCAAAAACGCCGTGAACATGCCTTCCGTGAGTCTCGAAGTGTTAAAGACCATGAAGCCCTATCTCAACCTTGCGGAGAAACTGGGGAGCCTGCAGGGCCAGCTGTGCAAGGGAGGGGTTAAGGAAATACACATAGAATACGACGGAGAAGTGTCGGAGCTCGACACTTCGCCCATAACCGTGGCTGCGCTGAAGGGGTTCCTCACACCGATGATGGACGTGGTCGTGAGCCACGTAAACGCCCTGGTTATCGCACAGGAAAGGGGTATAAAGGTAATCGAGTCGAAGTCCGCGCAGACCAAAGACTATAGGAGCCTCATATCCATAAAGGTCAAGACCGAAGAAGGCGATAGCCATGTGTCGGGCACGATATTCGGGAAAGAAGAGCCTAGATTCGTAAGGATAAACGGTGTTACAATTGACGTTGTGCCCAAAGGATACCTACTCGTAAGCGAGAACAACGACAGGCCGGGGTTCATAGGGGCCATGTGCACACTGCTCGGTGAGAACGGTGTAAACATTGGCCTGCTGCATCTCGGCAGAGAGGCAATAGGCGGAAGGGCGATTGTCTTTACGAACGTCGACTCCCCGGTGCCGGCCAAAGTGATCGAAAAAATATCCAAGCTCCCGGATATCATTTCCGTGACGCAGGTCAAGCTTTAATGATAAACCGTCTCAGTCTTCCACAAGGCGTAAAAGACTACACACCCGAGAAAGCAGAAGAATTAAGAAGAATAGAAGAAGGTCTGCTCGAAGAGTTCGGCAGGTGGGGGTATAGAAAGATCATCACCCCCCTCTTCGAATACCTGGAGCCGTTATCGGTGGGGCTCGGAGACGAGCTAAAGAGCAAGGTCATGAAGTTCGTCGACCCTTCTTCAGGAGATGTAGTGGCGCTGAGGCCCGACATTACGCCTCAGGTAGGAAGGATAGTCGCGACTCAGATGAAGGACCATACAGCGCCGCTCAGGCTCTGTTACAACGGCAGGGTCGTCAGGTTCGAGGAAAAGGGGAGCGGCAAGGAGCGGGAAATCTTCCAGGTCGGATGCGAGCTCGTGGGGCTCTCCACGCCTGAAGCCGATGCCGAAATAATAGCTCTGGGGGTAAAGTCGCTCGGGAAATCGGGGATAAAGAACCTCGTGCTCGACATCGGACACACGGGAATCCTGAGAAACCTCCTTGCGAGGACAGGCGAGCTCAGGGAAAGCATCGAAGAGGCGCTTAAAAAAAAAGACCAGGAAGCCTTGTCCCGTGCAATCGGCAAATCGCGCGCTCCGAAGAACATTAACGACACGATCTTGAAACTCCCTGAGCTATTCGGCGGAAGGCACATTCTGACCGAGGCCAGGAAAATCGCATCCATCAGAAAATACGTGAATGAGCTCGAAAGCGTGCTCGGCGTCATCGACGACTATCAGTCCGAGTGCGAGATAAACATAGACCTCGCGGAGATAAGGGGCTTCAATTACTACACCGGTGTGACGTTCGAGATCGTTTCGCGCGATATCCCGGCCCCCCTCGTAAGGGGAGGACGTTATGACGAGCTTATGGGGAAGTATGGCTACGACTCGC
>Ga0187894_10003270_pt1 | contig 18359 bp, 15 predicted proteins | sample GBC1701081metaG_FD_136650 | JGI IMG/M metagenome (GOLD analysis project Ga0187894, IMG submission 136650) | White microbial mat communities from a lava cave in the Kipuka Kanohina Cave System on the Island of Hawaii, USA - GBC170108-1 metaG ...
ACATCCGCGAACAGACTCTGAGTCGGATACAGCCGCGCCTTCAGGTTCAGCGGGGATACGTCGCGTTTGACTCCCGCGAACGCGAACCCCGACAGCGTGTTCACAGGGAAGAACTGGTTGCGCCGGCCTTCGCGCAACGCTCCGCCAAAGGTTGGGTCGAAGAAATATTTCTGCGAGAGCGTGATGTCCAACAATTCGTGAGTCTGCGGCACGGAGCCGTCACTCCCTCGACGTTTCACGAAAAACCGATTTGTAACGCCGTATTCGACCTCGTTCGTTTCGGCGATCATGTCACGTTCGTCAATCGGCAGCGTGCGGTTGAAATCATCAATGCCCGCGATGCGGCGGTATTCGGCGAACGGCTCGATCACATGTTTGAACCACGGCGTCCCGTCTCGCCGCCGGAAGATTCTCTCCAGCGCTGGCGCGCGCAGATCCAGGTCAACATCAGCGTAATTCCGCAACAGGTTCCGCCCGACAACCTGCCTTTGAACCGGATCGAGGCTGTCGCTGTAAAAAGTCGAGCGAACGCCGATGCTCGGCGTCAGTGTGAAGCCTGCGAAGGATTTCAACGGGAAGGTCAGGCGCGGGGAAAAATCGAGGCGTTGAACAATTGACGGCGTCTTCAAATCAACCTGATCGCCTGTAGTCTCGCTACGCCGCACACCTTCGAGCGCCGCGCCGAAAGAGAAATAGACCGGGAGTTTCTCGGAAACCTTCGCGCTCCTCTGCGAAATCTCTATGCTCGGCAGCTGGCGCGTCTTGACGATCGTGGTCCTGAGCGCCGGGTCGTTCGGATCAGTCGCAAACACGCTCTGCTCACCGAACAGGGCGTTGAAGCTGAACAAGCGCCAGTTCTTGTTGAGATAAAAGATCGAGCGCTCTTCGGGCGAGATCGCAGTCAGTATGTTGTCGGAGAAGACCTGTCGGAAATCAAACGATGAAGTGATGTTCACGTCGGCGACGGCTACAAAACCGTTCTTGAAATACTGCACAGCGTCAATATAGAAGCTGCTGCCGCCCTGGTCTTTCAGTCTGCACTGATCTCCGAGAGTCGCGCGGTCGCAATTGGGAAGGAATTTGGGGCCGAGCAAGCGATCGAAAACGAGGAACGAGCCTAGCGCAATGCGCGAATTCTCATCGGTTCTGGCGCGGAAATCGAAGCCGAGTCCTATGCCACGTTTCGTGAATACATCGGTTCTGAACAGCAAGTCCGCGCTGCGCCCCAGAGTCTGAAAATAGGCCAGGTGCATAGTGCGACCCTTGATCGAGGAGGATCCGGAGCTGGGTAGCAGGAACCCCGACGAACGATCCTTTTTGCTGATCGAGATCGAGGCGTAAGGCACATAAAGGACCGGGATATTTTTAATGCGGAAGAACGCGTTGTAGACCTTGGCCCGATGATCCAGCCGGATGCGCGCGCGTTTCGCGGTAAAGCTCCATTTCGGAACCTTCTCCTGACACGCCGTCAACATCGCGTCGTCCAGGTTATAAGTGTCCGCGCCGGTCTTATCCGCCCGACTGGCGTCAACGACGATCATCGTCCCGTCGGGAGTGCTATTCGTAAAGGCTGTTGGATTTCTGATCGTGCCCCGCCGCGTCTTGTAATTGAATTCGAGCATATCGCCGGTCAGCCGCTGTCCCTGCTGTTCGAAATAAACGTCGCCTTCGGCGAGCACATCATCGGTGTTTTTGTTGTAAGTAATCCTGTCGGCGATGATCAGTATCTCTCCGTCAGACACCTGAACGTTGCCCGTTGCGATGACAACGTTTCCCTCTTCCCGCTGGCTCTCAGAACTGATTGCGATCTTGCGATCGGCGCCTGCCCCAGGCTGAGCGACAATCGTGAATTTGGCCGGCGCCGTCTGGCGCAAAGACTTCCTCTCTTCTTCCGCCGCGCCGATGGGGTTTTCGACCTTCTTTTCGGCGCTTTCAGGCCGCTGCGCCTGCGCGACCGAGACACTGATCGCAACTAATAGGAAGGCTGGCAGGAAGACTGGCGGGAATGTTGACCAGAAGATTCGCGATAATCGAGCGAGGAAATATTTGGGGTAAAGCATGAAAACCGTCTGGGATTTAACGTCGCGAGCCGCCCACCGCCGCCCTCGAGGTTGCGGCGAATATACGGCCATAAAGTTCTTCCGGCACTTCGACCGATTCCTGTTCTTCGAGCGATTCGCGCACGCCTTCGACTAGGCGGCGGCATCCGTCACAGACCGAGAAATGTTCGTTGAAGACCGTCTCGTACGCGCTCTCGATCAAACCGTCGAAGTAATCGGAGATCAACGCGTCGAGCGTGCGGCAACTGAGCATCTCGCCAGCGGTCGTGGCATTAATGATGCGCCGTTCGACTTCGGTAAACATGCCGATTTCGCGCATCTGCGATTCTTTCCATTCGTGACAACCGTCAATCGCCTGGCGCACGTCGTTGAAGAGCCAATGGCACGGCCGGCAGGCCAGCAGATGCTCGCAGAAACCGCGGCGCTCAGGCCGCGCCATCCCGCAATCAAGATAATTACTGATCAATTCTTCAAACTGCGCGCATTCCATCTTGACTCTCCGTGATCGTCTGGGCGAGTTATCGGGTCGGTGAAGGCATTGTAGTGAGCCGAAGTTTGGATTTCAAGCCGGGCTTTTGAGAATCGGTACCGCGAGCGGTAGCGAGCGCGGCTCCATCCCTGCGCTCAATGATCAAGCAGCGCTCGCTACCGCTCGCGGTACTGATTCATTCCAAATAAGGCTCCGAAGCGTCCACCGCCCTCGGCGCAAGGTTGTTGCGCATGATGATTCGCGCGCAGGCGTTCCACCGCAGGATCGGATCGTCGTTGCCGGCGGGACGAACCGCTTCGGCTTTCTCGTAAAATTCCATCGCGTCACGCAGCCATTCGTAAGCGTCGTGGCCCGATCCCGGCCCCCCCTGTTGCAACCTGGCTTTGGCCTGTCTCTCGCAGACGATCCCTGCGTAATAGGCGCGCTGGTATTCGTCTTTGACGCGCGGCAACAATTCTTTGGCTTGCGTGGCCCCGACAGCGTAGCCCTTGGTGAAACGGTCTGTGATCGCCAGGAGCAGAGTGACCAACGCATCCTGATTTTCCGGGTCAATCTCCAACACATCCAGGCAGATGCTCTCCGCCGCGCCCGGTTCATTGAGAAGGCGGTAAAAATGCGCCCTCTCGAGGGCTTGCGCGACGGCGTCTTTGTGAATCTTCTTCAGCTCGAACATACATTTCGCAACCTATTGAATATTCAACAGGATGTACGCGGCCAGCGCCGTTCCAACCACCGCCCCACCGTAACAAGAGACGGCGATCAATTCGTTGAGATGTTTGATCTGCAACCCGTCGTAGAGGGTGAAGCGAAAACGATGCGCTCCGTGAAACAGCGAAAGCGAACAGATCACGAACAGCGCCAGCCGCGCCAGAGGATGCGCGGCGAGCGCCAGCAAACTCTCGTAACTTGGCGCTTCGATCCAGCCCAGCGGGAAAGCCAGACCGAACAGAAAGAGCAGAACCGGGACCACCAACGCGGCGATCATCCCGCCACCGCTGAAGAGCGACCAGAGAAACGGCTCATTCGACCTTTTGGCCATATCATTCCCCTCCCAAAATGAACCAGGCTATGACCGCCGAAATCACTATCCATGCGGCGTAATTGGGCGCCGCGATCATCCATTCGGGCAGGCGCTTTCCACCCAGGCGCAGCGGCATGGCTTTCGGCGCCAGATTGAACCACGTGATCGAATGATAGAGCGCAAAGAGGAACGCGACCGCATTGAACGCGATCATCAACGGCTCCCTCATCCAGGCCAGGAATTCCGCGTAACTATCACTCCCACGGCCCAGGCTCCACAACAGCCACAGCAGCAACGCCACGAAGTAGATCACGGCCAGGCTGCTCAGCTCACGCAGGATGAACTTGAAAGAACGCCACTGCTCGGCCCACCACCAGGTCGAGACACGCTTGCGGTACCACTTGGGATGATAGAGGGTATAGGCTGGTGATTGTTTCATTTCCAAAGCTCCCAATTTTCATTTTCCATTTTCCGTTTTCCATTTTCCATTTGTCATTGCGCTGCAGCACAACGAGCGGTCAATGGAAAATGACAAATCCAAAATGGAAAATGGAAAATGGAAAAAACACACACTGTTCGAACTGTGTCCTCACTTCTTGCTCCAGGGCATAAGCAACGACTTGTACCATTCCGTCACCGCTTTGATCTTGTACTGCTGAATGGCGCCGGCCGGGTCAACATTCTTCGGACAGACCCGCGTGCATTCACCGTTGAACGTGCAGCCCCAGATGCCTTCGTGCTGCGAAAGGACGTCCAGGCGTTCTTCCGCTCCCTGGTCGCGGGAATCATTGTTGTAGCGCTGCGCCAGCGCGATGGCCGCGGGCCCGATGAAATGCTGATCCAACCCGACGACCGGGCACGCGGCATAGCAGCAGAGGCAATTGATGCACATACTGAACTGCTTATAGGTGTCCAACTGCTCCGGCGTTTGCAGGTATTCGCCTTCGGCAATCGGCTTCTCTTCCTCGCGGACAAGCCAGGGTTTGACGGCCTTCAGCTTGTCCATGAAGTCGGTGATCTCGACGACCAGGTCGCGCACGATTGGGAAGTAGCGCAGCGGCTCGACGCGGATTGGGCCGGGATCGTAGGCCGTCAGGAAAGTGGCGCAGGTCAGCTTCGGATCGCCGTTGACCATCATCCCGCAACTGCCGCAGACACCCATTCGGCAACTCCAGCGATATGAAAGCGAGCCGTCGAGCTTGTCCTTGATGTAGTTCAGGGCATCGAGCACCACCCAGTCTTTGTTGAGCGGGACGTCGAAGCTCTCGAAAGTTGGTTCCGCTTCCTGTTCGGGGCGATAGCGCGCGACTTCCAGAGTGATCGTTTTAGCCATCTTTCTCCACTTTTACGGTCTCGTTATGATCTTTAAAGGCCGCTTCATCTTCAGCGACCGCCTCTTCCTCAGACTGCCGCTCATAGTGCGCCAGTATCCGGCGGACCCTCTATTCATTCCATCCTGTTGGGACCCATTCTGTTTCATGACTTGCCCTCTTCCTCGGCGGCTATAGTCCCATCTGTGTTTTTACAACGCGCTCTACTTTCTTCAAGTCAGAGCCTGATAGCTTGCCCACTACATTCGACAATCGCAATTTACTTACTGTCATCAACTGATCCGCCATCGCCTTATTCGGCTTGCCATTGAGCGTCACCTGCGCCTCGCTTGGGTAAAGGCGGCCAACTTGGCTGGTCAGCGGCACAACCTGCACCCGGTTCAGGAATTTATTTGAGGCGTCATTACTGATGATCACGGCGGGTCTTTGCTTTTGGATCTCTCCGCCCACGCTTGGGCCGAAGTTTACCCACCATACTTCCCCTCGTTTCATCGGTTATTTCCCCCAATGTTCCCTCTATCCATTCAAGGGCCTCCGCCTCACGCGCCTCGTCCTGAGCCATCAATTCATAGCCCGCCTCCAAATCCCCGTTGAGGACATGAGGGCGAACCAACGACTCGATGAATTGGCTGATCTTCCGACGCCCGATCACCTTGTGCAAACCATCATATACTTCCTCGTTTATCGTGATGGTCAATTTCTTCTGCATAATTACCTCTCTACATACGTGTACAACACGTATAACAAGAAAGTATTAGCCTTGCAAGGGAGGTTTCCGGAACAAGCCATCCGCTGCGCTTACTTCCCGTAAACACGCTCCGCAGGCGGCCAACGTGTAACCGTAACGGGCAGATACTCAACGCGCGTCGCGCCATCTTCATTGCGATAGACCAACGAATGCGCCAGGAAATTTTCATCATCCCGTTTCGGGAAATCGGTCCGCTGATGCGAGCCGCGCGATTCCTTCCGATTGAGCGCGCAGGCGATGACCGCCTCAGCCACGTCGAGCATGTATGACAGCTCGAACGCGGCGGTCAGCTCGGTGTTGAACGTATGGCTGTGATCGGTGATGGCGATGTCATTGAATCGCTCTTTCAGCCTGCCTATAGTCTCGGCCGCTTCAGCCAGGCTGTCGTGCGTGCGGTAGATGCCCGCGCCCGCCTCCATGGCCTTCTGCATCTCTTCTCTCAGAGCCGCGATGCTCTCGCGGCCTCCGGTCTTGTTCAGGAATTGTTCTTCGACTCTGCGCTTTTCATCAATCGCCTGCGCCAGGATGCTCGCGGTGTTCCCTTCCTTCTGTTCCGAGGCGAAGATGGCGGCGGACTCCCCCGCGCGCGCGCCGAAGACCAACAGTTCGGTCAGCGAATTGGAACCCAGACGGTTCGCGCCGTTGATGCTGACGCAGGCGGCCTCGCCCGCCGCATACAATCCCTTGATCGTTGTAGCGGCGTCTATGTCGGTATGCACACCGCCCATCATGTAATGCACGACCGGGCGCACCGGAATCATCTCTTTGACCGGATCAATGCCTTGATACTTCAGGCACAGTTCGCGCACGAACGGAATCTTCGCGTTGATCTTCTTCTCGCCCAGATGGCGGATGTCCAGATGGACTACGTGGCCGTATGGAGTTTCGATTGTGCGGCCTTTTTCGTACTCTTTGACGAAAGCCTGAGACAGACGGTCGCGCGGCCCAAGCTCCATCGAACGCAGCACGGGCGTCGGCTCGGGCTTGCCGAGGTTGTAATCCTGCAAGTATCGGTAGCCGTCCTTGTTGAGCAGATAGCCACCCTCGGCGCGCGCGGCTTCGGTGATCAGGATGCCGGTGAACGGCAGCCCGGTCGGATGGTACTGGACGAACTCCATGTCCTTGAGCGGCGCGCCCGCGTCAAGGGCGAGCGACATGCCGTCGCCGTTCTTGATGTTGGCGTTGGTGGTGAATGGGAAGACTTTGCCGCAGCCGCCGGTGCAGATGATCACGGCTTTGGCGAGGATGGCCTGAATGCGGCCGGTCAGCAGCTCGATGGCGACCACGCCGCGCGCCTGGCCGTCGTCAACCAGCAGTTTGGTGACGAACCATTCGTCGTAGCGCGTGACGGCCGGGTATTTGAGCGAGGTCTGGAAGAGAGTGTGGACCATGTGGAAGCCGGTCTTGTCGGCGGCGAACCACGTGCGCTCTTTCTTCATCCCGCCGAAAGGCCGGACCGCGATGTGGCCGTCCGGCTCGCGGCTCCACGGGCAACCCCAATGCTCGAGCTGCAATAGTTCTCTGGGAGCTTCCTGGACGAAGAGTTCGACCGCGTCCTGGTCACACATCCAATCTCCACCGGAGATTGTGTCATAGGCGTGCTCATCCAGCGTGTCACCGGATTTGATCACACCGGCCGCGCCGCCTTCGGCTGACACGGTGTGGCTGCGCATCGGGTAGACTTTCGAGACCACAGCGACGCTCAGCTTCGGATTGAATTCAGAAATAGCGATGGCAGCTCGTAACCCCGCGCCACCGCCACCAACCAGCAGAACATCGTGAGAAGAGATGTCCATAAGTGTTGTTACCTGGGGCTGAAACCCGATTGCGACCAAATTCTCATGGGCAAGAACCGCCCGCCCGCGTCAATTCGAGCAATCGGCGATATAGAGAGCCTTGATCGTTGTTTTGGCTACCAAACCCGCTAGACAAAAAAATGTAAGACAGAAAAATACGAACTGCCATTTTTCTGTCTTACATTTTTTTGTCCGGTGGCCGAAACGGTGATCAAAGCCATATAGAGAGTTAAGACTGGTACGTCGTATCAACGTCAAAAAGAATATTGGGCGAACTGGCGCGCCCGCTGGTTGCAATTACAATGAAAAGGGAGACTAATCGTATTTAATGACGAAAACGCGCGGCAGGCTACCACCGGGAAAAGAAAATTTCAAACAAAATTCCCGGCTTGCGGGTGGTTCACCGAGAAAAAGTCACGCCGAGGCCAGCACGTTGACAAACTCCCGCGCCGCCGCGCTGAACACTTTGCCCTTGCGATGAATGATGCCGATGGAGCGCGTAAACACGCCCTCGGTGAAGTTCAAAGCGACGATCTGTTTGTTACGGACCTCGTTCGCGACGGCGGTTTCGGGCAGGATCGAAACGCCGATGCCGACCTCGACCGAGCGTTTGATCGTCTCGATGTTGTCGAACTCCATGACGTAATTGACCTCGACCTTGTGCTGTTTGAGGATGCGGTCAATCGTCTTGCGCGTGGGGATGTCGCGCTCGAAAGCGATGAAATCTTCCCGGGTGAGCGCCTCGACGCTGACGCGGCGGCGGCGCGCCAATCTGTGTTCCGGGTTGCAAACGATGACGAGTTTGTCATTGCGAAACGGAATGACGGCGAGATTGGGCTTCCTGAGCGGCAACGCGACGATTCCGAAATCTATCGTGTTGTTGAGGCAAGCCTCGTAGACTTTGTCGGTGCGGCTGTATTCGATGTGGACTTTGACCTGCGGGTGAGCCTTGATGAACTGTTTGACGTAAGGCGGCAACTCGTGCAGGCCGATGCTGTAAACGGTGGCGACCTTGATCGAGCCGGCGATCACAGCCGATTTGACCCGCAGCCGCTCTTCCAGCGCGTGAAAACGTTCGAGAATCTCCCTGCATTCGGCATAAAAGATTTTTCCGGCCTCGGTGGGCGTTACGCCCTTACGCTGGCCGCGTTCGATCAACTGCTGGCCGAATCGCTGTTCGAGCGCTTTGACCTGCTGGCTGACGGCCGATTGCGAGACGAAGTTGAGCGCGGCGGCTTTTGAAAAGCTCCCGGTCTCGATCAGGTCGCAGAAGGTTTTGAGCGTTTCGATGTGCATAACTCGCTCACGCGCTTTGCAAAAGCCCTGAATCATTGGGCCGCCCGCGATCATATTAGCCCAGCTTATCCCCAATTTTAAGTTTTTGAATTTTACTTATTGCCCGAACCTTGATAATTTTCGCGCCTTACACGAGAGGACGTTATAACCCGGATATTGATCCATGTGGAAAGAGTGGTGGAAAGAGTGGTGGAAAGAGTGAGGAGGAGGGATGGCAGCTTCCGCTCAAAGTCTGCAAGCATCGCCGGCTGGCGCGCTCGCGCGTCTGTGGCGGTCTTCGCTCGGTAAAAAATATGTGATGGCGATTACCGGATTGGGCTTATGGGCCTTCGTGATCATTCACATGCTGGGCAACCTGCAAATATTTCTCGGCCCGGAGAAGATCAATGCTTACGCCGCGCTTTTAAAGGCTACTCCGGCGCTCCTGTGGTCTGCGCGCATCGGCCTGCTGTTTATCGCGGCTCTGCACGTTGTGACTGCCGCGCAGTTGGTTCGCGCCAACCGCCGCGCGCGCCCCATTGGTTACGAGTTTAAAAAACCCGTGGCCTCGACGTTCGCTAACCGCACGATGTTTCTCAGCGGTCTGGTCATCTTAGCGTTCATCCTCTTCCATCTCGCGCATTTCACCTTCGGATGGGTCAATCCGCAGTTCCTGCGCCTGGAAGACTCCGAGGGCCGGCACAATGTTTATCGAATGATGATTACCGGCTTCTCCAATCCTGCGGTTTCGATCTTCTACATCGTTTCGATGGGGCTGCTGCTGTCGCATCTGAGTCACGGCGTGAGCAGCCTGTTTCAATCTCTCGGACTGCGCAGTAAGAAGACGTTCGGGTTTTTCGACAAGCTGGCGAAGATCTCCGCGCTGGCGCTCTTTATTGGAAATAGTTTGATTCCGTTGGCTATTCTGTTCGGCTTTGTGAGATAGATCGCGCCGATACGGTACCGGGAGCGGTAGCGACCGGGTGGACTCGAAAGGCGCATTCTTTGTGGGTACCCGGTCGCTACCGCTCCCGGTACCGTACCGATGGCAGGTTGAGATGAGCGTTAAACTCGATTCAAAGATTCCGTCGGGGCCGGTAGGGATGAAGTGGACGAAATACCGGCAGGAAATGAAGCTGGTCAATCCGGCCAATAAACGCAAGTTTGATATCATCGTTGTCGGCACGGGGCTGGCCGGGGCTTCTGCGGCGGCCACGTTGGGCGAGCTTGGCTACAACGTCAAAGCCTTTTGCTTCCAGGACAGCCCGCGCCGCGCGCATTCCATCGCCGCGCAGGGCGGCATCAACGCCGCGAAGAATTACCGCAACGACGGCGATTCGGTCTATCGCCTGTTTTACGACACGATCAAAGGCGGCGATTTCCGCGCGCGCGAAGCCAACGTCCACCGGCTGGCCGAGGTCAGCGTCGACATCATTGATCAATGCGTGGCTCAGGGTGTGCCGTTCGCGCGCGAATACGGAGGATTGCTCGACAATCGTTCTTTCGGCGGCGCGCAGGTCTCGCGCACGTTTTATGCGCGCGGGCAGACGGGGCAGCAATTGTTGCTCGGCGCATACCAGGCCCTGAGCCGCCAGATTCACGCCGGCTCGGTGAAGATGTACCCGCGCACCGAGATGCTCGACCTCGTGCCGATTGATGGCCACGCCAAAGGCATCATCACGCGCGACCTGGTGACCGGCAAGATCGAAGCCCATTCGGCCAACACCGTTGTGCTGGCGACCGGCGGTTATGGCAACGTCTTCTTCCTTTCGACCAATGCGAAAGGGTGCAACGTGACGGCGACCTATCGGGCGTTCAAGAAAGGCGCGCTCTTCGCCAATCCCTGCTACACCCAGATTCACCCGACCTGCATTCCGGTCAGCGGCGATCATCAATCGAAACTGACGCTGATGTCCGAATCGCTTCGCAACGATGGCCGCGTCTGGGTTCCGAAAAAACCCGGCGACGACCGCCGTCCAAGCCAGATCCCGGAAGATGAGCGCGACTATTATCTGGAACGCAAATATCCGAGCTACGGCAACCTGGCGCCGCGCGACATCGCGTCGCGCGCGGCCAAACAGGTCTGCGACGAAGGGCGCGGCGTAGGCCCCGGCGGGCGCGGCGTCTTTCTCGATTTTTCCGCCGCGATCAGCCGTTTCGGCAAAGACAAGATCGAAGAGCGTTACGGCAACCTGTTCGAGATGTACGAACAGATCACGGGCGAAAACGCCTACGAACAGCCGATGCGCATCTACCCGGCGGCGCATTACACCATGGGCGGATTGTGGGTCGATTACGAATTGATGAGCAACATTCCGGGATTGTTCGTGATTGGCGAGGCCAACTTTTCAGACCACGGCGCCAACCGTCTTGGCGCGAGCGCGTTGATGCAGGGGCTGGCCGATGGATACTTCGTCCTGCCTCAAACCATCGGCGCGTACTTCGCCTCTCAGAAAAACGGCAAGTACGCTCCCGATCATCCCGAATTCAAGAAGGCCGAAGAGGAAGCCCGCGCCCGCGCGGGCAAGTTGCTCTCGATCAAAGGCGCCCGCACGGTTCTCGATTTCCACCGCGAGTTGGGCAAGCTGATGTGGGACAACGTGGGGATGGCGCGCACCCAGGCGAGTCTGAAATACGCGATTGAGCGCATCCCCGAAATCCGCCACGAGTTCTGGGAGAACGTCAACGTGCCGGGCGCCGCGGACGAATTGAATCAAGCGCTCGAATACGCGGGACGGGTCGCGGACTTCCTGGAATTCGCGGAGTTGCTGGCTTACGATGCGCTGTGTCGTGAGGAATCGTGCGGCGGACATTTCCGCGAAGAGTACCGGACCGAAGACGGTGAGGCGTTGCGTAACGACGACAAGTTCGCTTACGTGGCCGCCTGGGAGTTCAAAGGCGTTGATCAATTCCCAGAGCTGACCAAAGAGCCGCTCACCTACGAAGAAGTGAGAATGACGCAGCGCAGCTACAAGTAATTGAGTTAGCAATCAGCGGCCGGTCGCCGGGAAAACCCTAGACTTGCTTGTGACGGCGCCCGGTCACTGGTTGCTTTGCCCTGAAACGATGAAAATCGCCCCTGTGAGCTATCAAATGGGACTTATAAGTCTCATGAGACTTATAAGCCCCATTTGATAGCTCACAGGGATTTTCCGCGGGAGCAGCATTGAATCTGACATTGCGAATCTGGCGGCAGAAGAACGCAAACACATCAGGCCAGTTCGTCACATACGAGGCCAGAGAGATCAGCCCCGACACATCCTTCCTGGAGATGCTTGATGTCATCAATGAAGACCTCATGCGGCGCGGTGAGGAGCCAATCGCATTCGACCACGATTGCCGCGAAGGAATCTGCGGGTCGTGCGGCGTGGTGATCAACGGCGTTCCGCACGGGCCGGCGCCTGCGACCACCACGTGCCAGTTGCATATGCGATCCTTCAAGGACGGCGACACGATCACGATCGAGCCTTGGCGGGCCGCGCCATTCCCGGTTATCAAAGACCTGGTGGTTGACCGCGGCGCGTTCGACCGGATCATCCAATCAGGCGGTTACGTTTCGGTCTCGACCGGCGGCGCGCCCGACGGCAACGCTATCTCGATTCCGAAACAGGACGCCGACCTGTCCTTCGACGCCGCCACGTGCATCAGCTGCGGCGCCTGCGTGGCCGCGTGCAAGAACGCTTCGGCGATGCTGTTCACGGCGGCGAAGATCTCGCACTTGAGCCTGCTGCCACAGGGCAAGGTCGAACAAGACCGCCGCGTGTCGAACATGGTCGCGCAGATGGACTCCGAAGGGTTTGGCGACTGCGCTAACATCGGTTCGTGCGAGGCGGCTTGCCCGAAAAGCATCACGCTCGACAACATCGCGCGGATGAACCGACAGTATCTGAAGGCGCTGGTAAAGAATAGGCTTGAATAATTTATCCGGAATGTCTCACCGGAGCCCCTTCTCCAGATAGGGCACATACAACCGGCGCCGCAGCTCAGCATCGCGCGCCGAATCTCCAGTGACCGTTCCAGCGCCGCGCAGACATACTCATTAGCGATGGACCACAAAAAATGGCAGGTGAGTGAATCGGAATCGGGATTGCGGCTGGACAAATGGCTGGCCGCCGCCGAACGTCTCGGTTCAAGGTCAAAAGCCCTGGCTGCAATCGACCGCGGCAAGGTGTTCATTAACGACGCCGAGCAGACCAGCGCCGACGCCGCGCGACGCATGCAGGCCGGAGAGACGGTCAGACTCTGGATGGATCGTCCGGGCAGCGCCGAGCGTCGTTACACCGAACGCCGCGAATCGGGGCTGCATCTGCTTTACGAAGATTCGTCGCTGCTCGTGATCAACAAGCCCGCGGGTTTGCTCACCGTGCCCCTGCCGTCTCAGCCCGACGAGCCTTCGCTGCTCGATCAGATCAAACATCATCTGCGTTCGCACAAAAAATTGGAGCCGCTGGTCGTCCACCGCATTGATCGCGACACATCGGGCATCGTCATTTTCGCGAAGACTCCCGAAGCGCAGCGCGGATTGAAAGACCAGTTCGAGCGGAGGAAGGCCGAGCGCGTCTACCTGGCCGTCGTTTACGGCCATCCAAAACCCGAACGGGGAACGTGGCGGGATTTTCTGGCGTGGAATCAGGATGCGTTAAAACAACAGCGCGCGGAACGCCGCGACAGGAACGCCAAAGAAGCCGTCTGCCGTTACAGCACGCTGGAAAAATTCAAAGAAGCGGCGTTGATCGAAGTATCGCTGGTCACGGGCAAACGCAACCAGATTCGCGTTCAGGCCGGTTTGCGCGGCTACCCGCTGGTCGGAGAGAAGAAGTATGTTTACGACCCCGCGCCGCAACACAGGATCGAATTCGGGCGGCAGGCGCTGCACGCGCACAGACTGAAATTTCTACACCCGGTGAACAACCGCCCGATGAGTTTTGAAGCCGCGCCGCCAGACGATTTTCAAGAACTGATCAATAGGCTGCAGGGGAAATAGATTTCTTGCCTACATCACCCATCCGAGCCGCTTCATCACCTGCCGCGCGACATCGCGCCCGGCCCAATCGGCGTATATGTCCGAGCTCCCGGTCCCGATCGGAGGCAGCGAGATAGGGCCGGTTGGCTGTTGCGGATAGCCGTAACCGCTGGCGACGACCTTGGCGGTCTTCGGCTCGAAGACGGTGTAACGCAACTCGAATCCGTAACGCGACGTCCCCATCCGGTCAACCTCGAACTCCATCCACACGACGTGAGTCCGGTCGCTTTCTTTGGCGGCTTTGATCGCGTCGCTCCGGTGCTGATTGCGCTCTTCGCTGATCTGGATCGTGCGCAACGCTTGGCGCAATTCGTCAATGCAACCTCGGCGCGAGGCGTCGGGGTAAAAAGACGAGATGCCGATGTCGGCCATTGCGGTCGAGACCATGACCGAACGTCCCGGGTCTTTCTCTTTGGGCTTTTCGGGAGTGACTTCTGGTTCAGGAACAGTTCTCGCTTCGGGTTGATTGACGCCTTGAACAGGAGGCTGCGGCTCGGCCTTCTTCTGCTTGCGTCCCGATTGGCCAGACGCCAGCGCGGCGAGCGTCATTAGGCAAACCAACGCGGCTAAGATCGGTTTCAGGTTGCGACGCATAGATATGTCTCCACGAAATTTTGACAGGACTATCAGGATTAACCGTTTCAACACAAAGGGTCAAAGGGTCAAAGGTGGTCAAAGGCTTGATCTGTTTTGTTTTCTTTGCCCCTTTGCCCCTTTGTCCCTTTGTGTTGAAAAAAGCTTGGTTCGGACGCGCGCATGCTAAACGCGCGCATGCTAAACCCGCGCCCGCGCAATCACAAACTGCTTTCGGCGTTCGACTGAAACTCGAACAAAAGTTATGATGCGCGACGAAGCCCAATCAACGAACTCCGACTGAACTCATTATGTCTACAGTTGCGCCATCTGAAGCCAAACGCCCGTTCGCGCTCGCGCTCGATGTCGGCACGTCATCCGCGCGCGCGGTTCTTTACGATCTGTTGGGCCGCCAGATCGAAAACATCGAAGGCCGCACGCGCTACCAGATGACCGTCACACAGGACGGCGGGGTCGAAATTGACGCGGACAAACTGATCGAGATCATCTGCGCGACGATTGACGAATGTCTGCAAGAAGTCGAACTGCATGTACGCGGCTTGGCCGATCCGAACGACGCCATCTGCGCGGTCGGATACAGCAACTTCTGGCACGCGATGCTGGGCGTTGATCGCAACGGCGACGCGGTCACGCCGCTTTACAACTGGAGCGACACACGCAGCGCGGCGGACGCAAAGGCGCTCGGCGAACGACTGGGGGTTGACTGGGTTCACGAGCGATGCGGGGCGCCGCCGCACACCAGCTACTATCCGGCGAAGATCCTGTGGCTGCGGCGCGCCGACCCGGCGCTGGCCTCGAAGGTCTCACGCTGGGTTTCGATTGGCGAGTATCTCTACTCGAAGATCTTCGGGCGAATGGTGTGCGGCGTCTCAATGGCTTCGGGCACGGGTCTGTTCAATCCGAACAAAAACGATTGGGACGAGGAGATGGGCGCCGCCGTCGGTGTTGACCGGGATCAACTTTCTCCGCTAGCGGAAGAGGGCGCCGGGTTGAGTGAGATGCGCCGCGAATTCGCCGAACGCTGGCCCGCGCTGCGAAGAGCGAAATGGCTGCCCGCTATTGGCGATGGCGCGGCCAGCAATATCGGTTCGGGTTGTTTCACACGTAAAATGATTGCGATCAACGTTGGGACATCGGGAGCGATGAGAGTCTGCTGGCCGGCGGACCATGTAAAAATTCCGAAGGGCCTGTGGTGTTATCGAGCTAACCGCCGCTACGCGCTGATCGGAGGCGCGCTGTCGAACGCGGGCGACGTATACGCCTGGTGCAAAAGAACGCTGCGATTGGATGACGATGATGAAATCATTGAATCGCAGCTCGCCGCAATGAAAGCCGACGATCACGGGTTGACCGCGCTCCCCTTCTTCTCCGGCGAACGCAGCACGGGCTGGCACGGCGAAGCTCGTGCGACGTTTACCGGAATAAACCTGAGCGCAGACCCGATAGAAATTCTGCGGGCGTCGATCGAAGCGGTCTGCTATCGTTTTGCGGCGATTTATGAGAGGCTGAAGGCCGAGTTGCCCTGCGATACAAAGATCGTCGCCTCCGGCGGCGGCATCTTGAACTCCCGCGTGTGGACGCAGATGATGGCGGACGTGATCGGCGTGCCCGTTGTGGCCTCAGCGGTTCCCGAAGCGTCGAGCCGTGGCGCGGCGATGCTGGCTCTTGAGGCTTTCGGACAAATCGAAAGTCTAGATGACCTGGAAACGGCGTTCGGAGAGGTCTTCGAGCCGAATGCCGAAAATCACGAACGATTTGAGATTGGGCGGGCGAGGCAGGAGAGTCTGTACGAGGTATTGGTAGCAGACAAGCCAGAATAGCTTTAGACCACCACGGTCTCTTCCATCCAGGTCGGCCCGTAAAGGAAAGGCTCAAGATCAATCTCTTTCACCACACCGTTCTGAAATGTCAACTGTACTTTAAACCCCTCGAGCGGCTCTACAGACTGTACTCGAACTAATGGTCCAAGAACTTCCATTGTTATTCATCTCCTTTCAATTCAAGGGGTCAATCCACCTCAATGGCATCTGCCGCCGCGCGAGGTCCCAATCTTCACGCAACTCGGGCCTATGCTGCGATGCCCATTCGACAACCATCCGAGGCATATCGTCCTCCGTAAAAGATCATAGCATGTACTCGTTGAACGTGATAATTTTAAGTCGGCTCACATCATAAATCGAATCGCAACCATAAGGAGTAGAGAAGAAATGAACCCGTTAATCGAAGTCGAGAAACTGGGCCAGAGCATCTGGTACGACAACATCCGCCGCGCGTTGATTGACTCCGGCGACCTGGCGCAGAAGATCGGCGCGCTGCCCGCGGGCGTGACATCCACGCTCGGCCAGAAGGTCGGCGGCGACGATCTGCGCGGCGTCACCTCGAACCCGACGATCTTCGAGAAAGCTATTACAGGAAGCACCGATTACGACGACGCGATGCGCAGTCTGGTCGCCGAGGGCAAGAGCGTCAACGAGATTTACGAAGCGCTGGTCATCGAAGACATCCGGCGCGCCGCCGATCTGTTCAAACCGGTTTACGAACGCACCAACAAGCTCGACGGTTACGTCAGCCTGGAAGTCTCTCCGTTGCTGGCGCGCGACACCGAAAAGACGATCGCCGAAGCCAAACGTCTGTGGGCCACGCTCGACCGCCCGAACGTGATGATCAAGATTCCCGCCACGCCCGAAGGCATCCCCGCCATCCGCGAGTGTATCGCCGCCGGCGTCAACATCAACGTCACGATGATCTTCGCGATAGAAAATTACGAAGAGGTCGCCGAGGCTTACATCGGCGGCCTGGAACAACGCGCCGCCGCAGGCCATCCGGTTGACCACGTGGCGTCGGTGGCCAGCGTCTTCGTCAGCCGTATAGACACGGCCGTTGACAACCAGCTCGAATTCCGCATCCGCAGATCGGAAGACGAAAATGAAAAGGCGCCTCTCATCTCCTTGCTCGGCAAAGCCGCAATCGCGAACGCGAAGATGCAGTACCAGAGATTCAAAGAGATTTTCTCGAGCGAGCGTTTTGCGAAGCTGAAAGCGCTGGGCGCGCGCGTTCAACGTCCGCTCTGGGCGAGCACCGGCACGAAGAACCCGAACTACAGCGACGTGCTGTACGTCGAGAGCCTGATCGGCCCCGACACCGTCAACACGCTTCCGCCCGCGACATTCACCGCCTTCCGCGACCACGGCAAGGTCCGTTTGACCATCGAAGAGAACCTGGACGAAGCGAGGCGGACCCTCGCAAAACTCGCCGAGGTCGGCGTTGACCTCGAAAAGGTCTGCCAACGGTTGCAGGACGAAGGCGTCAAAGCCTTCGCCGATTCGTTTGAAAGCCTCATGCAGAGCATCACCTCAAAACGCGCCTCGCTGACCAGCGGTTTGCTCGACAGGATGGAGGCAAGCCTGGGCGGGTACGAGGCGTCCGTCCGGGAGATCATCAAGCGCGCGGAGAGCGAACAATGGACGCGCAGAATCTGTCGCAAAGACGCCAGCTTGTGGAAATCCGACGAGGGTCACCAGAAGATCATCAAAAACTCGCTCGGTTGGGTAACCGTGCCCGATCAGCTCTATGACGCGGCGGACGAGCTTGCCGCCTTCAGCGCGCGCATCCGCAGCCTCAATACAAACCAGGGGGACTTCAAAGACGTGATGCTGCTCGGAATGGGCGGCAGCAGCCTCTGTCCCGAAGTCTTCCGCAGAACTTTCGGAAAGATTCCCGGCTACCCTGAACTGCATGTGCTCGACAGCACCGACCCGGCGACCATCCTGGATTTTGAATCAAAGGTTGATCTGCCGCATACGCTCTTTGTCGTCGCCAGCAAATCGGGGACGACCATCGAGCCGTTGATGTTCTACAAATACTTCATCAACCGGATGCGCCAGGTGAAAGGCGACCGCGCGGGCGAGAACTTCGTCGCCATCACCGATCCCGGCACGCTGATGGAGGCGATGGCGACGGGCGACAAATTCCGCCGGATCTTTTTGAACCCGGCGGACATCGGCGGGCGTTACTCGGCGCT
>Ga0187894_10003271_pt1 | contig 18358 bp, 14 predicted proteins | sample GBC1701081metaG_FD_136650 | JGI IMG/M metagenome (GOLD analysis project Ga0187894, IMG submission 136650) | White microbial mat communities from a lava cave in the Kipuka Kanohina Cave System on the Island of Hawaii, USA - GBC170108-1 metaG ...
TATTTGTTATTTACATGGCTACATTGTGCAGCTCAAATCGGCGCCCAAAAACGCGAAAACCCTGCAATTGCAGGGTTTTCAGCATTCAAATACTCATTTAGCGAGGGAGGAACTTCCGACTAGCGAGCGGCGTCAGGCGAGGCGAACGGCGCGGCCTGCGGCCTGCCGGGCAGCGCGCCGCCGAGCGGCGTGCCGGAGTGAAAGCGAAACTGCGCGTCGGGCATTGCAATCAGCTGCGCTTCGACCTCGGCCAGCTCGCGCTGGCGCCGGGCGAGTTCCTCTCTCCTCTCCTCCCCCGCCGCACGCTCTGCCAGCTCGATGTACAGCGTGAAGTGTCGCGCTTCGGCTTCGGCCAGGCCGCGGTAGAACGCGCCGAGCGGATCTTCGAGCCGCGGCGCCAGCGCGGCGAAGCGTTCGCAGGAGCGGGCTTCGATCAAAGCGCCGCAGATCATCAGGTCGAGCTGCCGGCCGGGCTCGTCCAGGCGCACGTGACGACGCAGACCGTCCGCGTAGCGCGAGGGTTTCAGGCGTGCGAACGGCACGCCGAGGGACACCATCATGCGCTGCACCTGTTCGAAGTGGCGCAGCTCTTCGCGCGCGAGCCGCGAAATGCGCTCCGTGAGCACGCGGTCCTCCGCGTAAGCGAACAGCAGGCTGAGCGCGGTCGACGCCGCCTTCTTCTCGCAATTCGCGTGATCCACCAACAGCTCGTCACGACGCGCGACGGCGGCATCCAGCCACGCTGCGGGTGTCGGACCGCGCAGCAGATCGAACAGCCGCATTTCGCGCGCGCGCACCTGTCACCCCTCGGTGCGCGGAGGCTCTCCGCCGCCGGGCTCGCCGCTGCCGAGTTCGCCCTGCGACCGGGCCATGATCGCGGTGACCGTCATGTCGGCTGTGACGTTGCCGACGGTGCGAATGATGTCGGGGATCACCTCCACTGCCATCAGCACCGGCAGCAACTCCACCGGCACACCCATCGCCATGGAAATCGGCACGGTCGTGGTAAAGAACGTGATCTGCCCGGGCAGTCCCACCACGGCGAAGTTGGTGAGCACCGCCACGGCGATGCCGGCCACGATCTGCGTGGCGCCCAGCGGCACGCCGTACACGTGCGCCACGAAGATCACGATCGCGAGATTCATCGGCGGGCTGGTGACGCGAAACAGGGAGACGGCGAGCGGCAGCACGATGCCGGTGATGCGGGTCGGGATGCGCAAGAATCCCTGCGAGCGCTCGATCATCGCCGGAAGCGAGGCGAGCGAGGACTGCGTGCTGAAAGCGACCACCTGGGCGGGCGCGACAGCGCGGGCGAAGCGGCGCAGGCCGATGCCCGCCGCGAAGACTGCCACGGGATAAAGCAGCACGGTCACGAGCGTCGCGAGCGAGCACAGGAGTACGAGGTAGTGCGCGAGCGCGCCTGCCGCACCGACCCCGCCGCGCAGGCCCACGCCGAGCGCGAGCACGAATACGCCGATCGGCGCCACCACGAGAATCCAGTGCACCAGCACGAACATGGTGTCGACGACCGCCTGGAAGAATCCGAGCAGCGGCTCGCGCCGCGTGACGGCGATGCGCGACGCGGCAAAGCCGAACGCGAGCGCGAACACCACGAGCGGCAGCATCTCGCCGTCCGCCGCCGCGGCGAACGGATTGGTGGGGATGATGCCGTTGATGAAGTCCCGCAGGCGCGGCATCTGCGGGACCGCCGCTTCGCTCGCCCCTGCACGCAAGGCGTTTGCGGCGTCGGCATCCACCGGGAACCAGGCGAGCGCGGTCGGGACCAGAAGCGCGCTGAGCGTGGCGGCAGCGGCCATGAAAACGATGAAGAGCATCAACGAGCGGCTGGCAAGCTTGCCGGTGGATGCGGTTTCCGATGCCGTTGCGGCGCCGGTGATGAGCAACGCGACCACGAGCGGGATCACCGTCATGCGCAGCGCGTTGAGCCAGAGCGTGCCGACCGGCTCGACGACCTGTGCCAGCCGTTCGAGCACCGCGACGTCGGCCGCCGAAATGACGATACCGACCGCCAGTCCCGCGAACAGGCTGAGGATCACACGCGTGCTGAGTGACATTGGGCTCCCTGACGGGCTTGTTGTGGTTGTCGGCGGAGTCTAGCCGGAAGGCGGGCTGCTACGTTCGCTGGCGCTGCAGCTCGGACTGAATCGTCTCGACGGCCGTCTGCAGCTCCTGGGCCGACTGGAACCGTTCCTTCGGGTCCTTCGCCAGGAGCCGGTGCGCCAGCGGCTGCAGCTGTTCGAGGCCGACCGGCAGGTCGGGCAGCGGCGAGTGGCTGTGCTTGTAGATCACCTGCATCGGCGTTTCGGCCAGATACGGTTTTCGGCCGGCGAGCATCTCGTAGAAGATGACGCCGACGCTGTAGAGATCGCTGCGTTCGTCCGTGACCGCGCCGTGCCCCTGCTCCGGGCTCATGTAGTACGGCGTGCCGAAGATCTCGCCGGTGGCGGTGATGGCGGCGTCGAGCTCGAGCTGCTTGGCGAGCCCGAAGTCGATCAGCGCGATGGTACCGTCGGTGCGCAGCATGACGTTGCCCGGCTTGAGATCGCGGTGCAGGACGCCGACCGAATGGATGCCGTGCAGCGCGCCGGCCATCTGGCGCAGGTACTCGAGCGCCGCGTCGGGGTCGATGCCGGCCTTCATGCGCTGGCGCAGGTCGCCGGCCGGGAAGAATTCCATGGCGATGTACGCGTGATCGTCGGCGACGCCCAGGTCGAAGATGCGCACCACGTTCGGATGCTCGACCTTGGCGACGACTTCGTACTCCTGCAGGAACCGGTCGAACGTGTTCTTGCCCTCCGCGACGTCCGGTACGGCGCGCAGGACTTTGAGCGCCACCAGCTCGCCCGCACGCTCGCTCTCCGCCAGGTAGACGGCGGAAATGGAGCCCGATGCGAGCGCGCGGATGCAACGCTGGCCGCGAATGGTCACGGGCCCGAAGCGATACGAGAGCTTCGCCTGCGAGGAATCGCGCCACAGTGCCAGCTGGCGCTTGCGCTTGCGCGCGGCTTCGCGCAGCTGGCTGATGAAGCGCCGGTGATCGATCTTGTGCTTGCCGATGCACGCTTCCGCGCCGGCGCGCAAGGCCGGTACCACCGAATCGTCGTCGTCGTTGGGCGTGAGAAAGAGCACGGGCGGGAACACCGGCCGCTGCGAGAGCTCGGTGAGCCACGCGAGGCCGCTCTCCCCGCCGAGGTCGTGGTCGAGCAGCACGGCATCGAACGCCGCAGCGGCGAACTCCGGAGCCAGGGGGCCCTCGATGCGCGGATCGCGCGGGCGGATCAGAGCGTCGGGCCATTCCGTCGTGATGTGATGCCGGAGCAGCTCGCGCCACGCGGGCTCGTCGTCGATGAGCAGCACCTTGATGCTCATCCCGCGCCGCCCTGCACGCCGATCACCAGGTCGCCGACGTTCGTACCGGTGGCTCCCGTGTAGACGAGATCGCCAGCGGCGTCGAGGAAGGGCGCCGAATCGGCGCGCGCCAGGCAGTCGTCCGCATCGAAACCGCCGACGGTGCCGCGATCGAGCGTGCCCGCATCGACCAGCGCGCCCGCATCCGGAGTCGGTCCGTCCGTGCCGTCGGTGCCCGCAGCGAGCAGTGCCATGTCCTCATGACCCGCGATCAGCCGCGCGGCGGCGAGCGCCAGGTGCTGATTGCGTCCGCCGAGCCCCGGAGCGGCCGGCAGGCGCACGGTGGATTCGCCGCCCCAGATGCGCAGCTGCGCGTCGCCGAGCTTCAACTCGTGGCAGAAGCGGCTGGCGAGCGCGACCGCGTCGCCGTCGAAGCGCTGCGGCGCGCTCCAGGCCTTGATCCCCTTCGAGGTTGCGAACCGGTGCGCAGCGGCGATGGCATCTTCCGGAGTCGCAATCACGTGACGCGTGATGCGCGCGCGGGAAATATCGGGCACCTCGCGCTGGTCGTCCGCCGCGAGCTCGCGCACCCACGCCGGCACCGAAGCCGGGAGCGGATCGGATGCCGGATCGCCGACGAGTCCCGAACCGATCGTCGCGGGATCGTTGTCGGGCACGTCCGAGATGAGGAGCGCCAGCGCTTCGCGCCCGCCGAGCCGTGCACCGAGCCGCCCGCCCTTGATCGCGGACATGCGCTTGCGCAGAGCGTTGATGGCGCCCACGTCCAGCCCGCTGGCCAGCGCCCAGCGGTTGAACTCCACGAGCACCTCGAGCGACAGACCCGGGCGCAGTGCCTCGACGAGACTCGAGGCACCGCCGGAGATCAGGAACAGGAAATGCTCGGTGCGCGGCGCCGCGTTGATCTCTTCGAGCAGAGCGGCGCCGGCTTCGAGGCTGCGCGCGTCGGGCACCGGATGTCCGGCTTCCAGGCAGCGCACACCCGGGGTCGCGGTCAGTTCGGGATCCACGTGGCCGTTCTTGGTGACGACCAGCGCGCCCTTGAGCCGCATGCCGAGAACGTCGATGGCGCCGAGCGTCATGGCGCTCGCCGCCTTGCCGATGGCGAACACGCGCCAGGAGGCGTCGGCGAGCTGCAGTCCGGCGAGCGTCTCGCGCACGCGCACCTGCCCGTTCACGGCGGCCACCGCGTGCTGAAAAACGGACAAGAGCAGTTGCCGGCGATCCATATCGAGCAGCGCGCGCCGCCCGTCGGCGGGCTGGATTCTAGGGCCCGCTGCCGCGCACCGCGCGCAAGTTGCGGCGCCGGTCCGCGCGCCGGCGTGCCTTGGCTTCATCCGAGCGCTCGCTCTGCAGACGCCCCAGATACTCCGCCGTCACGTCCCCGGTCACGTATTCGCCGGAGAAGCACGAGGTGTCGAATTCCTCGATCCTGGCGTTGTCGTGATGCACGGCGGCGATCAGGTCGGGCAGCGTCTGGTAGATCAGCCAGTCGGCGCCGATCACCTGCTGCACGTCGGCAATGCTGCGGCTGCTGGCCACCAGCTCCGAGGCCGCCGGCATGTCGATGCCGTACACGTTCGGAAAGCGCACCGGCGGAGCCGCGGATGCGAAGTACACCTTGTTGGCGCCGGCATCGCGCGCCATGTCGATGATCTGCGCCGACGTGGTGCCGCGCACGATCGAATCGTCCACCAGCAGCACGTTCTTGCGCCGGAACTCCAGGTCGATGGCGTTGAGCTTGCTGCGCACTGATTTCTCGCGCTCCTCCTGCCCCGGCATGATGAAGGTGCGGCCGATGTAGCGGTTCTTGATGAAACCCTCGCGATACTTGGTGCCGAGGAGCTGGGCCACCTGCACCGCCGCCGTGCGGCTGGTGTCCGGGATCGGGATCACGACGTCGATGTCGTGGTCGGGCCGCGTGCGCAGGATCTGCTCCGCGAGCCGCTCGCCCATGCGCAGGCGCGCCTTGTACACCGAGATGTTGTCGATGATCGAATCGGGGCGCGCCAGGTAGACGTATTCGAAAATGCAGGGCGTGTGGCGCGCGGCGGCCACGCACTGCTGCGCGTACATGCGGCCCTGCTCGTCGATGAACACCGCTTCGCCGGGCGCCACGTCGCGCAGCAGCTCGAAGCCGAGCATGTCGAGCGCCACGCTCTCGGACGCGAGCATGTACTCGGTGCCCTTGCTGCTGTCGCGCTTGCCGATGACCAGCGGGCGGATGCCGTGCTGGTCGCGAAAGCCGACGATGCCGTGACCGATGATCATCGCGACGATCGCGTAGGCGCCACGGCAGCGGCGATAGACCGCGCTCAGTGCGGCGAACACGTCCGCGGCGGTCACGCGGGGCGTGCCGATGCGCTGCAGCTCGGACGCGAACACGTTCAGCAGCACTTCGGAATCGGATTCGGTATTGAGGTGGCGGCGATCCTCGCGGATCAGCACTTCCGCCAGCTCGGTCGCGTTGGTGAGGTTGCCGTTGTGCGCGAGGCAGATGCCGTAGGGTGCGTTCACGTAGAACGGCTGAGCCTCGCTGGCGTTGTCCGCGCCGGCAGTCGGATAGCGCGCGTGGCCGATGCCGACGTTGCCCTTGAGCTGCATCATGTGGCGCTGCTGGAACACGTCGCGCACCAGTCCGTTGCCCTTGCGCTGAAACAGCTCACCGTCCGCCGAGGTCACGATGCCGGCCGCGTCCTGACCGCGATGCTGGAGGACCGTCAGCGCGTCATAGAGGCGCTGGTTGACTGGCGAGGTACCGACGATGCCGACGATGGCGCACATTTACCGAGCTTCTCCTACTGATCCACCATCTCGCGCGCCTCTTCCTTCGACGGGACTTCGACTTCGTCGACGATGCTGCGCACTGCGTCGCCCATGTACGAGGCATACGGCATCAGCTTCGATTCCGTCCACCACGCCTCCTGGTGCAGCTGCAGGAGCTCGCCGACGATGATCAGCACTCCGACTACCACGGCGCCGCGCAACAGGCCGAACAGCGTCCCGAGGGCGCGATCGGCGGTGCCGAAGGGCGAATGTCGGACCACGTACTGCAGGATCAAGCCCACCAGCGTCCCGACGAGCAGCACCGTGAGCAGGATCAGCAGTCGAGCCACCCAGACGCGCACGCCTTCCTGGCCCAACAAGCCGCCGAGATACGGTTCGACGACGTCGGAGAATGCCCAGGCGAGATACAGGCCGAGCAACCAGGTGACGAGCGCGATGCCTTCGCGCATCAGGCCGCGCATGGCGCCGATGACGCAGGAGACGAGAATCAGGAGGACGATGAACCAGTCAGCCCCGTTCATGCGCCGGCGAAGCCGCCTCCGTAGTGCCTCAAACGGGTGCGGATTCTAGCTGAACGCCGGTTGGCGGTACTGAGTTTTGCGTCGCGGACCCCGGTTGCGGACTCAAGGTCGCGGACCCCGGTTGCGGACCCAACGTCGCGGACCCCTGTCGGGCGGTACCCGCAGCCTGACTGACGGGCGTGTACCGGTGAAGCGCGCAGGGTCAGGGATGAGCGACGATCGAAACCTGCCGCCCGTCGCGCTGCAGACGTCGGGCGAGTGCCTCGGCTTGTGCACGTTCCCGCTCCGGACCCACGCGTACACGATAGCGAACGCTGCGCCCTGACTCGAAGCGCGAGACAAATGCGCGATAACCGCCCTTGCGCACGTCCGCTGCCAAGCGCTCCGCGTTGTCGCGACTGGCGAAACTGCCGAGTTGCACCACCCAACCGCTGTCGACCGCAGGTGTCTGTTCTGCTGCCGGCTGACGCGTTGCGGCTCGTGGCGGCGGCTCTCGTGGCGGCGCCTCACGTGATGGTCCTGAATCCGATGGCCCTGGTTCCAATGTCCCTGGACCAGGTGTTCGAGCTTCCGACGAAGCAGCGGGTTCAGGAGCCGCCGGCTCAGGCACTGACGGCGTTTCTGGCGGCGCTTCGGCAACTGCCTGCGCGCTGGGTGTTTCAGCTGGCAGCCCCGAAGCGGGGTCGAGGTCGATGGTGTATGTGCGCACCGAGCCGTCGGCGGCTTGCCGCGTATCGGCTTCGCGGCGCGGCCCGGAAAGCATTTCCGGCACCAGCGCGACGATGAGGCCGACCAGCACGACCGCGCCTACCAATCGCTCTTTCACGACAGTTTCCATCGACGGCGCGCGAGTATATCGAAAGGCTTCATGTCCGGCGCCCGCCCGCGTCGCCCTGCGTACCCTCAACGCCCTGCATGCCCGCGTCGCCCTGCATGCCCACGTCGCCCTGCCCGGTTTCCCGGAACCATTCGAGGGCCGGCCCCACGGTGTGAAACGAACCGAACACGACGATCCTGTCGTCCTCTCCGGCGATCGCGAGCGCCGCCTTGCAGCCGGCGACGACGTCAGGCGCGGTGGACCAGCTCTGATCGTCCACTGCGCCGCACGCTTCGCGAAGCTGGAAACCGGTGAGTCCACGAGGTCCCGGCAGGTCGACGGCAATCCACCGATCGACGATGCCGCGCAGCGGGGCGACGGTCGCGGGCGCGTCCTTGTCCTTCAGAATTCCGACCACCGCGATCTGGCGGCCGCCCTGGCTGAAGGGCATGGGGAGGCGCGTCAGCGTGTCTGCCAGCCGCTGCGCGGCGTCGGGGTTGTGTGCCACGTCGAACACCCATTCCGGATCTGAGGGCTCTCGGCAGGGGCGCTCCCACTGTAAACGGCCGGGCAGGTCCAGGTTCCTGAGGCCGTTATCGATCGCATCGCGCGATACTGGCAGCCGGTCGCGCAGCTCTTCGAGTACGGCCAGTACCGCAGCCGCGTTGCCAAACTGGTGAATGCCCAGGACGGCTCGGGACGCCGATTCGGGGGGCGGCAGGTGCTGGTAATGCACCCGCGCATTGCTCCATGACCACGCGTCGTAGTTCTCGGGCCGCGAGTACGAATAGTGCACGCCCGGCTCGCGCAGCAGAGCACCGACCTGCTGGGCGTGCGTGCGCACGCTGTGCGGCATGTCGGCGGAGCCGAGCACCGCGGGACGATCCGAACGGAAGATGCCTGCCTTCTCGTAGCCGATCGCCTCGAGCGTGTCACCCAGATAGTCGCAATGATCCATGCCGACCGAGACGAGCAGCGCGACATCGGCATCGAGCACGTTCACCGCGTCGAGGCGGCCGCCGAGGCCGACCTCGAGCACGATGGCGTCGAGCTCCGCCTCGCGGAAGGCGAGCAATGCGGCGAGCGTGTTGAATTCGAAGAAGGTCAGGCTCACCTCGGCGCGCGCCGCGTCGATACGCTCGAACGCCGCCATGAGCTTCGCGTCGGAGATCTCGAGCCCGTCGATACGGATGCGCTCGTTGTAGCGGATCAGATGCGGCGAGGTGAACGCCCCGACGGCGTAGCCGGCGGCACACAGGATCGACTCCAGCATCGCGACGCACGATCCCTTGCCGTTCGTGCCGCCCACCGTAATCACGGGAATGTCGCATGCGGCGACCCCGAGAGTCGCGGCGACACGCTGCACGCGTTCCAGGCCGAGATCGATGGTGCGTGGGTGCAGGCTGTCCTGCCACGCGAGCCACTCGGCCAGGGTGCGGAACCTCATCCGGTTTCTGGAGCGGCGGGCTCGACGGCCGGCGGTCGCGCCAGCAGCAGGCGCAGCAACGAGGAAATCCGGTCGCGCAGGTCGCGCCGGTCCACGATCAGGTCCAGGGCGCCGTGCTCCAGGAGGAACTCGCTGCGCTGGAACCCCTCGGGCAGCGTTTCGCGCACCGTCTGCTGGATGACGCGCGGCCCGGCGAATCCGATCAGCGCGCGCGGCTCGCCGATGTTCACGTCGCCGAGCATCGCCAGGCTGGCCGAGACTCCGCCGGTCGTCGGATCGGTCATCACCGAGATGAACGGCAGGCGCGCCACCGCGAGGCGCGCGAGTGCCGCGCTGGTCTTGGACATCTGCAGCAGCGAATAGAGCGCCTCCTGCATGCGTGCGCCGCCGCTGGCGGAGAAGCACACGAGCGGCATGCGGTGCTCGATGCAATGCTCCACGGCGCGCACGAAACGCTCGCCGACCACCGAGCCCATCGAGCCGCCCATGAACTTGAACTCGAACCCCGCGGCGACGATCTCCAGTCCCTTGAGCGTGCCGGTCATCACCACCAGCGCGTCTTTCTCTCCGGTCGCCTTCTGCGCCTGGGTCAGGCGGTCGCGATAGCGCTTGCTGTCGCGGAACTTGAGCGGATCCTCCGGCTCGATCTCGGCGCCGAGCTCGCCGGCCGAGCCCGGATCGAGGAAACGCAGCAGGCGCTCACGCCCGCCGACGCGCATGTGGTGCCCGCACTTCGGGCAGACGTGGATGTTGCGCTCGAGCTCCGCGCGGTAGAGGACTGCGTCGCACGCCGGGCACTTGATCCACAGGCCTTCGGGCACGGAACGCGTGCGGCGCTCCGTGGTGATGCGCGAAGGCATGATCTTTTCGAACCAGGACATTGCAGCTCCGCGGTTACCGGACTTTGCGTTTAGTGATTCATGTTCGCGCCGGGTCGATCCCTCTCGAGGTTTCAGCCAGCAGGGAACATGAATAACTAAACGGAAAGTCCGGTACCGAGTTTAGATACCGATAATACCGAAAGGTCGAGGGCGCCATCAGGGCGCTGTGGCAGCTGAAAGTGGCCGGGATAGGCCACGTGCATCAGGTACAGGCCGCCGGCTGGCGCCGTGACCGCCGCGACCGACCGGTCGCGGCTGGCGAGCACCGCGCGAGCCCAGTCCGGCTCGGCCTCGCCCGTGCCGACCTCGATGAGCACGCCGGCGATGTTGCGCACCATGTGGTGCAGGAACGCGTTGGCCGTGACGTCGATGGTCAGATGCTCGCCGCTGCGGGTCACCAGGATGCGCTCGACGCAGCGCATCGGCGTGCGCGACTGGCACTCCGCGGCGCGGAAAGCGGAGAAATCGTGCTCGCCGATCAGGTGCTGCGCGGCCTGCTGCATGCGCGCGGCGTCCAGTGGCCCGTGGATCCAGCAGACCCGCTGGCGCGTGAGTGCCGGGCGTACCGGTCGGTTGAGGATCACGTAGCGATAGGTTCGCGCGACTGCGGAATAGCGTGCGTGAAACTCTTCGGGCACCTCGTGCGCCCACAGCACGGCAACGTCGTTCGGCAGGTTGGTGTTGGTACCGAGCGCCCAGGCGCGCGCGCTGCGCACCGCCTCGGTATCGAAGTGAGCCACCTGCCCGAGCGCGTGCACTCCTGCATCGGTGCGCCCTGCGCTGGTGACAGCCACGGCGTGATCGGCGACGCGGCCGATTGCCGCTGCGACGACGGACTGAACCGAGGGTGCGCTCGCCTGCGTCTGCCAGCCGGCGTAGGCGCTGCCGTCGTACTCGATGCCGACGGCGATCCGGGGCATTGCAGCGAGCTCAGCCGGGCAGCGAATCGATGAGGCGCTGCGCTTCCAGTTTCTGCGTCGCCGACCCTTCGCTCAGCACTTCATCCAGGATGCTGCGCGCGCCTTCCGGATCGCCCATGTCCATGTACGCGCGCGCCAAGTCGAGCTTGGTGCCCACTTCGCTCATGGTCACGGGCTCGAGCTCGGGCAACGCCATTTCGTCGGCCGGAATGCGCGAGGTTGCCGTCGGCGCGCGGTCGCGGTCGCGGCGCACGTCGCCGGTGTCGACGTCGAGATCGGTCGCGGTATGGTCCGAGCTCGTGAACACGTCCGAGGAGAATCGCTCCTCGTCCGACGAGCCCTTGCGCGACTGTTTCACGGTGTCGCCCTTGAGCGCCTGTTCCAGGCGATCGAGGTCGAGGTCCATGTCGTCGGCGGAAAGCTTGGCCAGCTCGGCGGTGGACTCCGCATCGAGGCGCCGCCGGCGCGCCGTGTCGCTCTTGCTATCGGCCTGCATGGCGCGCATGCGCGCGGTGTCGCTTGCCATGTCGGCAGCGCCAGGCAACGCCATCGTGGCCGCCAGCGTCTTCTCATCGAGAATCCAGGTGCCGGTCGGGCTCTGCTGCGCGCCCGCCATCATTGCGGTGTCCTCTTCGCGCTGGCGCGTCTCCGCTTCTTCCATCAGGCGCCGCGACCTTTCGTCCATGCCGGCGACCATGGTCGCCGCGTCCGTCGCAGCGTCGCCGCCGTCGTCGTCGAGCGAAGCGCGATCGGCCCCACGCAGCGAATCGAGGTCCAGGCCGAGATCGTCGAGCGCCAGCTCGGCGGTCTGCTCCGGACTCACCGATTCCTTGCGGAACAGCGCCGAATCGATTTTCTCCTTGATGGTGGCGGAGCCGCGCTCGCGCAGCGTCGGCGACTCGACGGTGGGCGAATCGCTGCCGTAGCGCGGCGTTTCGACCGTCGGGGTCTCCATCGTTCGCGCCGCCATTTCCCGGGTGGTGCCGCCGTCCGGCGCGCCGTGACCCGTGTCGTCGAGCACGAAATCCAGCCCTTCCTCTTCCTTCAGCACCGGCGACTCGCCCGTGATGGCCGTGTCGTCGTCACCCTTGAGCACTCCGCCGAGGTCGAGGTCGATGCCGCCGCCGCTCTCGCCTTCCGGTGGAGCGAGCAGATCGAGGTCGACGCGGTTCTCGCCGCCTTCGAGGTTCAGGTCCACGTCCCCGGCCGCGACCGGGCCACCCTGGCCGAACATCGAATCTTCGGGCGCGATCTGCCGCCCCATGATGGCGATCTTGTCCCACTCGCCCGGAGGCGACTTGGCGCGCGCTTCGTAGAGCTGGCGCGCGGTCTGCAGGAACGCGTCCTTGTTGCCCCAGACGAAGAAGATTTCGAGGAGCTTCAGTTTCAGGTCGCGCCGCTGCGGCTCGCGCTCGATGGCGATGCGAACGAGGTCCGCAGCCTGGTCGTACAGGCCGTACGCCATGTGGAAATCGGCTTCGGCCAGCGGATCGCCCTGATCGAGGTTGATCGCGGTCTCGGAGCTGAGCGTCTGGTCGGACTTGCTCGCACGAACCCGCTCGGGTCGCGACGGCGGTTCGACGCGCGGCAGTTCGGCGGTGCGTGCAACCCGGGGCGCCTGATGCTCGCCGCTTTCCTCGACGAGGAACGCCTCGTCCTTGAGCTTCGGCGCGCGCATCGAGGCGGTTCGAGACGTGGGCGGTGCCGGTTCCTCGCGCTCGAGGCCCATTTCGCGGACCGCTTCCTCAGCTCTCGCCAGGCGCCCGAGCGCGCCCGCGTCCGGCTCACGGCGTCGCATCGAGAAGATGACGATGACGCCGAGCAGCAGGAGGCCGCCGAGAATGAAGAGCCACTTGTCGAGCAACCAGTCGATCAGACCTGGTTCATCCGAGGCTGGAGCTGGGGCCGGTTGGACGGCCGGCTGGGCCGGTGTCGGTTCAGGCTCGGCAGCAGCGTCCGGCGCCGTCTCGGCCGGCGTCTGAGCGCCCGGTTCGGTGGTCGTGGATGGCGCTTCCGTGGGGGCTGTTTCAGATGGCGGCGGCACTGCGGCTTCGGCCGGTGGCTGGCCGGGCTGTTGTTGCTGCAGACGCGCGAGATCCGGATCCGCTACCGGGATGCGGCCCGCGTCGCCGGGCGCAGGAGCAGGCGGTTGGCCAGCCTGAGCAGGAGGGGCAGATGCTTCCGCGGGCGGCGTGCGCGTGGTGCCCGCACCTTCGCCACCTTCTGTTGGCGTCACGAGGCGCAGCCGCGCGGCTTCGGCCTCTGTATCGGCGACCACTCCTCGCTGCTCGCGCCATTCGGCCGTCTGTCTGCGGACCTCGGCGGCCGCGTCGGCAGCTGCGAGCGAATCGAATTCGGTGTCGCTCGGAATGCGCAGGATCGCACCCGACTGCAGGCGGTTGATGTTCCCGCGGAACGCTTCGGGGTTCGCCTGGAACAGCGCGATCATCATCCGGTTGATGTCCGCGCGCGAACCCGGACGCAGGCCGCTGGCGATCTGCCAGAGCGTGTCGTTGTCGCGGACGGTGTAGGAACCGGCGTCGGCGAAAATCGGTGCTGCGGAGCGGCTCGGCCCGGGAGCCGGCGCAACAGTGGGAACCTCGGGCTCGGCGCGGCGCTCGATCGGCGCGGGACGCGAGATTTCCTGCGAGGAAGTCTGCGGCGCCGAGACCGGCTCGCTCGTGCCTTGCTCCGACCCCGGCATGTAGACCGGCGGATCGAGCAGGAGCGTGTACTCGCGCAGCAGGCGGCCGCGCGACCAGTTGACCTCGATGAGGAAAGTCAGGAACGGCTCGGTGACCGACTCGCGCGAGCGCACGAACAGCACCTGCCGGCCATCGGTCGCCGTGCCGACTCGAAAATCGAGAGAGGACAGGAAACGCGGGCGCTCGAGGCCGTAGCGGGTGAAGGTTTCCTGGGAAGCCAGGGCGGCGCGCAGCGAAGCGAGCTCGTCGGGCGTGGCCGAGACGAGCTCGATTTCGGCGTCCAGCGGCTCGTTCAGCGCGGACTTCAGCCGGATGTCGCCGAGGCCCAGCGCGAAGAGCGCGGTAGGGAAAATGCACAGGCACGCGACCAGCAGTCGCAGCATTTTTAGGGTCATCACGGCTCCCACGAGAGCGTCACGTGGATCTGGAAGTCCACTTGGTACAGGAACTTAAGCGACAAAGCTCACATGCCTCGTGATTTGATTGGAGACTATAGCCTATAAGTAGTCCCGGGCCAAAATCTCGGCGATCTGGATGCTGTTGGTTGCCGCACCCTTGCGCACGTTGTCGGCCACGATCCACAGGTCGAGCCCGCGCTCGTGGGAGATATCCTCGCGTATCCGGCCCACGTAGACCGTGTCGCGATTCGCGGCCTCGGTGGCCTGGGTCGGATATCCGCCCGGCTTGCGCTCGTCCAGTACCTGCACTCCGGGCGCCCGGGCGAGCAGGTCGCGCGCCTCCCCCGCAGTGATCTTTCGCCGGGTCTCCAGGTGCACCGCTTCGCCATGGCCGAAGAACACCGGCACGCGCACGGTGGTCGCGTTCACCCGGATCGACTCGTCGCCCATGATCTTGCGCGTCTCCCACACCATCTTCATCTCTTCCTTGGTGTAGCCGTTGTCCTGGAAGCGGTCGATCTGCGGGACGCAGTTGAACGCGATCTGCTTGGCGATGAGGCGCGGCACCGCTTCGCGGCCGTTCATGAGAGCCGCCGTCTGGCTGGCGAGCTCCTCCACGGCGTCCTTGCCGGCTCCCGACACCGATTGATAGGTCGCCACGTTGATGCGCTCGATGCCGACCGCGTCGTAGATCGGCTTGAGCGCCACCACCATCTGGATGGTGGAACAGTTCGGGTTGGCGATGATGTTGCGCGCCTTGTAGCCGCCGATCGCCTGCGGATTCACTTCCGGCACGACCAGCGGGATGTCCGCCTCGTAACGGAACTGCGAGGTGTTGTCGATGACGACGCAGCCGGCCGCGCCGGCCTTCGGAGCGAACTCGGCAGAGATTTCGGCGCCGGGGGAGAACAGCGCGATGTCCGCGCGCGAGAAGTCGAAGCCGGCGAGGTCCTCGACGGCGTAGTGGCGAGCCTTGAACTCGACCCTCTTGCCCAGCGAGCGATTGCTCGCGAGGGGATAGAACTCGCTGACCGGGAACCCGCGCTCGGCCAGCACCTGGATCATCGTCTCGCCCACGAGGCCGGTCGCTCCGACCACGGCCACGCGCCACTCTCTGCCCACCGTCGAATTGCTCCGGATTGGAAGACCAAAAATGCGGGGAAAATATGCGGAAAACCGGCCACGCCCGAGGCCGTTTCGCATCCCCTGCGGACACTATAACAGCGTTTTCCCGCGACGCTTTTCGGAATTGAGGCCGGGATCGGCCAGTTTTGGCTGCAGGTCCGCCGTCAGTCGCGGTCCGGCGACCGGGTGATCACGGGCGTGCGCGAGACGACGTCGGCGTTCTGCGCGCGGTGCCGCAGGTAGTGATCCATGAGCACCAGGGCCAGCATGGCTTCGGCAATGGGCGTCGCGCGCAAGCCCACACAGGGGTCGTGCCGGCCCGTGGTAGCCACCTCGACCTCCTGCCCGTCGATGTCGATCGTGCCGCCCGGGATGCGGATGCTGGAGGTGGGTTTGAGCGCCATGCTCACCACGATGTCCTGGCCGGAGGAGATGCCGCCGAGCACGCCGCCCGAATGATTGCTGCGAAAGCCCGCGGGCGTCAGCTCGTCGCGATGCTCGCTGCCTTTCTGCGCGACCACGCCGAAGCCGTCGCCGATTTCCACGGCCTTGACGGCGTTGATACCCATCATCGCGTGCGCGATGTCCGCGTCCAGGCGAGCGAAGATCGGCTCGCCCAGACCGGGCGGTACGCCGGTCGCGACGACGTTGACGCGCGCGCCGATCGAATCGCCGTCCTCGCGCAGTTTCCAGATCATCGCCTCGAGCTCCGGCAGGCGCGCGGGGTCGGGGCAGAAGAACGGATTGTTGTACGCCTCCTCAGGCTGTTTCGGTTCGAGCACCAGCGCGCCGATCGCGGCGAGGTAGCCGTGAATGCGCACACCGAGGCGTTCGCGCAGATACTTGCGGGCGATGGCGCCCGCCGCTACGCGCATCACCGTTTCGCGCGCCGAGGAACGGCCGCCGCCGCGATGATCGCGCACGCCGTATTTCTGCTGATAGGTGTAGTCGGCGTGTCCCGGCCGGAAGCGGTCCTTGAGCTTGTCGTAGTCGCGCGCGCGCGCGTCGGTGTTCTCGATGATCAGGCCGATCGGCGTGCCGGTGGTACGCCCTGCGAACACTCCCGACAGGATGCGCACCTGGTCGGACTCGCGCCGCTGGCTGGTGAAATGCGACGTGCCGCTGCGACGGCGATCGACGTCGGGTTGTATGTCTGCCTCGCTCAGTTCCATACCCGGCGGGCAGCCGTCGACGATGCAGGCGAGCGCCGGGCCGTGGCTCTCCCCGCAACTCGTCACGGTAAACAGTCTGCCGAGTGTATTGCCGGACATGGCCTCAGCTTACCGCCAGAACGGCCTCGTGTGCGCGCAACTGTTCGCGGGTGAGCAGGAAGACGCCGCCGCCGCCGCGTGCAAATTCGAGCCAGGTGAACGGAAGCGCGCGCAACGCACGCTCGAGCGCACGCTGCGAGTTGCCGACTTCGACGACGAGGATGCCCGCGGCGCGAAGGTGTGCGGCAGCCTCGCGCAGAATCACGCGCACGGAGTCGAGGCCGTCCTGTCCGCTGGCCAGCGCGATGCGCGGCTCGTGCCGGTACTCGCGTGGCAGAGAACGCATCTCGGTGGTGCCGACGTACGGCGGGTTACTGACGATGACGTCGTAACGACGGCCGCCGACGGCGGCGAAATGATCGGAACGCAACGCACGCACGCGCCGGCCGAGATGATGGCGGCGGATGTTGCGCCGGGCGACGGTCAGGGCCGCCGTCGATATGTCGACGCCATCTACGTGCGCATCGGGAAACGCAACCGCACAGGCGATGGCGATGCAGCCGGAACCGGTGCCGACGTCGAGAATGTTCGCCACGCGGCGTGCGTCGATCCAGGGGGCGAAGCGCCGCTCGATCAGCTCCGCGATCGGCGAGCGCGGCACCAGCACACGCTCGTCCACTTCGAGCTCCAGCCCCATGAACCACATGCGCTTCATCAGGTACGCGGCCGGCACCCGCTCGCGGATGCGGCGCTCGAACAGTTCCTCGACGCGCCGACGGCCAGCGGCGTCGACGGACTTCGCGTAGACGGCCGGCGCGTCGGCGTGATCCAGGCGCAGGGCATGGAACACCAGTGCCGCTGCCTCGTCGAAGGCGTTGTCGGTTCCGTGCCCGTAGAAAAGATGTGCGCGCGTAAAGCGTCGAGCACCTTCGTGCATCAGGTCCGCCACGGAAACCCGCGGCGTAGCGCGCGACCGCGTGGCGCGCGACCGCGTGGCGCGCGACTTGCGGGCGCGCGGCTTCGTGACCTGCGACCTGGCGCGCGGCTTGCTCATGCGCTCACTCTAAGGTCATCGGCCGCGCCTGTCGCTGTGCAATAATCGCCGGCCCATGAGAAAGCCCACCTCGATCCTCATCGCCGTAGTCATCGTACTCGCCGCGGCCGCGGGAGCCTGGCTCGCGAGCGCGACTCTCGAACGCGCACGCAAGCCGGCGGTGGCGTTGCAATCCGGCACTGCGCTGCCCGAACCTCAACCCCTGCCCAGGTTCAATCTCGTCGCTCATTCCGGTGTGCCGATCGACGAGACACAGCTGCGCGGGCAGTGGAGCCTGATGTTCTTCGGCTTCACGCATTGCCCTGAGGTCTGTCCGACGACGCTCGCCCTGCTCGGCGATGTGCGCGAGCGCTTCGGCCCCGCCGCGCCGCGAGTCGTGCTGGTGAGCGTGGATCCCGAGCGCGACACACCGCAGACGATGGCGAAGTATCTGGCTGCCTTCGACCCTGAGTTCCTCGGCATCACCGGTTCGCCGGAGGCGGTGAATTCCTTCACCTCGGCGGTCGGCGTCGCGCACAGCAAGGTGCCGATGAGCGGCGACGCCTACATGGTCGACCACACGGCGGCGGTGTTCGCCATCGATCCGCAGGGACGTCGCGCGGCGATCTTCTCCCCGCCCCTCGACGCGGGGCGCATCGCGCAGGATCTGCGGCGTCTGATGGACGCCGGCTGAGCCGCGAGACATGCGCGAACGCGCGTTCATCGTCCTTCAGTACCTGCTTCCGCAGCACCTGCTGTCGCGACTCATCGGGCGTCTCGCGCGCGGCACCTGGCGACCCTGGAAGAATTTCCTCATCCGCAGCTTCCTGGGCAATTTCGCGGTGCGCATGCAGGAAGCCGTGGAACCGGACGCCTTCGCGTATCCGAGCTTCAACGCGTTCTTCACGCGCCCGCTGCGGCCCGAGCTGCGCCCGCTCGCCGGTGCGCCGGCAATCGCGAGCCCTGTCGACGGCACGGTGAGCCAGATCGGGCACATCGACGGCGACCGGCTGATCCAGGCCAAGGGTCACGAGTTCACGCTGTCAGATCTGCTCGCAGGCGAGGAGCATCTCGCGCCGAGCTTCGCGGGCGGTCAGTTCGCGACCATCTACCTCGCGCCCTACAA
>Ga0187894_10003272_pt1 | contig 18358 bp, 19 predicted proteins | sample GBC1701081metaG_FD_136650 | JGI IMG/M metagenome (GOLD analysis project Ga0187894, IMG submission 136650) | White microbial mat communities from a lava cave in the Kipuka Kanohina Cave System on the Island of Hawaii, USA - GBC170108-1 metaG ...
TCATCGCTCGACGATGCTGATCTCGACGCGGTTGTTCGCCTGCGCGGCGGCGTTCCACTGCCCGGCTGTCGCCTGCTCCGCGGGCGGGTACGCGACCGCCAGCCTGTCGCGCGGCCCGGAAACGAGCTCGAGCTGGATCGCGCCGCCCGTGCGCTGCCGCACGGTCGCGGCCAGGTTCGCAAAGGCGATCGGCTGGCGCGCGGCACCTGACTGAGCGTCGTCGAAGGGATTGCCGACCTGCTCGCAGGCGTCGGCCGTAGAAGTCGGAGCCGCGAGCGTGTAACCGTCCCGCCCCGCGCTCGCGAGGCAGAAGCTGCCGGCGAAGCTCTCGATGCGCACCGTTCCGCCGATTGCCGCGCGCTCGAGCTGCGCCACCAGCGTGCCCACCGACTCGAGGCGCGATGCGTTGAGCGCCTGCTCCCCGAACGGTACCGCCAGCACGAGCGGGCGGAAAGCTTCCTGCGCCGCCGCGTCGGCGGACGCCTCGCCCGCGATGCGCCACTTCTCGATCGCCTTGGTCAGGGTGTCGTTCGAGGCGGTGAGCGCCTGGACCGCGCGCTCCGCCTGGCGCGCCTCGATGCGCGCCTGCCACCAGAGCAGGGCGAGCGCTGCGAGGGCCGCAACTGCCGCGCCCGCCGCCAGCCATTGCGGCCAGGGCCGGGCAAGCGATGCGGCGGGAGACGACCGCGTGTCGTCATCGTCGGCCATCGCCGCGCCCCTCGGACGCAGTTCCGCCACCATGCGCCGAACGACCGAGTCGAGCGACGCGACCACGAATTTGCGCAGTTCGAGGTTCTGCTCCCTGAGCAGCGCCTCGACGGATGCCGTGGCGGGCACCTCCGCCGCATGAGGCGCGGCCTCGGCGGGCACGCTCCCGCCGACCGGCTCGAGCCCCGACAGCTCGCCGTCGCGGCGGTCGGGCAGGAGCTGCAGCTGGTAGAGGGCCTTGGTGACGTCGATCGGGCGGATCGACTTCGGCAGCACGCCGACGGCGCCCGAGGCGCGCGCCTGCCCGCCGTAGATCTCGCCCTCCTGCGACGTGTACATCATGATGGGGATGGAGGCGAGTTCGGGATTCGCCTTGATCTCGCGCACCGCCTGCAGCCCGTCCATGCCCGGCATCAGGTGATCCATGAAGATCACGTCCGGGCGGCGGTCCTTGAGGTACTCGAGCGCCGACTCCGCGGACTCGGCCGCGTCGACGGCGATGCCGTAGCGCTCCAGCATGCGCGTCAGCACGACCCGCGCGGACCTGGAATCGTCGACGACCAGCGCTCGCTTGCCCGGCATCATGCGGCTCTCCGCCCCCCGCAACGCAGTGTACCCCGGCGCGCGCGACCCGGAATGTGGACTGGGGTCAATTTTTCAGCCTGTAGCCGGTCCTGAAGATCCAGGCGATTGCGCAGATGCAGGCGAGCATGAACACGAACGTCATGCCGAGGCTCATCTCGACCGAGACGTCCGACGTGCCGAAGAAGCTCCAGCGAAAGCCGCTGATCAGGTACACGACCGGGTTGAACAGTGCGACGGTGCGCCAGCCGGCCGGCAGCATGTCGATCGAGTAGAACGCACCGCCGAGGAAGGTCAGCGGCGTCACGATCAGCATCGGCACGAGCTGCATCTGCTCCCAGTTCTTCGCCCAGATGCCGACTATGAAGCCGAACAGGCTGAAGGTGACCGCCGTCAGCACCATGAACGCGAGCATCCACAGCGGGTGCAGGATCGAGAACGACACGAAGAACGACGCGGTCGCGAGCATGATGAGCCCGAGCAGCACGGACTTGGTCGCGGCAGCGCCCACGTAGCCGGTCACGATTTCGGGCGCAGCCACCGGCGCGGACAGGATCTCGAAGATCGTCCCGGTGAACTTCGGGAAATGGATGCCGAACGACGCGTTCGCGATGCTCTCGGTGAAGAGCGACAGCATGATGAGGCCCGGCACGATGAAGGCGCCGTAGCTGATCCCGTCCACCTCGGCCATGCGCGAGCCGATCGCCGCGCCGAACACGATGACGAACAGCGAAGTGGTGATAACGGGCGTCAGCACGCTCTGCAGCAGCGTGCGGAGGAAGCGCGACATCTCGAAGCGGTAGATGGCCCAGACGCCGTGCCGGTTGAGTGCGGGTGTTCTCAAGCGCGCGCTCCCCTGCCGACCAGGCTGACGAAGATCTCCTCCAGCGAGCTCTCGCGCGTGTTGAGGTCGCGCCAGCCGATGCCGAGCTGCTCGAGGCGCCTGAGCAGCGGACCGATGCCGGTCTGCTCGAGCGCGGCGTCGAACGTGAACTGCAGCTCGTGGCCGTCGGCGTTCAGCGCGAGCTTCCACTCCGCGAGTTCCGCGGGCACCCTCGCGAGCGGCTCCTGCAGCGTCAGCGTGAGCTGGCGTTTGCCGAGCTTGCGCATCAGCGCCTGCTTCTCGTCCACGACGATGAGCTCGCCGTGGTTTACGACACCGATGCGGTCTGCGAGCTCCTCCGCCTCGTCGATGTAGTGCGTGGTCAGTATGATCGTGACGCCCTGGTCGCGGAGCCTGCGCACCAGCTCCCACAGGTCGCGGCGAAGCTCGACGTCGACGCCCGCGGTCGGCTCGTCGAGGAACAGGATGCGCGGCTCGTGCGCAAGCGCCTTGGCGATCATCACGCGCCGCTTCATGCCGCCCGACAACGTCATCAGGATGTCGTCGCGGCGGTCCCACAGCGAGAGGTCGCGCAGCACGCGCTCGATGCAGGCCGGGTCCGGCGCGCGGCCGAACAGGCCGCGGCTGAAGGCCGCCGCGGCGCGGACCGTCTCGAAGGCCTCGATCGCGAGTTCCTGAGGCACCAGGCCGATGCGCTCGCGCGCGGCACGGAAGTCCCGGCGGATGTCGTGGCCCTCGACCAGCACCGTGCCGGAGGTCGGCCGCACGATGCCGCACACGATGCTGATCAGGGTCGTCTTGCCAGCCCCGTTCGGGCCGAGCAGCGCGAAGATCTCGCCGGGCCGGATCTCGAGCGACACGCCCTTCAGGGCGTGTTGCCCGTTTGCGTACGTCTTGGTGAGGTCCGAGATCGAGATGGCGGCGGCCATCGGCCTATTCTACCCGGGCGGCAGCTCCCGCAGCCTGCGCTCCAGGAAGCGACGCGCGGCTCCCTGTCGCGTCAGCTCGAGCGCGCGGACGTAAGCCGCGCGCGCTTCGGCATGGCGGCCGAGCCGCCGGCAGAGGTCGGCGCGCGCCGCGTGTGCCGGCTGGTAATCCGCGAGCTCGCCGCGTGCGAGGATCCCGTCGACGAGCGCAAGGCCCACGGCCGCGCCGTCGCGCAAGGCGACCGCGGCGGCGCGGTTCAATTCGACGATTGCCGTGGGCTCGGCGGCCAGCAGGAGGTCGTAGGTCGCGACGATGCGGTTCCAGTCGGTCGCCTCCGGCGTCGCCGCCTCCGCGTGCGCCGCTGCGATCGCAGCCTGCAGCGTGTAGGGCCCGAAGCGCCGCGAGCCAAGGGCCTGCCGGACCAGCACGAGGCCCTCGGCGATCGCCGTCCGGTTCCAGCGCGTGCGGTCCTGCTCGTCGAGCAGGACGATATCGCCGTCCGGCGTGGTTCGCGCGGCGCGGCGGGAGTCCTGCAGCAGCATCAGCGCGACGAGGCCCGCCACTTCGGGCTCGGGGAGCAGTTCGAGCAGCATACGGCCGAGCCGGATCGCCTCGGCCGACAGGTCGGCGCGCGTGAGGGCCTCGCCGCTCGAGGCCGCGTAACCCTCGTTGAACACGAGGTAGACGACGCGCAGCACCGCGTCGAGCCGCGCCGGAAGCTCGGTGAGCGCGGGCACCTGGTACGGAATCGCAGCGTCGCGGATCTTGCCCTTGGCGCGCACGATGCGTTGCGCGAGCGTCGCCGGCGGCACGAGGAAGGCACTCGCGATCTCCTCGGTCGTGAGACCGCACACCTCGCGCAGCGTCATCGCGACCTGCGCGTCCGGGCCGAGCGCCGGGTGGCAGCAGGTGAACACGAGTCGCAACCGGTCGTCGGGCAGCGCCTCGTCGAGCTGGTCAGCGGGGTCGGCTTCCTCGGCCGCAAGGCGCTCCGCCACGTCCTCGAGGCGCGTGTCGAAGCGCGCGCGGCGCCGGATACCGTCGATCGCCTTGAAGCGGCCGGCCGATACCAGCCAGGCTCGCGGGTTCGCCGGCACACCGTCGCGCGGCCACTGCTCGATGGCCGCCGCGAATGCTTCCGACAGCGCCTCCTCCGCGAGGTCGAAGCCGCCGAGCAGGCGGATCAGCGTGGCGAGCACCCGGCGCGATTCGTCGCGGTACAACGCATCGAAGTCGATCAGGCGCCGCGCTCCACCGCCCGGACCTCGATCGTCCCGCCGACCCGGAGCGTCGGGATGCGCGCGGCAATCGCGAGCGCCTCGTCGACGTCGCGGCATTCGAGGATATGGAAGCCGCCCAACTGCTCCTTGGTCTCGGCAAACGGGCCGTCCGTGACGACTGCCTCGCCGGCGCGCAGCCGCAGCGTCCTCGCCTCCGCGGGCGCGGCCAGCCTCTCGCTCGCGCGGTGCTGGCCCGCACGTTCGAGATCCGCGATCCACTCGCCGTAGTCGCGCATGACCGCGTCACGCTCGGTCGCCGGCAGCGCGTTCCAGCGGCTCTCCTCGATGCAGCACATCAGCATGACCTGCATGTCAGAGCTCGACGATCGGCTTGAAGCCGCCAAAGAACATGCGCTTGCCATCGAACGGCATGTTCTTCGGATCCATGTACTTCTTCCACTTGGGGTCGGACATGAACAGATTCATGACCTTCTCGTTGATGCGGTCGCGCTGCCCACGCGAGCGATAAACGACGAAGGAGAACACGACGACTTCGCCGCGCTTCAACTTCACGCTCCTCGGGAACGACGTCCGCTTTCCGACCTTGACGTCATCGGCCACCGTCTCGACATACTGGAGCGCGCCGCTCTTCATCCAGACCTTGCCCGCCTCCTTCGCCATGCGCCGGTAGGCGCCCAGGTTCTTGCGCGGGACCGGCAATACATATCCATCCACGTAGCTCATGTCGTCTTCTCCTGTTGCTTCTTCAGTATCGGGTGCTGGGCCATGAAGGCCTCGTTGACGGGCCGCACTTCGAAGGGGCCGATGCGGATGCCCGGATGACGGCTGATGATCGCGACCGCCTCGGCCTTGTCCTTCGCCTCGAGGACGAGGATGCCGCCGAGCATCTCCTTCGTCTCGGCGAACGGGCCATCGGTGCGCGAGGGCTTGCCTCCCGTCCAGCGCACGGTGGTTGCCGCCGCGGAATCCTCCAGGGCGTAACCCGCCGCGAAATGGCCCTGCGCGGCGAGCTGCTGGTCGAAGTTCGTGCACTCGAGCACGAGCGCCGCCTGCTCGGCGCCGGTCAGCCGGCCCCAGGCTTCCTTGTCCATGCAACCCAGGCAGATGAATTTCATGGCTTCGCCTGGATGCCCGCCGTGCCCATGTTGAGGTCGCGGAAGCGATCGAGCGTTTCCTCGTGGCCGAAGTCCTCGAGCTCGAACATCTGCCGTACCTCGATCTCGCAGTCGGAGCCGTCCAGCGTCGGGTTCGGGAATTTCCGCGTCCACTCCACGGCCTCGGCGCGCGACTTCACGTTGATGATCGTGTAGCCGGCGATGAGTTCCTTGGTTTCCGCAAATGGCCCGTCGACGACGGTGCGATCGGCGCCGCGGTGACGCACCCGCCAGCCGAGCGAGGTCGCGCGCAGGCCGTTGCCATCCACCAGCACGCCGGCCTTTGCCAGCGTTTCATGGTAGGCGGCCATCTGCGCGAGCAGGTGCTCGGGCGGCATGACGCCCGCCTCGGAATCCTTGGTCGCCTTGACGAGGATCATGTACCTCATGTTTCAAACTCCATGACCGGGCGCACTTCGACGGATCCGAACCGCGCGCCCGGGATGCGTGCCGCAAGCTGGATCGCCTCGTTGAGGTCGCGGGCCTTCAGGAGATAGTAGCCGCCGAGCTGTTCCTTGGTTTCGGCGAACGGGCCGTCCGTCGTACCAGCCTTGCCCTGGCGCACGCGCACCGTTGTCGCGGTGTGAGTCGGCGCAAGCGCATTGCCGCCGAGGTAGTGGCCGCTTTTCTTGATCGACTCCGTGTACGCATGGAACTCGCCCACGATCTGGGCCGATTCCGCGGGAGGCAGCTTTTCCCACTGCTTCTCGTCGTCGTAGATCAGGCACAGGTACTGCATCGGGTCCTCCTGGGATTCGCGACTGCGCCCCGGCGCAAGGGCCGAGAGCGCGGCAACGACCATATATGCTGGATTCATGACAACCAATAGTCGGTCGGACGGCACCCGATCGACATGCGGCCTCGAAATATCGGAAGCACCTGAATTCCCTGGAAGAATCCCTTCCGCAGAATGAGGCAATGGTAGGCTCGGGCGATGACGCTCCTGTTCGCCGGCCTTGCCGTGTCTCTCGTCGCCAATGCCGCGAACTCGGTCAGCTTCACGGCCGGCCAGCTCGAGTTCGAAGGCCTCGCGGTCGAGGGACTGGCGCTCGACTGGGTACCTGACCCGGCGGCCGGCTCGGTGAGCGTACGCGCGGCGCGGGTACGCGGGCTCGCGGCAACGGGCCCCCTCGCGCGCTTCGCCATCGACTGCCCCGAACTGCGCATCGAAGGGGACGAGCTGCGTTGCGAGCGCGGCCGCCTGTCGGGTGCGCTCGGCACACTCGGTGCACAGGACAGCCGCTTCACGGCACGGCGCACGGGGGACGGCGGGCTGCGGCTGGATTTCGACAGCTTCGCGGTTGCCGGCGCGCGCGGCCGGCTCGACGTGTCGGTAGAGGGCGGCGCCTGGCGCGCAGACGGGCAATTTGATGGTCTAGATATCTCAAGATTCGCCGAGGTTGCGAAACCCTGGGTCGCATTGCCCGAGGATCTAGCAGTCTCGGGTCGCGCCGGCGGTGACTTCCGCGCGACCGGGCACGGCGATGCGCTCACGATGGCGGCTGCCAACCTCGCGATTGAGACGTTAGATTTCTCGGACGCCGAGGGAACGCTCGCCGGCGAGAAAATCGCAGGCGCGCTCAAGATCGACGCGACCATTCCGTATCCGGCGGCGTCGATGCACGCGCGCGGTCGGCTCGCGCTCGCCGCCGGCCAGGCCTACAGCGACCCGGTTTTTCTCGACTTTGCCGCGCACCCCGCGACGCTCGAGTTCGACGGCCGCCTCGACACTGAGGTGCTGCGGTTCGATGCCGACACGTTCGCGTTCGAGCAGGCGGGCATCGTGCGCGCCAGCGGCAAGGCGACCGTCGATTTCGCGGGCGCGACGCTGCTGCCAGCCGCACGCATTCATCTCGAATCGCTGGCACTCGCGGAAGCTTTTCCCGCCTACGCGCAACCCTTCCTGCTCGGCACGGCGTTCCGCGACGTGACCGGTGAGGGCACGGTGCGCGGCGAAGTCGAAATCGCCGCTGGCCTGCCGCTGCTCGCGGCGCTGGAGCTCGATGACGTCTCGTTCGGCAGCGAGACGGCGGCCGTCTCGCTCCGGGGCATCCGCGGCGCGCTCCGCTGGTACGACGATGAATCGCGCAGCAGGCTCGCCGGCACGATTGACGACGCGCTGTTCGAGTCGCACCTCGCGTGGGACTCCGGCCGGCTCTGGGGCCTCGAGATCGGCGCGGCCGACCTGCCGCTCGCGACCACCGGCCGTCACTTCCGCCTGCTCGCACCGGTGACTGTCCCGGTATTCGACGGCGGGATCGCAATCGACACACTGCGCGTGCGGCACGCAGGCACCGACGAGATGTACGTGCGCTTCGACGCGGCGATCCGGCCGATCAGCGTCGCGCTACTTTCCCGCGCTTTCGGCTGGCCCGAGTTCCGGGGCACCCTCGAAGGGCGCATCCCGGGCCTGCAGCTACGCCAGGGCGAGGTGACGCTCGACGGTGCCCTGGAGGCGCGGGTGTTCGACGGGCGCATTGCGGTGAGCGAGCTGCGGCTGCGTGAGCCGCTTGGCAAGTACCCGCGCATGTTCGCGAACGTCGGCATCGAGAACCTCGACCTCGAGCTCGTCACGCGCACCTTCGAGTTCGGCACGATCACCGGCCGGCTTTCGGGCCATATCTCCGACCTCGAGACCTTCGACTGGATGCCGGAGGCTTTCGACGCGTTCCTGTTCACGCCGCCCGACGACCGGTCCCGCCGGCGCATCAGCCAGCGCGCGGTCACCAACCTGTCGAGCATCGGCGGCGGCAGCGGCGGCGCGGTCGCCGCGGCGCTGCAAGGCGGCTTCCTGCGCTTCTTCGACGACTTCGGCTACGACCGGCTCGGCCTCAGCTGCCGCCTCGCGAACGACGTTTGCATCATGGGCGGCGTGTTGCCCGCGCCCGGCGGCTACTACATCGTGAAGGGCAAGGGCCTGCCGCGCATCAACGTGATCGGTAGCCAGACGCGCGTGGCCTGGACCACGCTGGTCCGCCAGCTCGGTTCGATGATGGAATCGGAAATCGTCGTCGAGTAGGCGGATTCGCTGCGCTAGAATCGGTTCAGCAATCGTTCAGCCCGGGAGCCCATGATGACACCCATGACGCGCTGGATTACCGCCGCCCTCACCGCTTCGTCACTGGCGCTCGCCGCCTGCGTGACCGTCAACGTCTATTTCCCGGCCGCGGCGGCGGAAAAGGCCGCGGACCGCATCATCGAGGACATCTGGGGCCCCGGGAAAGAACCGAAGCCTGCGGGTGGCGAGCAAAGCTCGCTCGGCGGGATCGCCGGCGACGTGCTGGTCGCGGCGCTCGATTTCGTCATCCCGGCCGCGCAGGCGCAAGCCGACATCGACATCTCGAGTCCCGCGATCCGCGCGTTGACCGCCTCGATGAAGGGCCGGGCCGGCGACCTCGCGCCATTCTTCAACTCGGGCGCGATCGGGCTCACTTCCAACGGGCTGGTCGAGACCCGCGACGCGAACGCAGTCGCGCTCGCCGACCGCAACCGCCTGCGCAAACTGGTCGCCGACGAGAACGCCGACCGCAACTCGCTGTACCGCGAGATTGCGACTGCCAATGGCAACCCGGGCTGGGAAGCAGACATCCGCAGCACCTTCGCCGAGCGCTGGATCGCCAACGCGCGCGCGGGCTGGTACTACAAGACGAGCGCGGGCGCCTGGACACAGAAGTAGGCTCACTCCTCCCGCGCGATCAGCTCCGGTCCCTGGTTCTTCGGCGCATTGACCTGGCGGCTGACCGGCCAGGCCTCGAGCGCCTGCGGATCGAACGGCTTCAGCAGCTCCGACAGCGTCTCCGTGTCCGAAAACGCCGTGTCGAGCCACCGGTCCCAGTGGCTTTCCGCGAGCACGACCGGCATGCGGTCGTGGATCTTGCGGATCGACGCGGCGGCGTCAGTCGTGACGATGGTGCAGGACTCGAGCGGCGAGCCGTTCGCCGGGTCTTTCCACCGTTCCCACAGGCCGGCGATTGCGAAAGGCCGAGCGTCCTTCATGCGGATGAACCAGGGCCGCTTGCCGCCCGGGGCGACCTGCCATTCGTACCAGCCGTCGGCGAGCACGAGGCAGCGTCGCTTGCGGAACGGGTCCCGGAAAGAGGGCTTCTCGGCGAGCGTCTCGGCCCGCGCATTGATCATGCGGTTGCCGATCGCGCGCTCCTTCGCCCATTTCGGCACCAGGCCCCAATGCAGCAGGGCGAACTGGCGCGCGCCTTCCTCCGCGGCGCGCACCGCGGGCACGGACTGCGTGGGCGCCACGTTGTAGCGCGGCTCGAGTTCCGGCACGGCGTCGATCGCGAAAGTGCGCCGAACCGCCTCGGCCGGGGAGAAGAATGCGTAGCGACCGCACATGCAGGGGTTCCGCCTACTCCCGGATGCCCGTGCCCCGGTTCATGAGCGTGACCACGATCGCGAACATCGCGACGGCGAACGCGCCCATGATCAGGAACGCTATCCCCGGATCCACGTCGCTGCTGCCGAGGAAGCCGTGCCGGAACGCGTTGACCATGTACAGGATCGGGTTGACGTACGACAGCACCTGGGCCCAGTGCGGCAGCAGCGAGACCGAGTAGAAGACACCGCCCAGGTAGATCAAAGGGGTCAGCACGAAGGTCGGGAACCAGGAAATCTGGTCGAAGTTCTTCGCGAAGATCGCGTTGAAGAAGCCGCCGAGCGAGAACACGATCGAGGTCAGGATCACCGAGCCCGCGACCAGCAGCGGGTGCGCGACCGGCACGTGCGTGAAGAACTGCGCGACCAGCAGTACGACCACGCCGACCAGGAGGCCCCGCATCAGTCCGCCCGCGACGTAGCCGAGCACGATCAGCCAGTTCGGCAGCGGCGCCACCAGCAGCTCCTCGATGTGCTTGCCGAACTTCGCGCCGAAGAAGCTCGACACGACGTTGCCGTAGGAGTTGCTGATGACCGCCATCATGATCAGCCCCGGCGCGATGTACTGCATGTAGTCGACGCCGCCCATCAGGCCGATGCGCCGACCGATGAGGCTGCCGAAGATCAGGAAGTACAACGCCGCCGTCACCGCCGGCGGCACCAGCGTCTGGCCCCAGATCCGCATGATGCGCCCGTACTCGCGGCGCACGATGGTCTGGAAGCCGATGCAACGGATGCGCGCGAGGGGTTCGTCCCGCAAGTCAGCCCGCCCCCGCCGCGGCCGGGTCCTTGCGCTCGACGAGACGCATGAAGAGCTCTTCAAGCCGGTTCACCTTGTTGCGCATGCTGACGACCTCGATGCCCTGCTGCGACAGGTGCGAGAAGATTTCGTTGAGGCCCTGCTCCTTCTTCACCTCGACCTCGATCGTGTGGTCGTCCACGATGCGCGTGACGTAACCCGGCAGTTGCGGCAGTGCCGCGGAGGCGCAACGGAAATTCAGCACGAAGGTCTCCTGGCTGAGCTTGCGGATGACGCCCGACATCGTGTCGTGCTCGATGATCCTGCCGCCGTCGATGATCGCGATGTGCCGGCACAGGCTCTCCGCCTCCTCGAGGTAGTGCGTGGTCAGGATGATCGACGTGCCGCGCTCGTTGATCTCGCGCAGGAAGGTCCACATGCTGCGGCGGATCTCGATGTCGACGCCTGCCGTCGGCTCGTCGAGGATCAGCAGGCGCGGCTCGTGCACCAGGGCGCGCGCGATCATCAGCCGCCGCTTCATGCCGCCCGACAGCGAGCGCGCGATCGCGTCGCGCTTCTCCCACAGCTGCAGCTGCTTCAGGTACTTTTCCGAGCGCTCGACCGCCTGCCGGCGGGGTATGCCGTAGAACCCGGCCTGGTTCACGATGACCGTGAACACCTTCTCGAACTGGTTGAAGTTGATTTCCTGCGGCACGAGGCCGATGCAGCTCTTCGCCCGGTCGAGCTCGCGGTCGACGTCGTGTCCGAACACCGAGACGCTGCCGCCCGACTTCGAGACCAGCGACATGACGATGCCGATCGTGGTCGTCTTGCCCGCGCCGTTCGGGCCGAGCAGCGCGAAGAAGTCTCCCTCCGCGACGTCGAGGTCGATGCCGCGCAGCGCCTGGACGCCGTTCGCGTAGGTCTTGGTCAGCCCGCGGATGGAAAGCGCCTGCATCAGGCGCCGGATTATCTCACGCGGCACTCCGCCGGTGGCGGCGCTGCAGCGACTGGCCGCGCGCACTGTCGGCGCCGTGGATCTGCAGGCCGAGCCGCCGCAGCGAATCCACGGAACCCGAATCCGGCCGTGCCGCGCAGCCCTCGAACTGCAGCCAGAACCGCGTGCGCGAGGAGAACCGCGCGGTCAGCGTTCCCGCGACGCGGCGCGCCAGCCGCTCGACCGCGGCGACCGGCATCGCGCCGACCGCGGTGATGGTCACGGGCGATGCGCCGAACACCAGCCGCGCCCCGGCCGCGCGCGTCTGCGCGAGGTGCCACATGACCGTGACCGCCGCGCGCACGAACGCGACGATCCGCTCGTCCGCGGCTGCCGCCCCCGGCGCATCCTGCACGCCGTTGGCCGCCGCGACTTCCAGGGCCCAGAAATTCCCGTCGGCGAATCGCAGGTCAAACAGCGCGTACGGCAGGAATTCGCAGACCCGCGTCCCCGCGTCGGGGCCGATCAGCGCGTCGATTGCGCGCGGCGGCAGGCCGCCGATCTGCTTCAGCCGACCCTCCTCCGCGAGCTCCACCGCAAGGTCCAGGAAGGCCAAATTCACGGAAAGGAGCGCGCGGCGCGTGGATGGATCGAGCAGGCTGCGCTCGAACCAGTCCGCGTCGCCGGCGGGCGGCGCGAGCGCCAGCGGCTGTTGGCGATGCATGGCATTTCTCCCCGTAGTCACGCCAATTCTCTGTTCGCCGGCTCTGCGGCCCGCTTATTATTGACTGGTGTGAAACTACCAGTCCCTTCCCATCGCGTCAAGGCAATGCCCATGCGCATCACCGACGACCGTTACACCCGCGACCGCCTCCGCCTCGACCTGGCGCTGCGCCTCATCCGCCACGAGGCGCGCACGCGCACGATCCGCAGCTGGACCGGCCTCACGGACGACCGGATCCGCAAGCTCTATCGCTCGTACGTCGCGGACGCCGGGCGCCGCGACGTGCGCCGGCACCGCGGCAAGAGCCCGCGCCAGAGCGCCTACTTCATGCGTAACGCGGGCGTCCGCCGCGAGGCCGCCGGGCTCGCCACCCTGCTCTGCATCCTGGGGCTCCTGAAGCGGGACGCCAGCGCGGCGCCGGGCGCGATGGAGCAACTGCGCTTCGGCGAGACCTTCTGCGAGGCCTACGAGACATTCCTGAGCCTCAATGCGCAGCCCCAGATCTCCTTCGAGCATGCCTGCCATCTCCTGCGTTCGCTCGAAAAGCAGAACGAGATCTGCCTGGACGACTGCGAGGGTTGCGGCAGCCTGCTGGTGGTCATGCGCTATGCAGAGCGGCCGAAAGCCTGCGAGTTCTGTGCATCGACCCGGCCCGCGGCGCGTCCCGGGCTGTCGGTAGGCGACTGCTAGAATGATTCGTTTCGCTGCCAGCTACGGAAAGGAATGCGACCCAACGTCTTCGCCGGTCCGCACGTGGACCGACTCAAGCTCGCAAATGTCGACGCGGACGCGGTCGCGCGCGCCATTGCGGGCGGCTCCGCGCGGCTGATCCCGGTCTGGAAGTCGCGCTGCCCGGTGGTAAGGCAGCCTGAACCCGCCGCCCTCCTCCTCCCCATCGACAGCGGCCCGTTCGCCGGGATTGCACTCGACGAGCTGGTACTGCTCGGCGAGTACCGCGGCCTCGCAATCTTCACGACGGAGATCGAGGCGGCGAGTCCCCCGGACCTCGGTGACGGTGCCGAATTCGCGGACCTGAGGCTCGCCGCGGCCCTGCTGCCGCACGAAGACGCCGGACTGGTCGCCTACGCCCGCGCGATGATTTCCTTCCGTCATCGTCACCGTTTCTGCGGCAGCTGCGGTGCGCCGACACTGCCCCGCCGGAATGGCCGCGTGATGGTCTGCACGAAACCGGGCTGTGAGACGGAGTTCTTCCCGCGCGTCGACCCCGCGGTGATCGTGCTGGTGACGGACGGCGACCGCGCGCTGCTCGGTCGCCAGCCCGGCTGGCCGCCCGGGCGCTATTCGACGATCGCGGGGTTCGTCGAGCCCGGCGAAAGCCTCGAGGATGCCGTGCGCCGCGAGGTACTCGAGGAAACCGGCGTCGAGACGGGCGCGATGAGCTACCAGTCCTCGCAACCCTGGCCGTTCCCGCGCTCGCTGATGCTGGGCTTCCGCGCCGAGGCACGCTCGACCGGGATCCGCATCGGCGACGCCGAACTCGAGGACGCGCGCTGGTTCCGCCGCGACGAGTTGCAGGGCGGTTCGATGCTGCCGTTCCCGCAGTCGATCGCCTATCGCCTGATCCAGGAATGGCTGAGCCCCTGAACATCCTGCTGTCGGTCGCGACCGGGATCGCGTTGGCGGCCGCCGCGGGGTTCCGCGCTTTCGTGCCGCTCTTCGCCGCCGGCCTTGCGATCCATTTCGGCTGGGTAGAGCCTGCGCGCGGCTTCGACTGGCTCGGCGAGCCGGTCGTGCTGGTTGCCCTCGGCACCGCGACCACCGCGGAGATCGCGGCGTATTACCTGCCCGGCGTCGATCACGTGCTCGACCTGCTCGGGGCTCCCGTCGCGGTCCTCGCCGGCATCGTCGCAGCCGCCGGCGTGATGGTCGGACTGCCCGACTGGCTGCGCTGGCTGACCGCGATCGGCGCGGGCGGCGCGGTCGCGACCGCGGGCCATGCCCTGAACGCGCTGGGCCGCGCGAAGACCGGCGCCGCATCGGGGGGCGCAGGCAATCCCGTGTACTCCACCGCCGAGCTCGCGAGCTCGGTCCTCATCTCGGTACTCGCAGTCGCCCTGCCCGTCATCGCCGTCCTCCTGCTGGTCGCGCTCGCGGCCTACGCACTGAAACGCCGGCGCCGGGTCTGACCCTTCATGCCGCTCGTCCTTCCCGCCGCCGCGTGCATGGCGTTCCTCGCCGCGCAGCCCGCGGACGGCGGTTCCGCGTCGCTGCCTCCCTGCGGCAAGACGGAGCCCGGCAAGGCGACGGCAGTCACCGTCGAGTTCAAGGGCGTCGAGGACGCGCTGCTGGACAACGTGCGGGCGCTCTCGAGCCTGCACCGGCTGTCGGCATCCCGGGATGTCGACGCCGAGATGATCGCGCGCCTCGTGCAGCGCGCACCGGCCGAGGCCAGCGCGGCGCTGCGACCGTTCGGTTACTACGAGCCGAAGGTCGCGACGGAGCTCGTGCAGGAGGGCGAAGGCTGGCGCGCGGTCATCACCATCGAGCCCGGCTCGCCCGTCATCCTGGTCGCGCAGGAAGTCGACATCACGGGACCCGGCCGCGACGAGCGTTTCATGCAGCGCGTGCTCGAACAAGCGCGGCTGCGTACCGGCGAGCGCCTGAGCCACCCCGCCTATGACCAGCTGAAGGGGGCGTTGCTGCGCGCCGCGCTCGGCAATGGGTTTCTCGACGCACGCTTCACGACCGCCGAGCTCTCGGTCGATCCGGCCACCCTCACTGCCCGCGCCCGGATCGCGCTCGAGACCGGCGAGCGATACCGCTTCGGGCCTACGACGATCGAGCAGGACGTCGTGCGCGACAGCCTGGTCAGGCGCTTCCTCCGCTACGACGAAGGCGACTGGTACAGCGCCGAGGCGCTGCTGCGAACGCAGTTTGCGCTCGACGACTCGCAGTACTTCTCGCTGTCGGAGGTCCTGCCCGGGAACATCGACCGCACGGCAAAGGTCGTGCCGATCCGGATCACTTCCGAGCCCGACAAGCGGCACGTCTACACGATCGCCGCCGGCTACGGCACCGACACCGGCGCGCGCGGCACCCTCGGTTGGGAGGACCGCAGGCGCAACGACCTCGGCCACCGGCTGCGCGCCCAGGTCCGCGCCTCGGACATCGAGGATTCGGCGAGCCTGACGTACGTCGTGCCCTGGTCGGACCCGGCGCTCGAAAAGCTCTCTTTCCAGCTGCGCGGCTTCGACGAGCAGCGAGCGGACGTCGAGACAACGGGAGGCACGTTCACCGTCGGGCTCACTCAGGTGCGCGGGCGCTGGCAGCGCGTGCTGTCGGCAACGCTCGACAGCAGCGAGGACAAGGTCACGACGGTTTCCGGCGGGTCGTCCCAAGTGGACCGCAGCCGGAGCCTCCTGCTCGTGCCGGGGATCTCGTTCGCGCGCCTGCCGCCGGATTTCCTCGGCACGAACGCGGTCGCGACCGGCCTGCGCGCGGAGCTCCTGGCTTCGACGACCGCCCTCGGGTCGGACACCGACTTCACGCGGTTGAACGTCCGCGACGAGCGCTTCTTCCGGCTCACCGACAAATGGCGGGTCTACGTGCGCGCCGAGATCGGCGCGAGCCTGGTCGGCGATTTCCAGGAACTCCCCGCCCAGTACCGGTTCTTCGCGGGCGGCGACCAGAGCGTGCGCGGCTACGGTTACCAGGAGCTCTCGCCCGTCGACGCGAACGGCAACAAGGTCGGCGGCCGCCATCTCCTGACCGGCACCGTCGAGCTGCAGCGCAACCTGCCGAGGAACCTGGTCGCGGCCGTCTTCGTCGACGGCGGCAACGCCTTCAACACTTTCGGCGACCCGCTCGAGTACTCGGTGGGCATCGGCCTGCGCTACCGGTTGCCGTTCCTGAGCGTCGGCCTCGACGTTGCGCAGTCCATGTCGGAGACAGGCCGCTCGCCGCGCCTGCACGTCAACTTCACTCCGGAATTCTGACGTGAAGCCCCATTTCCGCCGCTGGGTTCGCTGGCTGCTCGCGGGTTTCGCGGCGGTGCTGCTGGCAGCGCTCCTCGCGGCGACGTGGCTCGTCACCACCGAGGCAGGCCTAACCCGCGCGGTCGCACTCGCCGAGTCGCTCGGGACGGTGAAAGTCCGGCTGCAGGGCGCGCGCGGAAGGCTGATCGGTCCGCTCAGCATCGACACCATCGAGATCGAGCACCAGCGCGCATCGATTCGTGCCAGCGGGTTCGAGGCGGACTACGATCCGCTCGAGATCCTGGCCGGGCGGATTTCAGCGGACGGTGCCCGCATCTCCGAAGCGCGGGTCGTCCTCCACCCCCAGACAGGCCCGGGACGCCCGCCGTCGTTCATGCCCGGCTGGCTCTCGCTGGTGCTGGAAGACGCACACGCTGCCCGCGTGACGATCGTCTCGCCCGCTGGTGTCGAGTCGGATTTCAGGGACATCCGCGGATCCGCCACGATCTCGCACCGGCGCATCGGGTTCGACGGTGTCTACGTGCGCGGCGCAGGCTGGGCGGCCGCGGGCGCAGGCGGCACGCTGTTCGCGCGCGATCCGCTGGCACTCGAGGTGCAGAGCGCCTGGTCCGCCGGAAACGCGAACCAGGCCGCGGGTATCGTTCACGCGGTCGGGAATCTCGACCGGCTGCTGGTCGACGCCACCGTCGCGCAACCGGGCATCGCGCGTGTCCGGGCCGAGATGACGGACCTCGCTGCCGGCCTGCGCTGGCGCGGCACGGCCGCGATCGAAAAACTCGACCTTGCGCAGTGGGTCGAGACCCCGCCGGTGGGCCCGCTCGCGGGTACGCTCGCGATCGAGGGCGACGTTGCTCATTACGCGGCGCAGGGCGACATCCGTGGCGCGGGACTGCCCGAGACCGGCGTGCGTGTGGACGCGAAGCTGCGCTACGCGGAGCAAGCCCTGTATTTCGAGTCGCTCGCGCTCGAGACCGCGCCCGGATCGGTGGTTCGCGCCACGGGCAGGATGACGCTCGGCGATGCGCCTGCCTACACGGTATCGGCCGACTGGACGAATTTTCGCTGGCCGCTCGTGGGCGAGGCGCTGCTGGCGTCGCCGCGCGGGAGGTTGACTGCGGAAGGCTGGACCGAATTCGACTGGCGCGTCAGCGGCGATTTCCGGCCCGCCGGCGGTCCGCCCATCGCCGGCGAAGGCGCGGGCCGCTTCACCGCCACGGCGATTACCGTCGAGGAGTCGGCCTGGCGTGCGTTCGGCGGGCGCGTGACGGCCGCCGGATCCCTCGGTCGCGACGACGCCCGCGCGTGGTCGGCCGCCGGCCGGGTGACGGACCTGAATCCCGCCGCGCTGCGCGAGGACTTGCCGGGACGCCTCAGCTTCGAGTTCAGCGGTTCGGGCCGCGGGTTCGGTGCGGAAGGTCCCTGGTCGGCGAGGATCCGGCAGCTGCGCGGAAGCCTGCGCGGCCAACCCTTGAGCGGCAGCGGTGGCGTCCGGCGGGCGCCGGGCGTGACCGAATTGCTGGACGTCGAGGTCGCGCTTGGCCCTGCTCGCCTCGAGGCGGACGGTTTGCTGGGAATAGGCGCCGACCTGCGTGCCCGGTTCGTCTCGGACGACCTGTCCGCAATCCTGCCCGAGCTCGGCGGCAAGCTCGATGCGGCGCTCACGGCGCGCGCGGATACGCTCGACATCGGCGTCACCGGGCATGGGCTCGCCTGGGGCGAGCACCGCGCGGTCGTGCTGTCCGCCGACGCTCGCATCGACCGCACGGGACGGAACAATTCCTGGCTGCGCCTGCGCTCGAACGGGATCACCCTCGCGGGCTTCGCAATCACCGACACACGCCTCGCGCTCGATGGCCTCACGGGGGATCACTCACTGCGGTTCCGCGTCGGTACCGGGCAGGATGCCGTGTCGCTGCGCGGCCGCGGCGCGTGGGCGGATGGCCGCTACACGCTGCAACTCGAGGACATCGAGGCGAGCGGACCCCGACTCGTGCCCTGGCAGCTCGAGTCGCCGGGACAGCTCGCCGTGGGCCGGCAGGATGTTTCGCTCGATCCCGTCTGCCTCGTGTACGAGCAGCGGCACTTCTGCGTTCAGGGCGACTGGCACGCGGGCGGCGACTGGTCCGTGAAAGCCGCGACGAAATCGTTCCCGCTCGA
>Ga0187894_10003273_pt1 | contig 18352 bp, 17 predicted proteins | sample GBC1701081metaG_FD_136650 | JGI IMG/M metagenome (GOLD analysis project Ga0187894, IMG submission 136650) | White microbial mat communities from a lava cave in the Kipuka Kanohina Cave System on the Island of Hawaii, USA - GBC170108-1 metaG ...
GAGTTCAGGAGTTCAGGAGTTCAGGAGTTTAGGAGTTTGGAACTTTGGGAGTTGAAGAGTTTAGGAGTTCGGGGGTTCGGGAGTTGAAGAGTTTAGGAGTTTAGAACTTCCAAACTCCCAAACTCCTAAACTCTCAGCCGGTATCGGTCAAAATGAATGAAGTTATTGACGGCATCAGTCAAAATCGGTCAGGTCAATAGCTTCGGCATTCTCTCGCTTGTTGTGCAACAAAGCGGCTACAATGTAGACAGGATTTAGGATTTAGGGATAGCGGGCAACTGCCTCTTCTCCTAAATCCTAGCTCCTGCATCCTAAATCCTGACGATAAAGCTATGCGAATCACGGAGATTTATCAGAGTATTCAAGGTGAATCAAGTTACGCGGGGCTGCCGTGTGTCTTTGTGCGGACAACCGGGTGTGATTTGCGCTGTCGCTGGTGCGATTCGGAATTCACGTTTACGGGCGGCGCGAAGATGAGTGTGGATGAAATTGTTGCCGAAGTTGAAAAGTACGCTTGCCAGCTTGTTGAACTGACGGGCGGCGAACCGCTGCTGCAAAAGGAAATAAACGAACTGGCGAGCCGCCTTGCTGATGCCGGTCATACGGTGCTGATTGAAACCGGCGGACATCGGGACATCTCTCGGCTGGATGCGCGAGTGATTCGCATTATGGATGTGAAATGTCCCGATTCGGGCGAGAGTGAAAAGAACTTGTGGGCGAATCTTGATGCTTTGCGTCCGGTGGATGAAGTGAAATTCGTCCTCGCCAGCCGCGAAGATTACGAATGGGCGTTGCAGGTGATTCGCCAATATGACCTTGAAAACCGCGTCGGCATTCTGCTTTCGACTGCCTTTCACACGGTTGAACCGCCGCAGGTTGTGGCGTGGATGCTCGAAGATAAACTCCGCGCCCGTTTTCAGTTACAACTACATAAGTACATTTGGCAAGCTGATGCACGACGGGTTTGAGGCTAAGACTTGTTTTCAATAAACTTATCGGGGAAAACAAAGAGCCTTCGCGCTCGTTCGGATTGCAAGGTTTCTGCGCGGTAATAATTCTGCAAAATGTTTGCTTTCCAATTGAGCAAATCAGCATTATGACGAGCGAACTTTTGCCACTCGGTTGCTTCGCCCTTCTCCATGCGCTCATGAATCAGAAACATATAAGCCCAGGTGATGGTTTCGTGATAGATACTGGCTTTGCCGAGTGAGGCGGCAAAGCGTTTCAGTGACTGCGTAAATCTGGCAAGCGCATCGAGCGGCGGATAGCGTTGTAGATAAAGCCATGCCAGCTTGACGTGCTGTGAATGGTCGAATAGCTCTGCCGGATAGGTGCAGTTTTCAAACTGTTCAATAAACTCTTCGTCGGTCATGTTGCCTCCAAAACGGTTTGGTAAAAGAAAAACCGCCCGCACTCTCTCAGAGAGTGCAGGCGGTTGCTGTTGCAAGTAAAATTATACGACAACTTGCGGAGATTGGCAATCCGATTGCCAATTTGCCGCTCTGCGTTTTCGAGATGCAGACATTTTCCTCAACCATCTTTTTACTCTACTAAACAAGTCAGCTATTCTATCGTTCTTTATGAATTCTCACGAAACGGAGGAATGAAAAGGTGAAAAGAAGTCATCAACGCCGCTATGTTTCTATATTGCCAATGGTCTTGCTGCTGCTGGCTCTCGATTCATCGGCGGCGGCGCAGAATGCCGATGCTGTGCGGGCGCGGTATACCAAATATGAATACCTGATACCGATGCGCGACGGCGTGCGGCTCTTTACCGTTGTCTATACGCCAAAAGATACGGCGGAACGCTATCCGTTTTTGTTGACCCGCACGCCCTACAGCGTTTCCCCTTATGGCGTTGACAACTATCGTAATACGCTTGGTCCTTCACCGGAGTTCGAGAAAGAAGGCTTTATCTTTGTCTATCAGGATGCTCGCGGGCGTTATCTGTCGGAAGGCGAATTTCAACAGGTGCGCCCGCATCAACCGGACAAACGCAATGCGAAAGATATAGATGAAAGCACGGATGCTTACGACACCATCGAATGGTTGCTCAAAAACATTCCGAACCATAACGGCAGAGTCGGCATGGTCGGCATTTCGCAACCGGGCTTCCACGTTGCCGCCAGTCTGATTGATTCGCACCCGGCGCTGAAATGCGCCTCGCCGCAAGCGCCGACCGCCGATTACTACTTGGGCGATGATGTGTACCATAATGGGGCATTCATGCTGGCGGCAAACTTCTTCTTCTACGGCGGCTTTGTGCCGCGAGGTGAGACGCCCGCACCGCCGAAACCGCGCATCCCCTTCGATGCCGGTACGCCTGATGGTTACGATTATCTGCTGAAAATCGGGGCGCTTTCAGAAGTCAATCAAAAACTCTTCAACGGCGAAGCGCGGTATTGGCAAGAGATTGTAGACCATCCCAATTATGATGCTTTCTGGCAGTCACGTTCGTTGTGGAAGTTTATGAAGAACGTGCGCTGTGCCGTTCTCAATGTCGGCGGCTGGTTTGACGCCGAAGACCCGGTAGGAGCCTTTCATATTTATCACGCCGTAGAAAAGCACAATCCCGGTATCGTCAATCAACTGGTCATGGGTCCCTGGTCACATGGCGGCTGGTCGCGTGGCGATGGCGATAGACTCGGCAATGTCAGTTTCGGCGTTAAGACCGGCGCATTTTTCCGCGAGCAGATTCAATTTCCCTTCTTTATGGCACACTTGAAAGATAAGAAAGTCGAGTTGCCCGAAGCCTTTATGTTTCTGACCGGCTTGAACGAATGGCGACGCTTGAGCGATTGGCCCCCAAAAGCAACAACACCAATGACGCTCTATCTCAATGCCGGCGGACGCTTAACGACAGCCGCGCCCACAGAAGCAGAGACAAACGCTTTTGATGAATACCTCAGCGACCCGAACCGCCCGGTTCCCTATCTTGGCTATACGGCTCGCGGCATGACTTCGGACTATATGACCGAAGACCAACGCTTTGCCTCTCAGCGCCCTGATGTACTGGTCTATCAGACTGAACCTCTGGCAGAAGATACGATTATTGCCGGAGCGATTCAGGTGAAATTGAATGTTGCGACATCGGGAACCGACGCCGATTTTGTTGTTAAAGTGGTGGATGTCTATCCCGGTACTTATCCGACTCCCGCGCCGCCGGAAGGGCAACCCGTACCTGCCAATCGCGTGTTGATGAGCGGCTATCAACAACTGGTGCGCGGTGAACCGTTTCGCGGCAAATTTCGCAATAGCTTTGAAAAGCCTGTGCCGTTTACGCCGAATCAACCGGCGGCGATAAACTTTGCGTTGCCGGATGTTTATCATGCGTTTCGCAAAGGGCATCGGATTATGGTGCAGATTCAGAGTTCATGGTTTCCGATTGTAGACCGCAATCCGCAGAAGTTTATGGAGATTCCGAAAGCGACAGCGGCAGATTTCCAGAAAGCCACAAATCGCGTCTATCGCTCGCGCCCGCTCAATTCTTCGATAACCCTGATGCTTGAACAGATGAAGCTGACGCAATGAAAACCCGGACAGGTTTTGCGACTAGGTAAGTAGGCGGACAGAATGACCTGCACTTGCCGTCGTTTAGAGTTACGCATTTATGCGTGATCTTTACAAAAGAACATCGCGGCGCAGTTCAGGAAAGACTTTGCCGACTTTATTCAACAGATAGTTGCCGTAAGCGCCGCGAAATTCATGAACGCTCGTTTTGTCCCAACGCTCTTGCTGATTGTCCCGGAGGGGTGTGCCAATCGGTAAGGGCTGAATTTCAGCATTAAAATTTGGGTCGAAGAAGAAGGCAAACGAAAGCCGATCTTTATCGGCAATGTTTCGCACCCGATGCGCCGTTGATAGATAATAGCCCGCGGTCAGGCGGTCAAGCATATCGCCGATATTACAGACAAACGAATTGGCAAGCGGCGGCGCGTCAATCCAATGCGAGCCAACCTTGATTTGCAAACCGCCGCAATTATCCTGTCGCAATATGGTTAAAAGTCCGTAATCGGTATGCTCGCCAACGCCCCAACCTTCCTCATTGAGTGAAGTTGGGGAAGCAGGGTAATTGAAGATGCGAAATAGCGTCAGCGGGTCGGCAGTATACTGTTCGGCAAAATAGGATTTTTCCAAGCCCAGACTGAGCGCCACGCCCGCCATAACCTGGTGTCCAAGTTGCGTCATTGCTGCCATATAATCCAACACGGTCTGTTTCAATTCGGGAGGCGAAACGGGGAAGAGATTTGCCCCGTGCAGCGGCGTTTGCTGTTGGACAAGCGGATGGTCAGCATCAAGTTCCGCGCCGAAATAGATGCCTTCTTTGCGGTCAGGAGCGCCGGAAGTCAATTCTCTGCCAACCGGAAAATAGCCGCGCCATGCTCTGCCGCCACGCGCCATATCAATCTGTAATTTGGTCTGCAAATCCTGCGCGAAAAACTCGCGGCTTTGTTGCTCTAAATCGTTTTGCAATCGTTCGCTTACGCCATGATTGATGATGTAGAAAAACCCCGATTCCCGACACGCTCTGCCAATCGCCGCCGCCACCGCACGGTAATCGCTCGCACCGCGAATCAATGCGCCTATGTCTATAACGGGAATTTGTAAATCGTCCGGGTTTTCCATAATTCCAGCAAGCGAATCGTCTATTTCACGAGTTGACGAATAAAGCAATTGGGTAGTGGGTCAAGGTGGTGAGGAAGCGTTCAGAGTACAGCCTTTAGGCTGCGTGTTGGAAGCCGCAGCCTAAAGGCTGTACTCTGAACTTTATCTCTCTTCACAGCGCCACTACCAGCAATTGTAGTCATCTTTCAGGGGTTATTCCAAATCAGTTTTTATGCGTCGCTATAACGCTTTCCTTTTTGATGCACGGCGGCGCATGGCGTATCGTCGCACACTCCGGCATCCATTCTGCCGTTGCTTTTTCAAAGAGCAAAATGGATAACCTTGAGCTTACTGGTCAGCGCAAGGACGTAAGTTCGCTCTCAATCGCTCGCCGAATCCTGCGCCGCCGTTTACTATATTGCCAAACAAACTCAGGAGGCAAAGGACGATGGATAAACTGGCAAAAGAGGTTCGCTTTCTCAAAATCTATGCGGCTGGCATTACCCTGTTATTCGCAGTGTTGGCGTTCTCCGCTTTTCAACAGGCAAACCAGAAGATGAAATTCACCGAGATTGATGTCGAACGCATCAACATTATCGAAAAAGACGGCAAGTTGAAGATGGTCATCTCCAACAGCGAGCGTCAGCATCCCGGTATCATTGACGGCAAGATGCTGTCGAGGAAAAGACCGCCGGGAATGCTTTTCTTCAACGAGAAGGGCGATGAATGCGGTGGCTTATCTTTTGACGGCAATCAACAAGACGGCAAAGGAAACGCGAGCGCCCTGCTGGCTTTCGATAGGTTCCGGCAAGATCAGACCGTCGCCATCCAGTATGGGGAAAACAACGGGCAGTATTACGCCGGTCTGCGCGTCTGGGATCGCCCGGAGACTTCGCTGGGGCCAGTGATTGAAAAGCTAACCGAGATCGAGAAAATGAAAGAGGGTGCGGAAAAGACGGCGGCTATGCAAAAGCTGAGAGAACTGGCGGGCGGCGCGGCGGAGCGCGTCATGGTTGGCAGAGATCGTGAACAGGCGGCGGTGGTGCGGCTTTCCGACGCTAAAGGCAAACCGCGACTCCGGCTTTCCGTAGACGCTGCCGGTACGCCAAAACTTGAATTCCTCGACGACAATGGCAAAGTGACCTACAGTCTGCCGCAAGAGACTAAAACCGAGAAGAAATGAAAATGGCAGCCTGTTTCATAGACAAGTTGCTATAACAGAGTTTGCCCGACGAATATGGAAATGAGAGTCGAAATTCATGAGGAACCAGTAACCACTCTTGCAGAATACGCCAGCGTGCCTATCGCTTTTGAAGTCAATTGGATTTTGGAGCTAACCGTGTGTAACAACGGTCTCGACGGATTTACGCTGACGAAGCGCCGCCTCGATGCGCCATACATAAAAGACTATGACGCTAGTAAAGGTGAAAGCCCGGTGCATTGGGCGAAGCGTTTTGATGTCTCGAACTGGGGTCTATTGGTGGCACGAATCGAAGGGCAGCGAGTCGGCGGCGCAGTCATCGCTTTCAATACCGATGGTCTTGCGATGCTGGAAGGTCGTGACGATCTGGCGGTTTTATGGGATATTCGCGTCACCCCGGAAGCGCGAGGGCAAGGCGTTGGTGCGGCGCTATTTCGTGCTGCTGAAGCATGGGCAAAAACACAAGGCTGTCGGCAACTCAAGATTGAAACGCAGAATATCAATCTGCCTGCCTGCCGTTTTTATGCTCGTCAGGGATGCGTCCTTGGAGCGATCAATCGCTTCGCTTATCCCGAACTTCCCGATGAGGTTCAACTATTCTGGTATAAAGAACTCGCGTAAGCTGATTATGAAACGGCTACTCTGGATTAGTTGCTGTGGTATATAGTTCATTGACTGATTTCAATAGTAAGGAACTATTGCCAGATGTTTTTCTTCATCCTATGGTTAGGTTGTCTTGATTTATCGTAGCGATAAAGATTGACTTTCTGCTAGGGATTTCCATGTAGATATGGGATGATTCCGTTGACCGAAAGTTGGTGATTCAATGCAAAAGGAGACCTTTTCAGGGCAGTGACCGAAATTGCCCCTGACCTCTATCGCATCTCAACTTATATTCCTGAAATTGACCTGCAATTCAATCAATTTCTTGTTACTGATGATGAACCCTTGCTGTTCCATACCGGGATGAATGCCTTATTTCCAATTGTGCAGGAATCCGTAGCCAGCCTCATTGATCCGGCAACGATTCGCTGGATTGGTTTCAGCCATTTCGAGGCGGATGAATGCGGCTCGTTAAATAAATGGTTAGAACTGGCTCCGGCGGCTGAACCGCTTTGCAGTATGGTCGGGGCGCTCGTCAGCATCAACGATTTCGCCATTCGTGAAGCGCGAGGCATGAACGATGGCGAAGTGTTGCAGACCGGCAAACGCCGTTTTCGCTTCATGCAAACGCCGCACGTGCCGCATTGCTGGGAAGCGGGGTTGTTGTTTGAAGAGACAAACCGGGCGCTGCTTTGTTCCGATCTGTTTCACCAGAGCGGCGATGTCGAACCGCTGACCGAAACAGATATTATCGAACGAGCGCGGCAGACATTGAAAGATTCTCAAGCGGGACCCTTTGCCAACTATATGCCGTACACCAATCAAACTGATCCGATCCTGCAAAAGCTGGCAGAGTTACAACCGCAAGTCCTTGTCCCGATGCATGGTTCCGCTTATGCGGGTGATGGCGCACAGGCAATCCGCGGTCTGGCAATCTCAATGCGGGAAATTCTCGGCTAACGGTAACGGCTGAATCTTATTTCATTATGCGAATCAATGAGTTCGTTCTTAACAACATCCGTTTTATTGAAATGATCGGTGTGCTGATGCGGATTTTTAGCTTTAGTCTGGTAAGCTGGATGGGTCCGCAAAGCCCGTTCAGGTTTGTCTGGATTTTCAATACGGTTGACGCCGTTATGCTGTCGTGGTGCGCCATCCTCAAAAAAGACAGCGCCTATACGCTGCTCAATGTCTTCTGGGTCATGGTCGGCATTGTTGGCATCTTACGGGCAGGCAATATACTCCATTAGTCATGTCACCTTGAGTTTTAGATTGAATGCCCGTAAGATAGCCTTATGAAATAGCCCGTATACCTCACCTATTGTTGTATTGGGGACGCTGCCTTGTCATTCATACTACTGTCAAACGAGCCTTAAATCTGCTTTTGATAGACGCTGAAAACTGCTAATCTGCTCGCTGCAATCAATCTACTCGTGGAGGAAATGATGAAATCAAGCTCAAAAATAAAACTCTTCCTGCTCACACTCTCGGTACTTGTTATCCCAGTGACGGCTTTCGCACAAGGCGCGATTCCTGCGCCTAACGCTACGACCAAGCCCGCCGCGCCAGCGCCGACCGGGCAGCCAGCGCCGGCAATCCAACCGGCTCCGGCGATGATGAAACTCGGTGAACAGGATCACGAAGAGTTACGCTTGCTGCTCAAAAGCGCCAGAGATGCGGCGAACGCCAAAAACTTCGATGCTCTGAAACCACTCTTTTATGAGAAGTTTTCTATCACTACCGTAGACCAGAAGACCTTTACCAATCTCGAAGATTTCAAAGCCTACTTCGTCGGTATGTTCACGGGCGATAAAGCGCCACTCAAGAGCATCACCTTCAACCCGGAAGCCGATACTTTGACGGAATTTATCGGCGATAATATGGGCGTCAGTCGCGGTTCTTCCAACGACACTTATGCCTTCACTGATGGCGACACACGGACAATGACGAGCCGCTGGACAGCAACGCTGATTAAAGACAACGGCAGATGGAAGATTGTCAATCTGCATTTCGGGACAAATCTGGTGGATAACCCCGTAGTCAATACAATGAAGAGTTATCTCTACAAAGTCGGCGGCATCGCCGGCGGCGTCGGGCTGCTCATTGGCTTTGCGCTCGCGTGGGTGATGCGCCGCAGAAGATAACATTTCCGGCAACGATTTTTCTACCGCAGCAAACCAGCAAATAGTGTTTTACTATGCCCGATTCACCGGCAATCATTCGTCACGCTAATCTTGAAGATGCGCCCGCACTTGGGGCGCTTGGTGTGCGGCTGGCGTTGCAGCATCAAGGCTATGACCCGCAACGCTTCTTTATTTTTGGCGCGGATGCAGCGAGGTTCACAGCTTATTTCATTGAGCAACTGCAACGCCATGATGTGGCAATTCTGGTTGCAGATATTGAAGAGCAAATTGTTGGTTACGTCTTCGCACGCATCGAACCGGCAAACCTCGAAGGCTTGAGCGACACTAGCGGCTGGATTCACGACATCTTTCTGGACGAATCAACACGCGGTCACGGTTTGGGAAAAGCCTTGCTGGATGCGGCAATTAACGCCCTGCGTGACTTAGGCGTACATACAGTAATGCTGGCAGTTTCGCCAAAAAACGAAACGGCAAGACAAGTATTCGAGAAACGTGGCTTTCGCCTGACGATGCTCGAAATGACTCTCAATTTATAAATTGAATCGTTATTGCAATGATCGAAAGAGATGTCGGTTTCTGCAATTTTGCTCTAAAATAACAGCAAATTGTATAGGGGGCAGATATGGAAAAGCAGTATGTTGAAGAGCGCGATGGAGGCTATTGGGTCACAGGCGCTCGTGTCTCGCTTGATTCGCTTGTTTTTGCTTTTCAGGAAGGGCTATCGCCTGAAACTATTGCCACAGAGTATTTCCCAACGCTGAAGCTGGAACAGGTTTACGGCGCGATTGCTTACTATTTAGGGCATCAGGAAGAGATTGATGAGTACCTGAGCAGTACCGATGCTGAATTTGAAGCCCTGCGACGAATTACCCGAAGTGCTGACTCTGCATTTCATGAAAAGCTATTACAGGCAAGACGGCAAACTGGCTTTAGTGTTGCGTAGTTTTGGTTCATTGTTCTCATGAATTGCCACTCGCTTTAGCTAGTGGATTAGATTGCTCTCCTACTTTACCGGCTTTAGCCAAATGATTCGGCTAAAGCCCTGCTTTTTGGCTGCTTCTTCTCCTCCAGCTAAAGCGGGAGGCAATTCATAGAACTTTCATGACAAAGCACTGGCTGAATGTGCAGATTCATTTCAAATCTTTCCGATGTTTGATCTGCTTATAAAAAACGGTTTGCTTTTTGATGGGCTGGCATCGCCGCCGGTGCGTTGTGATGTAGGCATAGCACAAGGCAAGATCGCGCTCATCGCGCCGCAAATCTCACAACCTGCCGGAGAGATCATTGACGCCACAGGGCTATGGATTACTCCCGGCTTCCTTGATATTCATACCCATTATGACATTGAAGTTGAAATTGCTCCGGCGCTGACCGAATCGGTGCGGCACGGCGTTACTTCTGTCGTCATGGGCAATTGCAGTCTGTCACTTGCCATCGGTGAGCCGCAAACCTTAGCCGATATTTTTCAACGAGTCGAAACGCTTTCGCCTGTATTGATTCAAAAATGGCTGCGCTCGTCGGTGTCGTGGAAGACGCCGCGTGAATACTTGGAGCATTTGCAACAACTGTCATTAGGCGCGAATGTCGCGCCGCTTCTTGGGCATAGCGCCTTACGCGCTCACGTCATGGGACTGGCACGAAGTCTGAAAGAATACGCCACCGATGATGAGCTTTCGCAAATGCGACAAATCGCCGAAGAGGCTCTGGGAGCCGGTTTCACGGGTATCTCGATTGATATGGTTCCTTGGCATATGATGAGCGGCGAACGGCGCGGCAGAACCATTCCATCGCAACACGCCGACTACCGCGAATATGCCACGCTTGCCGACGTTTGCCGCCGCTTCGATGCGGTTTTTCAGGTAACGCCGAATCCGCAGAATCACAAATCGCTGCTTGATATTTACCGCCTGAGCGTCGGACTCGGACGCGCACCGTTGCGAATCACCATCCTTGCGGCGCTCGATTCCGTCGCTGACAGACGATTATGGCGCGTCTTCAAACCGCTGCTGTTTGTCTTGAATAAATTACTGCGCGGCAATGTGCGGTTTCAGACTTTAACCGAACCTTTTACGGTCTATTCGGACGGCGCAATCACCCCGCTTTTTGAAGAGTTCCCCTCTGGCGTAAAGTTGAACGATTGCGACAGCCGCGAAGAACGCCAAAGGCTTTGGCAATCATCCGAATTTCGTCAGCAATTCAAACAAGAATGGATAGGTGGCTGGCGCAAGACTTTTCATCGGCGTTTGGATTTAATGACGATTGTTTCGGCTCCTGATGCGACGCTCGCAGGAAAAAGTATTGAGCAAGCGGCGCATGAACGCGGGCGCGAGCCGGTGGAATTTTTCGTCGAATTGCTGGCGATATATGACACCGATTTACGCTGGGTGGCGACCGGCGCAAATGACCGCCTTGAGCAGCGATTGAAATTGATGAAGCAGGAATTTGTCTTACCGGGATTTACCGATGCCGGCGCTCATGTGCGAAATCTTGGCTACTATGACGGCGCACTATCGCTTTTGAAACAAGCGGTGCAGACTGGTTTCTTGTCGCCTGAGAAAGCTATCTCGCGGGTGACGGGTGAACCTGCTCAGTGGTTCCGCCTTGATACCGGGATTTTGCGCGAAGGCGCGAAAGCCAATTTCGTTTTGCTCAATCCTGAATTTCTAACCGAACCCATTAGCGAACAACTTGCCATCAATGACCCAGTGCTTGACGGCGCAATGCGAATGGTCAAACGCGGTTCTGAAAAGATTGTTGAAGCGGTTTATGTCAATGGCAAATGCGCTTTTCAAAATGGCGTAGCGACAGACATCTCAGGGCGTGAACAACTCGGTACAGTTTTGATGCCAACGCTTCCATCTGAAAATCTTGAGCGGGCAAAACAGCGCAATCGCATCAGCCGCGACATTGCTGACCATCCATTCACAGACTACTGGGACATCTTCGTTTTGAAGCATCAGAATCCCTACAACATCGCCCTACACGCGCTCGGTGTGATTGTCTTCTACGGTTTATTGATTGCGGCAGTGGTGACAAAAAATTACTGGCTGCTTCTGGCGCTGCCGTTATCGCAACTTGTCGGACTCATCGGGCATCGCTTCTTTGAGCGCAGTTATATTGATTTGCAAGATGCGGTCTTTTCCGTGCGTGCTTCGCGGGCATTGAATAGGATGTTTTTCAAACTGCTGACCGGAACCTATAGGGATGAAATTCGTCAAAAGCGAGAAATCCTGCAACACTACGGAGACGAAAAAGCCATAGCTGAAACCCGACGACAAGCTGCCTGATCGTCAATGTCAATGAAACCATAAGCCGATAGTCAAAACTTGTTGATGCAATTCATACTCCCGGTAATTCCGCAAAAGAAAAAATGGCTTATTGTAGCGGCGGGTTACATCGTCTTTTGTTTGCTCTACACGCTGACGGGAAATTTTCATCTCACAACGCCAACCCAGCTTGCGCCCTCAGTGATTGACGAAAAAACGCCTTTTCTGGCGTGGACAGTATGGATTTACAACTCACAGTTTTTCTTTCTTGCTTTCAACATCTACCTGATGCGAGAGCCGCGCAACCTGAGCCGCACGCTTTACGCAATGGCTTCGGTCAGTCTTTTTTCCTTCTGCATCTTCGCCATCTATCCGACATCCTTGCCGCGAGATTTCGCAACCGGAGATGGACTGACGGCAACAGCTTTTCAATCTCTCTATGCTATAGATTCAAGCGCCAACTGCTTTCCCTCATTGCACGTTGCCCTGGCGTGGATTGCTGCAATTGCTGTGTTAAACGAAAGAAAAAGCTTTGGCTTTGTGGTCTGTTTTTGGGCGATGCTGATAACGCTTTCGACGATGACGACGAAGCAACATTACTTCATTGACGTAATCGCCGGACTCGTACTAGCGGCGCTGTTTACGGTGTTGCTGGCACGAATTGAGTTGACGGCTACCGCCTCGCCCAAACCCGGATGACGTTTTTTTGCGGCGGCAAAGGAAAACTCTGTAACAAGTCATAATCGGCGCTGAGGCGCTGAATCGTCTCGATTAAATCACGTTGACCGCTTCGATTGCCGCTACGAAAAAGCTCTTCCTGATCGCGCAGTTGTTCTTCGGTGAATTCAAAATCAACAATCACGGCGGGCGCATTCGCCACAAGAATTGTGGCATCTTCCCGCGCTATATAATCGGGAGCTACATCTATGAAATGCACCGCCGCGAAGGTCGCCGGACGACGATGAGCAAGCGAATAGAAGATAGGCATATGCGGGTGTACGAAAATCGCCTCATCCGGCGCAGCATTCTGCTGAATCAATTGCACAATGGTTTCGACGCGCTCTTTCGTCATTGGCGATAAGTTCAAGCCGCCTAATTCTGCAAGTGTAGAGCTTTCCGTCGCCTCACTGACATTTGGCTCCAGCCAAAATGCCCAGTCATAAGGGCGAACGAATTTATACCACGTCGCCAGAGTAATCATTGCTACACAAGCCGCAAATAAAACGACACGCGCCACCCTCATCACGCCTCTGCCTTGCAGACGACTGAGCGCAAAGGCAATCAGAAAGGGCATTGCCGGAACCAGCATCGAGACAAAGACCGCCCACGATAGAGAAAGCGTTACAATCACTGCAAAAGTGGTAAATGAGAACAGCCATATCTGTACCTGTTCGGGGTCCAACCGATTTTTCAACCACAGGAAGGTATAATAGAAAAATAGCGCCCCTGTGCCGATGACGGCAATATAGAGCGGCGCTTCACCAGTCGCTTTGACAAAGTACGAACCGAAATCCGGCATTCTGGAGTAAGAGAGCAGAACCCCTGCGAAGATAGCCGCCAGTGCGCCAACAAGAATCAAAATCAGGTTGGGTGTTGAGTTTGCAGATTGCGCTTGCCGCCCAAATCTGCGAATGAGGAAGATGGCGGAAGTAACCACAAGGACGGCTGCAAAAGCGTTGCGGCGCGTATAGCTTTCAGCAAAAGTCATAGTTATCGGGCGAATCAGCAAACTTGAGAGCGAGCCTTTGCTCGATGCGCCGCGCAAAAATATCTGTTCAACACACGCGCCAAGCGCCTGATTGCTGTATAACCACAACGCAATTGCGCTAACAGGAAGGGCAAAACCTGTGAAATAGACGGCAAGGCTTTTCATCATTGAGCGCATCCCATCGCGCCATTCAGTCAACAGCAGGAACGCGGCGATTGCCAGTGTAACGCCTATTCCTGAAGTCTGTTTCCCCGCAAATGCCAGCCCCGCAAAGAATCCTGCCGCCAGACACCATGACGTTTTTTGTCGCACACTCCGCAAAGATGTGCTGAGACAGAATGCTGCTAATGTCGCCCAGAAGACCGCTTCATGATGCAATGAACTCAAGGTTTCGGAAACATCGGCAAGATAGAGAGCGACGCCGCTCATCACGCCAAACGCTGCATAGCGAGCCGGAAAGAGGCGACACAACCAGACGCAGAGAACCGAAAAGAGCAGCAGGCGTTCGAGCAGACCAAAAATTTGCGGCACGATTAGATAATTGCCGAAGAGTTTGATTTCAAGGGCGATTCTAAGCGGATGAAGCGGCGGAATGAAGAGGTAAAAATCACGATAAGGCATTCTCCCGGCGACAATCTGCTGGGCATGAAAAAAATGCCAGCCATCGTTGGTAACCGCCAGATAGCGATTCCACCATAACAAAGTGAAGGCGAGCGTAAATATACAGACCGCAAGGCAAGCCAGTGTTACACTTTTTTTTGAGGATTCCGCCGCCGATAGATTCTTCATTTTGTCGAGAAGATACTCTATCCGGCGCAAAGACGCAAAAGTAAAGTTTTTACCTGCAAATCAGCAACGAAAAAGCCAAGCGCCGATTACCCCGTTTGATACGAAGCAAGCCTGTGCCTTTGGCTGACGCTCTGTAAGCGGGATAATCGGCGCTTCTCTGCGGCGGCAACCGGCAATCAAGCCTGTGCTTTGGACTTATCTAAGGCATACGGTTTTTTCACATATTCGGCAGCCAGTTTATGCGAATTGTAGATGTTTTCGCGTTGCAGAACCATCTTATATTCGGCTACCGCTTCGTCGCGTTTGCCGAGCGCGTCGAGCGCCTGTCCGCTGTGCAGATGCGCCAGCGACACCAAAGACTTTTCCGACTTCGCCCAGCGCGTCACCTCTTTGTACCGTTCCAGAGCCGCCGTGTAATCTTTTGCCTGCAACAGCGATTCACCCCATTGATAGTTGATGTAATCGGTTGCTGCCTGTGAAGCCGCTTCATTTTTCAGCAAGCCCGCGAAGACCTGTGCGCCTTCGTCTTTACGCCCGCGTTCATAGAGTCGGGCGGCGCGTTCGACGGCAAGCAGATAATTGCGCGGGTATTTGTTTGATAAATAACTAATGGTTTCGAGCGCCTTTTCCGGCTGCTTCTCGCGGCTGTAGATGCCGATTAACAAGACCCGCGCATCATCGCCCGCGAGTTTGCCTTTGGTCGCCGCCAGTTCCAGATGCTCGATGCCGCGCTTTTTCGAGCCGCGCAACCCAGCGAGCCGCGCCAGCGTTCGCCAAAAGATCGGCAAGCTGTCAATCACATATTCATAAAGCCCGATGCTCAGATACGCATCGTTATAGTTGGGGTCGAATTTGACGACCTGACGTTGAAACTTTATCGAACCGTTGGCATCGCCCATGGCTTTGCGGAAACTGCGTTTGACGGTGACACTGTAACCGGCACGCAGACCAAGCGCCGCGCCCTGATAATAGAGAGCTTCGGTATCCTGCGGGTTTTTCGTTAATCGCGTTTTCGCTATAGTCACGGCTTGCTTCAATAAACCATTAAATTCCTTGTCGCGTTTGGGGTCGAATTTATCCTCTTCGGCATCCTGTTGATAAAACGATTCGCCGTTGTAAAGCGAAGAAGAGAGCCGCCGCGACGAGTTCAACCATTCAAGCCAGAGATTATTCGCCAGATAGATGTAGCCCGCCGGATGGTCAGGCGCGATTTTGACCATCTGCTGAAAGCGTTCCCGCGCTAATTTATAATCGAGATTGTAAACCGCCGTATTGCCCTCTTCGCGCAAGCGGGTAAATTCGGCATCCGGCGTAACCGCTTTATCCGGCTCGGGCATTTGCGAAAATACGGCGGATGAAAAGAAGGTAAGAATAAGAAAAAGAAGTATTGTAAGACGCATATATAAAACTCCTATACAACTAAACTCAAGGCACGATAACCGACAAGGCATCCGGCGCAACTTCAAAGGTCATGGGCAAAGTTCCCGCCAATTCGCCATCGAGTTCAACCCAGACTTCGTTTGTTGAATCAATAGAGATGCGAGAGCTTTTCACTATCGTTGCGCCGGACTTTTCGGGCTTGCCAAAAAAACATTTCATCAGAGCTAGCAGATAACGCAGATTGCGCCGGTAACGCGGCAAAATAAAGACCTCAAATTCGCCCTCTTCGAGTCGCGCATTCTTCGCCATCGAGATATTGCCGCCATAACTTTTGCCGTTGCCAACAAGGGTAAAGGCGCTCTCATACGTTCTGCCTGCCACTTCCACCGTAAACGGCTCGGCATTCCAGCCAAACAGATGTTTGATGCCGGAAACCCAGAAAGCGAATTCTCCGGTGCGTTGTTTCAGTTTGCCGTTTACGCCTCTGGCAATCGAAGCATCGAGCCCAATGCCCGCAAACATGAAGAAATATCTTTGAGTCTGGAGTCTGGAGTCTGGAGTCTGGAGCCCGCTAATTTGCATATTACTTTGTAAGTTAGTTCCACCTCTGTCAGTCGCTTGCTCTGCCTTATTGATTTGAGCCTTTGACTCCAGACTCCAGACTCCAGACTCCAGACTTTGCGAAGCAATTCCTAAAGCAACGCGCTCAGTTTTTCCTGCGGCAATGATGTCAGCAAGCCGTTGCGAATCAGCAGGCAGATGTAAATCTCTGGCGACGACATTTGCTGTGCCGCCTGCCCATACCGCCAGCGTTGCATCACTCTCAACCATCGCTTGAATTACCTCGTTCAATGTGCCGTCGCCACCATAACTGACAATCACATTTGCGCCATCGGCAATCGCCTCTCGCGCCAGTCGCGTCGCATCTGCGGGTGCGGTGGTTGCCCGCGCCTGCGCTTCAATGCCTCGTTCCGCCAACAGGCGAATCATCTCGTTGACGCGCTCTGTGCGTTTGCCTTTGCGCCCCGACGCCGGGTTATAAATAATCGTCGCTTGTCGTTGAGCCATGCCACAGTATGATAACCCAGTGCAAATCGAATGCCAGCCAATAACGTAAAGAAAATGCTGCTATATCAGCTATTTGCCATAATCATCCCCAATTGTCGGTGCAGTATTTTTCTGACGATAGTAAGGAAAATGTAGAGCCTGACAGCCGCTTGCTTTACAATAAACAGTCATGAACGATTTGCTCGTAGTCGAAAATCTCGTCAAGCATTATCCGATTCGCAAAGGCATCATTCCAAAAACCGTTGGCTATGTGCGGGCAGTGGATGACATATCGTTTACGATTCCGCGTGGCAAGACACTTGGGCTGGTAGGTGAATCGGGCTGCGGCAAGACGACGGCGGGCAGAACAATTTTACGCTTGGTGGAACCGACTTCGGGGCGGGTGACGTTCGACGGGCGCGAGATTTTCAATTTGAGTTCCAATGAGATGCGGAAACTCAGGCGCGAAATGCAGATTGTTTTTCAAGACCCTTATGCATCGCTCAACCCGCGCATGACCGTCGGCGCAATGCTCGAAGAGCCGCTTCTCGTTCATGGTATCGAAGCGAAAAACGGCTCAACATCGAAGAAGCGACAGGCGCGTGAAAAAGTTGCCGAACTGCTTGAACTTGTGGGCTTGCGACCGGAATATGTGAATCGTTATCCCCACGAATTTTCCGGCGGGCAACGCCAGCGCATCGGTATCGCTCGCGCTCTCAGTTTGAAGCCGAAATTCATTGTCTGCGATGAAGCGGTGTCGGCGCTCGATGTTTCCATACAGGCGCAGATTATCAATCTGCTGCGAGAGCTACAGCAGCAGTTCGCTTTGACGTATCTTTTCATTGCCCATGACCTCGCCGTTGTGAAACATATCTCCGACCGTGTGGCAGTGATGTATCTGGGCGAAATTGTCGAAGAAGCCGACACCGAAGAACTTTTTACGCGCCCCTTGCACCCCTACACGCAATCTTTACTGGCGGCAATTCCGATTCCGCAGCCGCAAGCCAAGCGGCAAAGGGTAACGCTGGAAGGTGATGTGCCAACGCCCGTCAATCCGCCGAGCGGTTGCCGTTTTCATACGCGCTGCCCGATTGCCATTGAAGAGTGCAAAGCCGTAAAGCCGCCGCTTGTGCAGATTAATGGTACACACCGCGTCGCTTGTATTCGCAATGATGTTGCGGCGCAAAGAGTTTTATAAGTAGATTCAAGGAAAGGTCTCTTCCCCACAGAAGACACAGAGGCACACAGAAGAAATCGGCGCTCAACTCTGTGAACCTCTGCGTCCTCTATGGGGAAAAACTGTTCCAGGCAAGCCTTGTCCTGTTAGCCATATCCTCCACAAAACAGGCTCCTGTAGCCGGTTTCACGTCAGGGCATACTCTTCTTGTATTTATCGAACCAACTGCTAATATAGGTCATCTTCGCCATCCAGTGGCTCGGACGGCGACGGATGCCGTGTGGTTCTCCCGGCACTCTGACCAGCACGCTTTCCACATTTAACAACTTCAATGCCTGATAATACTGCTCCGACTCTGACATCGGCGTTCGGTAATCCTCTTCGCCGGTCAACACCATCGTCGGCGTTTTGACATTCTTGACCACCGAGAGC
>Ga0187894_10003274_pt1 | contig 18351 bp, 19 predicted proteins | sample GBC1701081metaG_FD_136650 | JGI IMG/M metagenome (GOLD analysis project Ga0187894, IMG submission 136650) | White microbial mat communities from a lava cave in the Kipuka Kanohina Cave System on the Island of Hawaii, USA - GBC170108-1 metaG ...
CGCTGGACCAAATCCGCCGACGATATCCTGGCTTCCATCGAGCGCTTCTGCCGCTACAACAGGCCCGCAGAAGCGATCCAACGAACTTCTGGTTCAGGACACTAGATTGGATGCGGTTCAAATACCCATAGAGATAGATCTTGAGCAGCGTCGAAGGATGATAGCCCGGCCGACCAGTGTCCGCGGGCCGCGCACTGTCGAAATCCAGGAGATCCAGCTGGTCCACGTACGCGTTGACCACCCTTGCCTGATTGTCTTCGCCAATGTGGTCATCAAGGCATCCCGGAAACAAAGTCTGCTGAGTGCGCTCTTCGCCCTGAATGAAACGGCCCATGTCGCCCTCCGGCATCATGCCGAAGGCCTCTAGGGCCTATGGGCGCTCAGCGTGACTCGCTGGGCGCAACATAGCCGAGTGCCGCGCTGGCCGCTTCGGCGGTCTCCAAAAGCGCCGCTGTGAACCCAGGATGGCGGGAGGGAAAGTCGCCATCGGCGCCGACCAGGCCCAGTACGGCCACAGCTCCGCCCTGACAGTCGAACATTGGCGCGCCAACCGCGGCGAGCCCCGGCAGCATCGTATCCGCTATCGAGGCATAGCCGCGGGACCGCACGCTGGTCTGAATGTCGGCGACACTCCGCGCGGCCTCGGTGCGGGAAAGGCTGGCGCGACGGACCTCGCGCGCGACGCTGGCCTTCGTCACCTGTGGTGGAAGAAACGCCAGAAAGCACTGTCCCGCGGCCGATCTCAAGATCGGCACGACGGACCCGACGCGGATTGACGCGACGATCGGGACCAGCCCGTCGTACCAGCGGATCACGACGGGACCCAGGTCACTCCAGACTGAAATGATGCCGGTGCAGCCCGTACGCTCAACGAGCGAGACCATACTCCGGTTGGCGGTCGCCACGAAATCGGTCCGCGCCAGCGCGGCCAGTCCGAGTTGCAGCGCCAGCGAGCCCAGGCCATAGCGCGTGGTTGTCGGATCCTGCTGCACCAACCCGGCATTCACGTACGCTAACAGATATCGGTGCGTCTGACTTCGCGACATGCCCGACGCGGCTGCGACGTCGCGCAATGCCATGCTGCCACCGTTGACCATCAAGGCCCTCAGGATTTCGACCCCGGCCTCAACCGACTGGATCGCCTGGCGTCGGACCGGCGCATTTTCGGCCGCCGTCACAAGTCCGCCTCCTGGTCACGGTCCATAGTCATGCTGATTCTGGGCCGTGACCATTGAGGCGCGCAAACTTCGTGCGCAGCAGGTGAAACAGGACAGCCATGATGGGCGCTACGATAGCGCCGAACGTCGCAATGGAAAGACCCACTGCAGCCTTGGTCCGGAAGACATGTTCTGTAATCGCGCCGATGGCGAGCGAACCCGTTGTCATGCCTGCGAGGCCGGTGGCAATCACATAGAGTGCTGTCACTTGCGCGCGAATGGGCGCGGGCGTTATCATCTGCAAACCCGCCGGCCCCACCGATGTCGGAAATGTCAGGCAGAAGAACAAGCCGCATGTCAGTGCCACCGACAGAAGCCAATTTGGCGCAACCGGCGCGCTGACGACGAAGAAGAACGCGCCGATCGCACCGCACATCCCGACGATCATGGGCGCATCCCGGCGACCGCGCGCCGTGAGAAAGTCCGACGCCATGCCCCCGGCGACGGCGCCGAAAGGGCTTGCGATCCCGATCCCGATGCCGAGGGCGATGCCGGCGGTGGCTAACGAAACGCCGTAGCTCCGGGTCAGCACCGCCGGCAGCCAGGCGAGCGTCCCGAACAGCAGCATGCCAAGGCAGCCGAACGCCAGGAAGTAGAGAGTCAGTATACCGACGTGACTTTTCAGGAATTGCCCGAGTTCCCCCGGTGCGGCGGCATCAACCGCTATCGCGGCGCCGCGAGGCGGTTCGCGGATCGTCGACACCAGCAGCGCGACCAACACGCCCGGCAGAGAAACCGCCATGAAGACAGCCTGCCAGCTCCGTACCGCTCCGAGAAGCGGGAGATGAATCTGATGGTGCTGCTCCACCAGCGCGACGATGCCGCCGCCGACCACGAATGACGCGCCAAACCCGATGAGCGCGCCAGCATTGTAAATGCCGTAGGCGCGGCCGATTTGGTCGCGTGGAAACATGTCCGCCAGCATCGAATAGGCCGCGGGACTGAGCGATGCCTCGCCGACTCCGACGCCCATGCGCGCAACAAACAGCTGGAAGAACGTCTGCGCCAGACCGCATGAAGCCGTCATCGCGCTCCACACCGAGACGCCGATCGCGATGATGCGTCGCCGTGAGGTACGGTCGGCCAGACGCGCGATCGGCATGGCCATGAACAGATAGAAGAATGCAAACGCCACCCCATTGAGCAAGCCAAACTGAGTGTCGGAGATGTTTAGATCGCGCTGGATCGGATCGACCAGCAACGCGAGGATGACGCGATCGATCATGGCGAGCAGAAAGGCCAGCATCAAGACCACGAGCCCATACCAGGCGCCGCCCTGCGTGACAGGCCAGATCGGCGCGTTGATGTGCGCCTGATCAGAGTTTGCGGCCGTTGTTGGTATCGACATGCGCGCTCCCCCTTCCGCCTGAAATCCCGCGCTTCGATATCGCTTGCGTTGACCGCTATCGCGCCATCCGGAGCGGAAGGTTCCGTAAGCCCCGGAAACGCACTGACGGTGAGAAGCGCGGAGGCCCGGCGCGCTCAATGTGTCGGAAATGCCGTACAACGGCGGGCAGCGCCACCGAACTCTCCAGTCTGGCCAGCACGCGCCCGATGCAAACGTGAACGCCTGCCCCAAAACCGAGGTGGACGTTGGGATTGCGATCCAGGACGAGCGCGTCGGCGTGTGCGAACACCCGGTCGTCGCGGTTCGCCGCGCCTACTCCAAATACAAGCTCGGTTCCTGCCGGAATGCGAATGCCCGACAGCTCAAGCGACCGCGTTGTCCGTCGCCCCTGCAACTGGATGGGCGAGATGAAGCGGATCAACTCCTCGATCGCGATACTAACGTCGTCGCCCAGACGGCGGAAAGTCGCGAGCTTGTCGGGATCATCCAGCATCACATGTATCGCGCAGGCGATTAGGTTGGTGGTCGATTCATGCCCGCCGTTCAGCGCAAGTATGCACATGTGCATCACCTCGCTTTCAGAAATATCGGCACCGTTACGCTCCGCATCGACCAGCGCACACAGTATGTTCCTGTGTTTGTCGATGGTGCGCTGTGCCCTCACCCGAGCCAAGTGCTCCGACAGGTATTCCTTGAACTCCGCCACTGCCTTGTGCCCATCGGCGATTTCCTCCGGGGAGACGCTAGGATTGAGCGGATACAGAAGGCGTTTGCCGTACTTCTGGATCCGTGCACCATCTTCAATCGGCACACCGAGCATCTGACAGATCACTTCGATCGTCAGCCGAAATGCGAACGCATCGACAAAGTCCACCTCCGCGCCATCTTCGATGGACGAAAGCAGTCTTTGTGTCACCTCAATCGTGACCGGTCGCAGGTTGGCCATCGACTTCGTGTCAAAGAATGGATTGACGATCTTGCGAAGGCGATCGTGATCGGGCGGATCGCGAAACAGCATGCCTGTCGTGTGATGCTCCAAAAGCGGACCGTCACCGAATCTCCGCTGAAACTGCTCCCGCTTGTCCACGACGCAGGTCAGATCGCGCCACGCCGCTCGCACGTCGTCGTAGCGCGTGATCAGCATGCTGCCATCGGCGTTTCGATGAACGGGATCGTTGTCCCGCAGCAACCGGAACCACTCATGCGGCGCCTCGATATAACCCCCGGGAATGGCGAACAGATCGAACGCCGCCGCGCGGGCCTGATCCGAGGGGACGCGCTCCATGCCTGCTTTCACGACCATCTCCCCACGGCCTTTTGTTGGAACGGCATCCCGGGCGACTTGGCACCGCTGACGGTCCTAGACACCCCGGGGCCGCTTCGTCCCAACGCACGATTTGCAATGCGATGCTCATTATGCAACAAAAGGGATGTTGTCGCAAGCTCGAACGGTCAGAAATGGAGTTGCGGCGCGGGGAGTGAAGGACATGAGCGCTCAGGTGCGTCCGCGCGTCGGGACAATGATCGGGGATCCCAGCGGGATCGGTCCGGAAGTTGTCGCGAAAGCGTGGGCGACCGGGGAAGTTCACGCGGTCTCGCGACCCGTCCTGATCGGCAGCGCCGACGTGATGAGGCAGGCGGTACAGATCGCCGGTCTCGGCTTGCAGGTGCGCGCGGTGAGCGACCCCAGAGAGATCGCTGATTCCCCTGACATTCTGGACGTTATCGACGATCGCGCACTGCGTCCGGAGGACATTCTGGTCGCCCAGGACAATCTAGCGTCGGGCGTCGCCGTCGGCAGCTGGCTGGGGCTTGCAGATCGTCTGGCCCGACGCGGCGATCTCGACGCAACGATCATGGGGCCGGTCAGCGCGAGTGCACTAAAGATGGCCGGCGCGTTGCACAAGGCCGTGCGTGTCACGCCAGGAGAAACTTATCTTCTACTGCTGACCGGGCCGCTTCGCGTTCTTCACCTCACCGACCACGTCCCATTGCGGCAGGTCTGCGACACCATTTCCGCCGATCTAGTGCTGGACGCGCTCACGTTGCTCGACCGGACATTCCGTCAATGGGGGATGCCCGAGCCGCGCATCGCTGTGGCCGGACTGAATGCTCATTCGGATGGAATCGAGGACGCCGAGCAAATCGCACCCGGTGTGGCGCGCGCGCGCGCCGCGGGCATTGATGCGACAGGCCCGATCAGCCCCGACACCGTTTTTCGACGGTGCATCGAGCAACATTACGACGTGGTGTTGGCAATGTACCACGATCAGGGCCACATCGCCGTGAAAACCTGGGGGTTTTCTGGGAACTGCGTCGTCGTTCTTGGCCTCCCTTACTTACATCTCTCGGTCGCACACGGCACCGCATACGACATAGCCGGTAAGGGCGTCGCCAACCACGCAATGATGCTCAACGCCATGAAGAGCGCCGGCGCGTTCTGCGGCGGATCCGGATTCTGAAGATCCGTCGACCAACACTCAAGCAACGATGCGGATGAAAATATAGGGGAGGAACGTCATGACCAGAACGAAAAACTCTGCAAGGACGCGCGGGCGGATCGGTTTCGGATTGCTCACTGGCCTCGTAACGCTCCCGTTTGCCGCCTGGGCTCCTCCGGCGCTTGCACAGAGTGCGCCGGGCGCTACCGACCCGGGACTCGATGAGATCGTGGTCACGGCGCAACGGCGCGCCGAAAGTCTCCAGGATGTTCCGATCGCAATCACGGCGGTCACGGCGGAATCACTATCCAGACAAGGTATCGCGGATACGCGCCAACTCTCGGCGACCGTCCCGTCGCTGGATTTCACGCAGCAGAACAACGGCGCCCTTGTTTTCCTCAGAGGCGTCGGCTCGTCCAACGCCGGGATGGGCCAAGAGTCCTCGATCGCAGTCTATGTGGATGGTGTCTATCTCGCCACGCCGCTTGCGAGCCTCTTTTCATTCAACAGTATTGAGCGCGTCGAAGTCCTTCGCGGCCCGCAAGGCACGTTGTTCGGACGCAACGCGGCCGGCGGGGTTGTCCAGATCGTTACTCGAGACCCCTCATCCGACCCCACTGCGGATGTCAGCTTGGGTTTGGCAAACTTCCACACCACCGAGGCATCGCTATACGCCAGCAGCGGCCTCGGCGACAAACTCGCCGCCGACATCGCAATCTACGACCGCAGCCAGCGAGACGGCTGGGGCCGGAACCTGACGCTCAACAGGGATGCGTTCGGCAACCAGCAGGATTTTGCGGTCAGATCGAAGTGGTTGTGGACACCCTCGGCGGACACCGAGGTTCGTCTCACCGCGGACTATGGCCGCTCTCGCACCGAGAGCGGCGTGGCATGGCACGTCCTGCCCGGCACCAGAGGATTCGACGGAACGACGACGTTTCCGGGGTTCTACAATGTCACACACAATTTTCCCTCCGGCTCTGTCGTCAAGCAGGGTGGGATTACGCTTCGGATCGATCAGGATTTTGACTGGGCCAGGCTGGTCAGCATTTCGGCCTATCGCGAAGCGGACGGGCGCTTCACCCTGGACCAGGATGCGACAGCGGTCGCGCGCGTCAACGCCACCGTCGATCAGCACGATGTGACGTACTCGCAGGAATTCCAGTTGCTGTCTCCAGACGACAGTGCGATCCGCTGGATCATTGGCGCCTACGCTCACCATGACGAACCGGAGTTCAATCCTCTGCGGGTACAGGGATCGGCGGCGGGTAGCTTCCCATTCATTGACATCAACTCGCGCCAGACATCCACTTCGAGAGCGGTATTCGGAGAAACGACACTCGACGTCACCGACACCACGCGTCTTACCGCAGGCATTCGCTACACCGAGGACGAACGTCATGTCGTAGGAACGCGGCTGGCCGCACCGTCCACATTCCTTGCGAATGTGGACAACAAGGCGAACTTCAACAAAATCACCTACCGTCTTGCGCTCGATCAACAGATTGCGCCGGACGTCATGATCTATGCATCCTACAATCGCGGCTTCAAGAGCGGCACATTCAACCTCTCCAGCCTGCTCGATCCGGCTGTGGCGCCAGAAGTGCTGGACGCATACGAGGTCGGCCTCAAGTCTGAATTCGGCAGACGACTGCGGTTGAACGGATCGGCCTACTACTACGACTATACCAACATCCAGACATCGCAGGTTCTAGCTACTGGCGGACAACGCATCATCAACGCGCCCGGGGCGATCATCCAGGGATTTGATCTCGATTTCACCGCCGTCCCGTTCTCGGGGCTGACCCTACAGGGCGGCTTTGCCTATACGCACGGACGCTATCTGAACTTTCCCAATGCGCCGCTGTTTACACCGACGGCCGCCGGCGCGGCACAGTCGACCGTCAACGCTCGTGGCAACGAAACGGTCCATACGCCTGAGACTTCGTACTTCCTGACGGGCACCTATGACATTCCGTCGGAGATCGGCAACTTCGAACTCACCGGAACCTATTCCTACAACGACGGATTTTTCTGGTACCCCGACAACGTGACGTCACAGCCTTCATACGGCTTGTTGAGTGCGTCTTTGGGTTGGACCTCCGTGAACCAAAAATATGGCATCAGGCTCTGGGGCAGAAACCTTAGCGATGAGAAATACTACTCCTTCGTCAGCGAGTCCGGGCTTGGCTTTGCCGGATCTCCGGCGCCGCCAAAGACCTATGGTGTGACACTAAGCGTCCACTTCTGAGAGGGTGACACGCGCGTCGCGGGCTCGTCCGCAATGCGTAGCAACAACAGGCGACGGGACGACGGACATGCCAAGGAAAAGGCAGCTAATGACTGCAGCCGACGTGAGCGGTGCATGGGTGATCATGCCGACGCCCGCCCGCGCCGACGCCGATCGCTGGGACGCCATCGACACCGTCGACCTGGATGAAACCAGCCGCGCTGTGACCGCCCTTCTGGACGCGGGCGCGGACGCCATCATGAGCCTCGGCACCCTGGGGGAGTGCGCCACACTGACGTGGCCGGAAAAGCAGGCGTTCATGTCGGCATTGATCGACACAGTGCGCGGCCGAGTTCCGGTCTTCGTCGGCACGACGACGCTCAACACACGCGACACCGTCGCGCAAACCCGGTGGGCCCGCGACGCCGGCGCCGACGGGACGATGGTGGGCCCACCGATGTGGTGTGCGCCGAGCATTCCCACGGTAACCCAGTTTTACCGCGATCTCGCCGAAGCGTGCCCCGACATGGCCATCGCCATCTATGCAAACCACGAGGCGTTCAAGTTTGAATTCTCGCTCGGCTTCTGGGCCGGCGTTAGTACCATTCCTCAGATTGTCACGGCCAAACTGCCGCCTGTCGCGCAGATGCTCGCTTACATCGGAGCCACGGGCGGACGCATCCGCTTCCTGCCGATCGATAATGACTACTACGCCGCCGCCCGTGCGGCGCCTGACTTCTTCAACGGGTTCTGGAGCAGCAGCGCCTGCTGCGGTCCCGAGGCGGCGATCGCGCTCCGCGACCGCGTCGCCAAGGCAAAGGTCGATGGAGACTGGACGGCCGCCCAACGCTTGTCGGCAGCAATGGGTCAAGCGGTGGCGCCAATATTCCCGAATGGCAGCTTCAAGGAATTCTCAACCTACAACATCGCACTTGAAAAGGAGCGTATGAACGTGGCTGGCTTTCTGAACGCCGGCCCGACGCGCGCGCCCTATTCGATTGTCCCCGCACCCTACCTCGAAGGCGCGCGGGCGAGCGGACGAGCATGGGCGAAAGTCTGCCAGGATGTACGAGAACGTTCGCTTTAGGAGATGCGCTCTACGCGTGCGCCCCGACTCGCACGGACATCGCGCCGATCCCCGCAATCTCCGCATGAAGGACATCGCCCGGGACGATCGGACCGACGCCTTCGGGGCTTCCCGTCATGACGATGTCGCCGGGGAAGAGCGTATAGAAACGCGACGCAAATGCGATCAACTGCGGTACGTCCCATAGAAGATTTGCCGTGGTGGAGCATTGGCGCTGAACGTCATTGACGCGCAGGCTGATCTCCAGATTGCCCGGATCGGCGATTGCATCCGCGGTTACAAGACAGGGCCCGAGTACGGCGTAACTATCGATCGATTTCCGGAACGACTGGAACTCCGGGCCACGCAACGTGATGTCGAGCGCGACGGCGTATCCGGCGATGTGGTTCATGGCGTCGTCGCGAGCGATATCGCTGCCGCCCTGACCGATGACTACCGCCAGTTCAACCTCATGATCCGTGCGCCTCTCCGGAAAGCGAACCCGCACACCCTCGTCGGGCCCGCAAAGCGCGCTGTTGGCTTTCAGGAACAACCCCCACTCCGCAATCGGCTTGACCGCGTGGCCGTGGCGCAGGGCATCGTCGATCTCCTCTGCGTGCGCCTTGTAGTTCACCGGCGCACCGATAATTTTCGAGGGGTTTGCGATTGGGCTACGAAGAACAACACCGTCACGCTGAAGCCGGGGTGCATTGGCGAGGACGGTCCCGATACGCGCGCGCAACGCAGGAAGATGGGCAATCAGCGGATCGCCGAGCGGCGCCGGCCAGCGCGTCGCGGGCAGCGCATCCAGCGCATCACTGACATCATACACGCCCGCCTCATCAAGGACTCCCAGGCGATCGTCGTTAAAGCGACACAGCCTCATGGCTTCCTCGCGCTAAAGCTCGAACAACATATTCGTGCCGACCATTTCGTGACCCCAGGTGTCGCGCGTGCAGTATTCCGATTGCCGATTGGCGCGACCGCCGCCCGACCCATACTCCCAGAACCAGCCCGATGGCGTGCGCACATAGAAAGACAACATCTTGTCGTTCGAGTGTTTCCCAAGCGTCATCAGAACGGGAACTCCCGCTGCGCGGACCAGATCGTACGCCAGACCGACATCGTCCTGATGCGTTGTCTCCACCATGATGTGGTGCAGTCGCCGCCGCATCGGCCCGGCCCCGAACGCGACCGTATGGTCACGATCGTTGCAGTGGAGGAATATCGGCTGCATAAGGGAGCCGTTCGGCAACGGCAGGCGCCCTTCGACGCTGCCTCTCATTCCGAGCGCTCCGGAATAGAAGTTGTAACTCCGCTCCGGCCCGCCATCGCGGATCACGATATGCCCCATCCCGCCGAGTCCGGTTAAAAATGGGCCGTGCATGCCACGACCCGGGCGCATCGGGCGCGCGCCATCCACCTCCGGCCCGTGGAATATCTCGACCGGAACGCCCGCTGGGTCCTCCAGCTTGAGTACTTCCAGCACCCGCCGTTCCGCCGCCTCCTCCTGCGAGCCAATCCGAAAGGCGACATTCGCGTCCGCCAACTGCGTCTGCATCCGACGGAACTCATCCGGTCCCGCAACCCGGTATCCGGTATACAGAAGATCATCGCCGCCGTTCTCATGCACCACGAAGCGGTGATGCCAGTAGTCCATCCGAAGGTAGCAACGATCGCGCTCGCCCTCATCGACCCACTCCAGGCCCATGATATCGCATGCGAAGTTACGCCATGCCGTCATGTCCGCCACGCCGATGCCGACGTAGCCCAGTTCAGTGACGGCCAACTGCCCGCTTTGCATAGCCTTCTTCTCCCTTGACCGGCCAACGGCGCAGCGTGAACGGCGCCTGCTTCAGGATACTTGATCCACTCAAGCACTTATAGCCGATACTGGCCGGCGACGATATTGCGTCGACAGACATCGTGAAGAGCGTGCGCCGCTTTCCTTGCAATGCTTGAACATATCAACTATTGATGTGATCCTCACGGCGGCGCATCAAGCGGAGATTTCCATGCCGGACGCGACCGATGTTCCTGCGCCGGGCGACGCGGGATTTCGCGGGATCCATCACCTGGTTCTCAACACAGATGACATAAGGACGACGATAGAGTTTTATGCCGGCGTCATGGGAATGCCGCTCATTCACGCCATGAAGGTGCCGGCTGGGGTGAGCCGGGGAAATCCGCCATTCGAGCGTCTACGGCACTACTTCTTCGACATGGGCAACGACAGCATGTTGGCCTTCTTTGAGCTTCCCAAAGGGGCGAAGGCCCGAGTGGACCGCGATGGCGTCGCCGCCATGCAGCACGTCTCCTTTTGCATGAAGCCAGCGCGCGTGGACGCGCTGTGCAAGCGGCTCGACGCGGCTGGCGTCGAGCGCAACGGCCCCTTCGAAGCTGCCCCCGGTGTTTTCTCAGTGTACTTTTACGATCCGCACGGCGTGCGCCTCGAAGTCAGCTATCAGGCCGCCGACGGAGACAACCAGCAGATCGTCAAGGGCTTTTTGCAGACGCGGGAGCAGATGCTCGCAGAGCTTCGAACGGTAACAGACGACCAGGCATGGCTTGCATGGGCCACATCCGGTCTCGGGTAGCGCGCCGCAAGCGACAGGAGATCTGAAATGGCCCAGCGCGTAGACTACTATTTCGATTTCATGAGCCCATACGCCTACCTCGGCTGCTCCCAGATTCCTCGTCTCATCGCAACCTACGACGCCGCGTTTGTGGGTCATGCGTTCGACATGTGGGCGGCGCGCCTTGCGGCTGGCAATACTGGGCCGTCCAATCGCGACATGCCGGCGCGGGCCCGTGTGCTGATGGCGGATGTCGCGCGCTGGGCGCAACGCTACGAGCTGCCGCTGGCGACGCCCAAGGGCTTCGACACGGCGCGCCTGAATCGCGGGTTCACGGTCGCGCAGAAATACGGCGCGGAAGTCAAATACATGACCGGGGCCTTCCACCGGCTTTGGGGCCTGGGCGGAGACCCGCTGGACAACACGCTCTTGATCGAGGCGGCGGCGGACGCGGGCCTTGACGGCGAAGCCGTCCTGCGTGAGTCCGACACGCCCGAGGCTAAGTCCCTCTACGCCGCCGGGAGTGCGGAAGCGCAGGCGCGCGGAGTCTTCGGCGCGCCGATGTTTGCGGTAGGTGATCAGATGTTCTGGGGCAATGATCGCCTCGACTTCGTCGAAACGCTCTTGCGATAGGCAAGCAGCTGTGTCTGGTCTGAGCGCCGCGGCCGAACGGCGCTCTGGAGAAGTGGAATGCCGAAAGCGAGGCGATCTGGCCCCGCCACCAAAGGCAACAGCCTTGAGCGATTTGTTCCGTTCGCAATTTACCGGGTGATGGCGAAGGCCGCCGCGCTCGCAGCAGCCGACTATGCGCCGGACGGCATCAGCGTTCTTGAGGCGCGCCTGCTCATGCTGGTCGAGGAGCGTCCAGGTCTGAGCGCCGGTGAACTGAGCGTGGCCGCGTGCCTGGAGCCCTCTGCCCTATCGCACATGCTGCGTCACCTGACCGGCAAAGGTCTTGTCCGGCGCAAGCGCAATCCCGAGGAGCGTCGCGTGGTGCAGATCTTTTCCACGGGTGACGGCGGCGCCATCGCCCGGCGATGCCGGCGAATTAGCGCGCGCCACCAGACGATCTTGCTCGACGGTCTCAAGGAAAGCGAGGTGCGCGCGCTGCGGCGGAGCCTGCAAAAGATGTTCGTCAACGTCAGCGGCTACGAAATCGCGACATCGCCATGGCGCGGCATCGCAAAAGTCCCGCGGACTCAGGTGTCGCCACGGGTCGGGAAGCCCTGAGCCGCAAGCGCCTGTAAGCCGTCGCACAACGACGCCAAGTCCGGACGGCCGCACGACATCGAGTTCTGCCACACAGCGTAGACAAGCCCGGACGGCCGGATGAACACCAGCGCTGGTTCTGCGAAGACGATACTACGCCCTTCGACCTCACGCCGCGACGCAAACAGCTCAAACGCCCGAACATCCTCCAGACGCAGACCGTAGCCCAGGTCAAGGCGCGTTAACGGCTGCTGCGCCATTGTGCGCGACGCGGACGCTGCATCATCGACACTCACAGCAACGACATCCACGCCGAGGCCTGCGAAGTCCGGACAAGCGGCGTCCAGCTCCGCCAGATGCGCGCGGCAATACTTGCAAAACCCGCCGCGAAAAAAGGAAATCAGGGTGAGCGCGCCACGACGTTTGTCTCGCAACCGCCACGTGCGCCCATCCGCAAGCGGAAACTCAAGGGGCGGCGCCAAGGTGTTCGGACGCAACATCGCGATGCCGCTCGCCTCCGCAGCGGTTATCCGTAGAGCCCCATGGGCCCTTCGCTCATGTTTAGGATGACCGCCTTAACCTGCGTATAGTGGTTGAGCGCTTCGATCCCGAACTCGCGGCCGAACCCGCTTTCCTTGAAGCCGCCAATCGGCATGCCGATCTTCAGGTTGTAATATCTGTTGACGTAGATTGAGCCTGCCTGGAGCCTCCGGGCGATGCGATGCGCGCGCGTAACGTCGCGCGTCCAGACGCCCGCCGCAAGACCGTAGCGGCTGAGATTGGCCAGGCGCAGCATCTCTCCCTCGTCGCGCCACGTCGCTGCGCAGACGACCGGCCCGAAGATCTCTTCTCGCATGATCCGCATGTCCGGCGTCACGTCGGTGAAGATCGTTGGCTGAATGAACAGGCCGTTTTCGAGACCCGGCACGCGCACCGTGCCGCCGCCGGCGAAGGCAGTGGCTCCCTCCTCGATCCCCAGCTTCAGATAGGATTCGATCTTTCCCATCTGGGCGACCGACGCCTGGGCTCCAAGATTGACCGCTGGATCGAGAGGATCGCCCTGGCTCACCTTCGCCAGTCCGGCCTTCATTCGCGCCAAAAATTCCTCAGCGATCGCCTCGTGCAGGAACAAGCGCGATCCAGCAAGACAGACCTCCCCCTTGTTCAGAACCGTCGACATGATCGCGCTCTCGACCGCCGCTGCGATGTCGGCGTCCTCACATACGATGTGCGCGGATTTTCCGCCCAGCTCCAACGTTTGCGGAATGATGTTCGCGGCGGCGTAGTGCATGATCTTGCGCGCCGTGGCGACGGACCCCGTAAAGCCCACCTTGCGCACGTCGGGATGAGAGACCAGCGCTTCCCCCACGCTTTGCCCATACCCAGTAACGACATTGACCAGCCCCGGCGGTAGAATGTCGGCCATGTCCTCCATGAACTTCATCACGGAGAGGCAAACAGTTTCCGCGGGCTTCAGCACCACGGCGTTTCCCGCGGCGATCGCTGGCGCGATCTTCGCGGCCATCATCAGCAGTGGCGCATTCCAGGGAATGATCTGCGCACACACGCCGAGCGGCTCGCGGAATGTGAACCCAAGGGCATCGGGATAGCACGTGGTGTCCCCGCTCAGATGGAACGCCGCCCCGGCAAAAAGCTCGAACTGACCCGTGGCGAACGGCAGATCGACCATCATGGCTTCGCTGACCGGCTTGCCGTTGTTCAGCGCCTCAAGCCGGGCGTACTGGGGCGCGTTAGCGCGCATCCGGTTCGCGATCTCGCCAAGCAATGCCTGACGCTCTCCGGCTGTTGTAGCCGCCCAGCGCTCGGCCGCCGGTACGGCTGCGGCGACGGCGCGTTCGACGTCGGCCGGCACGCCAGATTGGATGCGCGATAGACGCTGTCCCGTGGCGGGATTCATCAGATCGATGGTCTCGCCGTCGGCCCCGCCGACCCACGCGCCGCCGATGAAGTGGCCATACTCCTGCGCAAACGCACTCGCCGCTTTAGTCGCCGCCATTACGCCTGCTCCCGTCTGCTGACGCCGAAAACCCATCATTGCATACTGTGCATCCTATTGCATAATATGCACAGCGTCCACGGCGCAGCGGGTTGTGTGCGTCAAGTTCTGCAAATTGGTCGGGGCTGGCGAGGCGGCGGACATGATCAGGCGGCCATCCTGAGGTCGGCCTTTTTAGCCTCCTTCAAATCGGTCATGTTGAGGTAGCGGTTCTCTTCGAGCCAGTTTTCGTGGGTCTCGACGGCGAGCGCGCGCACCAGCCTCAGGCAGCTTTCGGCGTTGGGGAAGATGCGCACGACGATCGAGCGGCGTTTGATCTCCTGGTTGAAGCGCTCGAGCATGTTGGTCGACTTCATGTGTTTGTGGTGGCGCATCGGCAGCCGGAAATAGGTCAGCGGGTGGATTCAACGGGTCGTTGCACCAGCATTGAGGTTGCAGCGATTCGGAGGATGGGATGGAGCGGCGGCGTCGGCTGACGGATGAGCAGAAGCGGGAGTTGTGGGCGCGCTGGCGGCGCGGTGAGACGGTGGTCGAGATCGGGCGCGCACTCGGGAAATCTGCGCCGCATGTCTACAAGACGCTGAGAACGCACGGCGGGATGGCGCCGGGGGAGCGCACGCGCCGGGCGTCGTCGTTGCGGGCGCAGGAGCGCGAGGAGATTTCGCGCGGGCTTGTCGCCGGTCAGTCGCTGCGGTCGATCGCGGCCCGCCTCGGGCGCGCGGCCTCGACATTGAGCCGGGAAGTGAAGCGCAACGGCGGGCGGCGCGCTTATCGGGCGACGGCGGCGGAAGATCGCGCGCTCGGAGCGGCCCTGCGACCCAAGCGCTGCCTGCTGGCGCGCAACGAGCGGTTGCGCCGCGCGGTGGCGGAAAAGCTTGAGCGGAAATGGTCGCCGCAGCAGATTGCCGGCTGGCTGAAGACGGCGTTTGCGTCCGATGGAACGATGCGCGTGTCGCACGAGACGATCTACCGGAGCTTGTTTATTCAGGCGCGCGGCGTGCTGAAACGTGAGCTTCTGGGCGCTTTGCGCCGGCGTCGTCTGATGCGCCGGACGCACGGCGCGCAGGTTGCGGGGATGAAGCGCAGCCTCATTCCCGACGCGGTCTCGATCCGCGAACGGCCGCCGGAAGCGGAAGATCGCGCCGTGCCGGGACATTGGGAGGGCGATCTCCTGATGGGCGGGGTTGCGTCGCGGATAGCGACGCTGGTCGAGCGGCGCTCTCGCTTCGTGATGCTGGTGAAGCTCGGCGCCAAGACGAGCGAAGACGTGGTGGCGGCGCTGGCGCGCCATGTCCGCAAGCTGCCGGCGGAGATGGTGCGATCGCTGACGTGGGATCGCGGCTCTGAGCTGCGCGCGCATGCGCGCTTCACGATGGCGACCGACGTGCAGGTCTATTTCTGCGACCCGCACAGCCCCTGGCAGCGCGGCAGCAACGAGAACACCAACGGCCTGCTGCGCCAGTACTATCCGAAAGGCCACGACCTGTCGCGGGTGACACAGGCCATGCTCGACGCGGTCGCCCACGACCTCAACACCCGCCCGCGCAAAACCCTTGGCTATCGCACGCCCGCCGAAGTATTCGACGAAGCGTTGCGCTGACCGGTTGAGTCCGCCGCGTCTCCTCGATGTTCTCTTCGGCCCACTGGGTGAGTTTGGGATAGCGCGCGCTCCATTTCTTCAGCCACAGCGCCAGATCGGCCTTCGCTTCCGACAGCGCGCGCCGCTCGTACATCCAGCGCAGCTCCTGCAGGCAGTCGTCGTCGGCCTTGCGCGGCAGACGATCGAGCGCGTTCCTGAGGAAATGCACGTAGCAGCGCTGGAAAAAGGCGTCGGTGAGCGTCTCGCGGATGGCGGCCCGCAGGCCGGCGTGATCGTCGGCGACGACATATTCGACCCCGTGCAGACCGCGCTCTTTGAGTTTGACCGGAAAGTCGCGCCAGCTCGACCGGCTCTCCCGGCTCGCCGTTTCGACCGCCAGAATCTGGCGCCGGCCTTCCCAGTCGACGCCGATCGCGATGAACACGGCCGCCGGGCGCACCACGCCGCCGTCGCGCACCTTTTCGTAGCGGGCATCGACAATGAGGTAGGGAAACGGCTCTTCCAGGCGCCGGTCGGCGAATTCGGCCAGCGCCGCATCGAGGCCCGCGTTGATGTCGGAAATGGCGCTGGCGGAGAAGGCGTGCCCGCACAGCTCCTCGGTGATCGCCTTCACTTTCCGGGTCGAAACGCCCTGCACGTACATCTGCGCCAGGCTTGCCACCAGCGCCTGCTCGGAGCGCTGGTAGCGGCGGAAGAGTTCGGTGGAGAACCGGCCTTCGCGGTCCTGCGGCACGCGCAGCTCGATCTTGCCGACGCGGGTGACGATGGTGCGCGGGTAGTGCCCGGACCGGTAGCCGCGCCGGCCTTCGGTGCGCTCGCCGGCGCGGGCGCCGAGCGCGTCGGTCATCTCCGCTTCCAGCGTCTCCTGCACGATGGTCTGGATGAGCGTGCGCAATCCGTCGGTGTCGCCGGCGAAAAGATCCTTGGCGACGGCGAGGACGGGGCTAATCTCTGTCTTGGTCATGGCGGGAACCCTTCCGGGACTGGAGGCTTCGAACACCGCCAACCTGCCATGACCGACCGATTCGATTTTGCTGAACCTTCCCGACACTACCGCGCAGCGTCGTGACGGCACAAGTATTTTGTCCAAGTAGTCCTTGTCACTCTCTGGCGCTGATTGCACTGCAATTAGACGCCTTTTCAGAGTCCAGAAGTAATTGCTGCGGCGCCTAACTTCGCACCGCCACCCGGTGACCTGCCCCGGTAATTTCGGGCCAAGGATTGCTTGAGAGGCTGTCTCCGAATCGGAGGCAAGTCATGCGAAAATCGCGGTTCACGGACGAGCAGATCGTGGCGATGCTGCGGGAGGCGGAGGGTCGTGTCCCACTGCGTGGTGTACGAGCTTGCTCGTCACGATGATCGCCGGCAGGTTCGGGCCGGGTGTCATGCCGGGATGGCCGGCAGGCTGACGCGGGCATCATCGCTCAGCGGCGCGATGGTTTCCAGCGTCATGTAGCGGGCGCGCTGGACGGCCCATTCGTCGTTCTGTTCCAGCAGGATGGCCCCGACGAGGCGCACCAGCGCGGCCTCGTTGGGAAAGATGCCGACCACTTCGGTGCGCCTTTTGATCTCGCCGTTCAGCCGCTCCAGCGGATTGGTGGAATGGATCTTGGCGCGATGGTCCTTCGGGAAATCCATGTAGGCGAGCACGTCGGCTTCGGCGGCGTCCATGAAGCCGTGATCGCTTCAAGTTGAAGCGTATCCGGCGTTGACGAGGTAGTTGGCGCATTCGTGCGGGGGCGAAAGCGTCGATGAGTTCGCCGATGCGCGCCCAGACGGCGTCGACGGTGCGCTCGTCGGCTTTGCGCAGCAGCGTTTTCAGTTTGGCGAAGACCTGCTCGATCGGATTGAGGTCGGGGCTGTAGGGCGGCAGGAACACGAGTCTGGCGCCGGCGCGCCGGATCGCGGTGCGAACCGCCCAGCTCTTGTGGCTGCCCAGATTGTCCATGACGACGATGTCGCCGGGCGAGAGCGTGGGGACCAGCACCTGCTCGACATAGGCCAGGAACGTCGCGCCGTTGATCGGTCCGTCGACGACGCACGGCGCGGTCAGGCGGTCGGCGCGCAGCGCCGCCAGAAAGGTCGAGGTGCGCCAGCGGCCGTGCGGAACCCTGGCTACCAGCCGCTCGCCTTTCTGCGCCCGCCCGTGCGTGCGCGTCATGTTGGTCTTGGCCCAGGGTTTCGTCGATGAAGACGAGCCGGCGCGGATAAAATTTTCCCTGATGGCGCCGCCACCGCGCGCGTTTGCGCGCGACGTCCGGGCGGTCCTGTTCGCTGGCGTGCAGGGTTTTTTTTGAAGGTGAAGCCTTCGCGGGCGCAGAAATGCCAGACCGCGTAGTAGCTTACCGTAACGCCGCGTGCGGCCAGTTCGGCCAGCAGTGCGTGATGTCGGGCTTTTCGGCGAGCCGCGCGTGTACGAAATCGCGCTCTCGCGCCAACGCGAAGGGACGGCGCCCGCCCACTTTCGCAGCCGCCGGCGATCCCGTACGCCGCGCGCGCTGGGACCACTTCACGACGCTGGCGACGCTGACCGAAAACCGCCTGGCGACGGTCCGGCAGCTCTCGCCGGCCGCGACCGCAGCCACCACCCGCTCACGCAGATCCAGAGAATAAGCTCGCGCCATCCATGCTGGCCTCCGCCCAGCAG
>Ga0187894_10003275_pt1 | contig 18340 bp, 14 predicted proteins | sample GBC1701081metaG_FD_136650 | JGI IMG/M metagenome (GOLD analysis project Ga0187894, IMG submission 136650) | White microbial mat communities from a lava cave in the Kipuka Kanohina Cave System on the Island of Hawaii, USA - GBC170108-1 metaG ...
CGCATCTTTTCCATAAAGGTCTCACGAGACTGTTTCTTCGGACGAACAGCTGACAAGGTTCGGACATATCGGTACAAAGTCTCAAGTTTTTCGACCGGAACTTTCTCGATCTCCTTCTTTATATCTTCCAGCGTAATAACGTTTTCCATACTCAGACCTCTGTGATTATATACTACATCAATTCGCCGCGTGACTCGTTTATCGTCGTCGGAAATGCTACAGTTATTACGCGATTCTTACCCTTATTTATTTGAGAGGCGGCAAATTTTAGCGTGATCGAATTTGAGTTAACTGAAGAACATATTGCCCTGCAAAATACCGTCCGCGAATTTTGCGCTGGCGAGGTGGCGCCTTATATCAAGGAATGGGACGAGAAGTCGCATTTTGAGCGCAAGGTTTTTGACAAAATGGCGGAGCTTGGGCTGCTCGGCGTTTGCATTCCCGAAGCCTACGGCGGCGCTGGTTTTGACTATATTTCGCTGGGCCTCGTTTGTGAGGAATTGGAAGCATGCGACACGTTTTTGCGCGTCGCAATGAGCGTTCACGTCGGGCTGAACAGCTTGAGCATTTATTCGTGGGGAACCGAAGAGCAGAAGCAGAAGTATCTGGTGCCGCAGGCGAAAGGCGAAAAATTGGCAACCTTTGGCTTGACCGAGCCAAATGCCGGAAGCGATGTCGTCGGAATGCGCTCATATGCGCGGCGTGAAGGCGACGATTGGATATTGAACGGCGAGAAGATGTGGATCTCGCTCGGAGACGTTGCCGATCATTTCCTGTTTTTCTGCTGGACCGATCAGGAAAAGCAAAAGGCGCGCGACCACAGCGGAATTTCATGCTTTATTGTCGAACGCGCGATGCCCGGATTTTCGAGCGGCACGCTGCACGGCAAACTCGGAATAAAGGCGGGCAACACAGGTTATTTTTCGTTGCAAGACGTGCGCGTGCCTGCGGCGAATATGCTCGGCAAAGAAGGCGAAGGATTTAAGATTGCGATGTTCAGCCTAGAGAACGGGCGATACACGGTCGCGTCGGGCGCGACCGGCGTAATTCGAGCATCGCGTGATGCGTCGGTCGCTTATGCAAACACGCGTGAGGTGCAGGGACAGACGATCGCGAATTTCCAGCTTGTAAAACAAAAGATCGCCGATATGGAGGCCGATTATCAGATGTCGCATCTGCTCTGGCTAAAATGCGGATGGTTGAAAAATGAGGGCTTGCCTTCGGCAAAAGCCGCGAGTCTCGCAAAATGGCAGGCGACGACGCGTTCGGAAAAAGCTGCGTCGATGGCCATCGAGATCCACGGCGCGAACGGTTACACCAACGATTACCCGGTCGAGCGTTACTTAAGAAACTGCAAGGCCGCCGTAATCTACGAAGGCACGCGCGACATCCACACGCTAATGCAGGCCGATTGGGCGCTCGGATTGAAAAAGGAAAAGGCCGCAAGAGTAATCCTGCCGCCTTATAAGACCGGAACGCAGGCAGCCTCGCCTGCATGACTGGAACGCAGGCTGGCAGCCTGCGTTCCAGTCTCTATTTGTTCGTCGTCGTTTGCTTTACGCTGTCGAGGGCAGGACTTCTCATCGTTAGCTTCCACTCACCGCCTTCTTTGACGAAGATAAATTTCTCCCCGTTGGGAATCGCAGCCGTTTTTATTTCGGCAACCGCTTGATCGCCCGTTATTGTTTCGTTGCGAATTTCGCACAGAGCTGTGGTTACCTGGTCTACTGACATATATTCGACCAACGTCTTCGAGCCCTCAGCTTTCATGTCTTCCGCAATATCTTCAAGCGTGGCTTTCGAAAATGTTCGTCTGATCCCTGCCTCGTCCTTTTTTTCCATTGCCAAACAGTAGGCCTTGAACATCGGCGTCAGCGTCGGCGCGTTGTTCGTCGTTTGTTCGGGAGCAGGCGTTGTGACGGCGACGGGACTGTTGGCGTTGGCCTTCGTGGTGTTCGAGTTTCCTGTATTAGTGGCGTTCGTATTCGTTCCCGCGTCGCCGCAGGCGAATGCGAGGGTCGAGATTATTAATGTCGTGATTAATATTGTTGTATTAAATTTCATCGTGTATCTCCTTTCCAGTCAGAACCGTCTGCGGTAGCGGGCGGTTGAGGTTTAACCGCGAAATACACCAAAAACGCTAAAATGCTTTTGCGTATTTCGCGTCTTTAGCGGGTTTCAGAATTTTTTGCGTTCAACCGCCCGCTACCGCAGGCGGTTCTGACATGAGCAAAGTCCAAAGTATAATCAATCAATCGATGTTGGACAAAACCTACCGAACCGAGCTGCTGCGAACTTTTTTGATCGACGCGCTGCCCGCGCCGCTCACGGCGGCGAGCAGCCATGTACAAATTTTCGACAATTACATTGCGAATACGCGAATGCGCCTGCGGTCGATACGCGTGCCTGAGACTAGGGAATGGAAGCGGATTTTGCAACAGCGTTTTCCCTTAAGTGCAACTGAACTTTCGCATTGGAAGATCGCCGAGATGCAGCTCGACGAAGGTGAGCATGCACAGCTTGAAATTTTTGAGGGAACCGAGATACGAAAGAACCGCTACTTTCACGAATACGATTCGCGGATGTTCGCGTTCGATATTTACTTGGGAAAACTTTGGGGCGTGAACCGCGCCCGTGTCGATTTTCAGAATGAAAATGAACTGAGCGGCTTTCGTCCGCCGCCGTTCGCAGTTTTCGAGATTACCAACGAGCCGTTTTTCGACGACGCTAATTTGGTTGAACAAACTCTTGAGAGTGTTCGAGAGGCGGTGAACAGATTAAAGCCAGCGTCAGTGGCCACCGCGGCGCCGGATCAATGAAAACCGGCAGAAAATGCAAAGGCGGGAAGAGCTGTCGGAGGTTGTCGTTAAGCAAGCGGTCTTCGACCGTGTGGTGATTATTCGCTCCATCGCGGTCGAAGACCGCTTGCTTAACGGTCGGGTTTTCCGATACGGGCTCGTGTTTGCCTATCGCGAACGCGGCGTCATCGGCACCTGGCGCTCGACGGATTCGTAGATCGTAAGATAAATTCTTGTTTCGCGCGGAATTAGATTCGTCCAACCCGCGCCGCCGCGGTTGATGTAGCCGGCGAGCCGTGCGGGATTCGAATTGTAGCCTGCGGCCATTAGCTGGATCTGCGTCGCCGTGCCGTTTGCTAACGCTTCGTTAACGGTCGGGCTCAACAGCAGGTCGCTCCACGTTCGCCGCATATAGAGCAGCATCGCCTGCGTGGCGTTTACGTGGTTCTGCATTCCCGTGACAAAATCGGGCAGAAGGTTTACGTTCGGGTGCCACGAGCGGACCATTCTGTAGGTCGAAGGGATCATCTGCACCATGCCTCCGGCACCTGCTGAGCTGACTGAATAGCGGTAGGTTTGACCTTCGTTCAACGCAAAGAGCGTGTAAACGTCATCGTAGATGTTCTTATGCGGCTCGGTGCGAAAACGGTGATGATCGACGTGCTCAACCGCCGCAAGTCTTTCAGCGATGTCGGCGATCTGCGGCTGGATGACGATGCCTTTCTCTTTCAGAATGCTGCGGGCCAGATCCACCACGGTGCGGACATAGAGCCGCCCTGCATTGACAACCTCGGGCGTTACAAGGCCCGGATGAGTTGACATGTAATAGGCCATTTCGATGAACTTGCCTTTGCGTATCACCGGGTACTGAACCATCAGCGGCTGATGTTTTTCACCGCTCATGTCTGTGAGCACGACGGGAGTGTTCACGCCGTTGCCGCGGATCGTGCGAATGCGAACACTCGTCCCGCTCTCGCTACTGAGGACTTCTTCCTCAGCTACAGAAAGAAATTGCTCCTTGGACAGCACCAGAAAATCTATCGCGTTCTTTTTCCAGTCGTGAAAGGCGATGCGGACGTGCTCCGCCGAACGGCCGTCGGGCAAAGTCACCGCTGCGGTCGCCAGCGGCTTCGTTTGTAGTTCGCGTTTGGCTGCGGCCAGTTTGCTCTTTATCTGCCCAAAACTCAGCGTCCGGCCCGTTCTTACCTCGCGAAATTCGTCGGTTTCAGCCGGCACGAGCGAAGGTGCTGCAGCTGTCGGCGGTTTTGGCGAAGGAGTCGCGACAGGCTTGGGAATTTTTTCCGTGACGACAACGCGAGCCCTTTCCCGCGTCGGCTCTTCCGACTGCGCGAGCGCTCCGGCGGCGGAAAATGCGGCCATTATTAAACTACAATAGATCGCTTTCATCGTAATATTTCGCAATTATCAGGAGAGCAGAAATGTAAAATGCAGGTGGTGAACGCCTACTGATGTATAGATTCGCCTATTGGGCTATATGTTGTCAAACAATTTTCGAAAAAGTTATGGCAATTACAACGGAATATTATAATGACCGCATTCATTGCCCGAAAAATTCTAAAATGTTCAAATGAATTGATTCGAATTCGACTTTCTCAAAGACTTGTAATGCAAAAACTATTTGGAACCGACGGAATCCGTGGGAAAGCGGATGAGTATCCGCTCGATGCAGAGACCGTGCAGCGGATAGGCGCGGCAGCCGCGAAATATTTCTTGGACCGATTGGGCCGCCCGCCGAAATTCATTTACGGCCGCGACACGCGCGAATCCGGACCGGAGATCGAAGCGGCGTTTCACGCAGGTGCTGCGTTGACCGGAGCGACGGGCGAATCCGCAGGAGTATTCACCACGCCGGGGGTCGCGTTTTTGACACGCAAGTTCGATTTCGACGCGGGCGTGGTGATCAGCGCATCGCACAATCCTTATCACGACAACGGTATAAAAATTTTTCTTCCGTCGGGCCAAAAACTCGAGGAAGCGGCCGAGCGACTTATCGAAGCCGAGGTCTTCAGGGAAGGATCGGTTGAAAAAGCGAAAAGCGTTCAGCTTGATTCACTTCGTGCAGCCGAATTTCGTTCTGCGTATCTCGGACATCTTTCAGAAAACTTTCGCGATCTCGATCTTTTGAAAATGAAGATCGTCGCCGATTGTGCAAACGGCGCCGCGTGTGGTTTTGCTGATTCGTTGTTTGGCTCGTACGGCGCGGAAGTCGTCGTCATCAACGACCGGCCCGATGGCCGCAACATAAATGAGAACTGCGGCTCACTGCACCTCGAAAATTTACGCGACGCCGTGAAACGCGAACATGCAGATTTTGGCGTTGCGTTCGACGGCGACGCCGACCGCGCTCTTTTCATCGATGAAAACGGCGAGGTGGTGGACGGCGACGCGACCCTTTGGATTCTTGCAAAAGATTTGAAATGTCGAGGCGAACTGGCGTCGGGTAAAGTTGTCGCAACAGTTATGAGCAACATAGGTCTGGAAGCTGTGTTGCGTGACGCGGACATCGAGCTGATTCGCACGGCGGTCGGCGACAAGCATGTTCTTGAAGAGCTGCTTCGCTCAGGCTCGGAACTTGGCGGCGAACAGTCCGGGCATATCATTTTGCCGAAAGCCAGCCTGGTCGGCGACGGCATGATGACCGCTCTGTTCATGCTGAATGCGATAAGAAATAACGCTACGTCATTTTCGGAAACCCGCGCGGGATTTCGAAAGTATCCGCAGCGGCTGGTAAACATTCGCGTAAAGGAAAAAAAACCATTCGACGCGGTTTTGGCGATCGTCGAAGCCGCGGAGAAGGTCGAACGCGAACTCAGCAGCGAAGGACGCCTGTTGCTGCGTTATTCGGGCACCGAAAATCTTGCCCGAGTGATGGTCGAAGGCAAAGATCAAACCGAGGTCGATGCTCTGGCGAATTCACTCGCCGATGTGATCCGGGAACAGTTGGGTTAACTCGCATGAAGATCGTTCGAATAGAAACAATTCAGCAGGCGTCGAAATACGATGTCCGTATCGAATCGGGCTTGATAGGCGGCGCAGGAAAGCTGATTCGCAAGTCGCTCGGCCGCGATGCACAAAAGGCGGTCGTAGTTTCAAACAAAAAGGTATTTAGTCTGTACAGCGAAGCGGTTGTTTCCGGCTTGCGACGGAACGGGTTTGAAACCTCCATTCATTTAATTGGCGACGGCGAGCGATATAAAAACTTTGCTTCGTTGAATAAGATTCTCGAACATTTAGCCGTATCCAGCCTCGCTCGTACGGATGTCGTTGTCGGTCTTGGCGGTGGTGTTGTCGGCGATATTGCCGGTTTTGCCGCGTCCGTTTATTTACGGGGCGTGCAGTTCGTTCAGATTCCGACTACGCTGCTTTCGATGATCGATTCGTCGGTCGGCGGCAAGACAGGGATTAATACTTTATTCGGGAAGAACCTGATCGGATCGTTTTATCAGCCAAGCCTTGTCGTTATAGACCCGAAAGTGCTTGAAACGCTTCCGAAACGCGAATTTACAGCCGGATTATGCGAGGCGGTAAAACATGGAGCGATTTCGGGGCAGCCGTTGTTCCAGGAGACTGTTTCGATCATTGACGATCTCAGTAACGCCGAGCATTCTAAACTTCTACAAACAAAAGGGTTCGAAAGTTTCCTTGCCCGACATATTGTGTTCAAGGCTGACATCGTAAAGCATGACGAACTGGAATCGAGCCGCAAAACGAACGCAAAATCACGGAAAATCCTTAATTTCGGCCATACTTTTGCACACGCTCTCGAAAAAGCCACCAAATACAGGTATTTGCGGCACGGCGAGGCCGTCGGGTATGGGATTATCTTCGCCGCCGAGCTTTCAAAAAAACTTGGACTTTTGGATGCGAAAGTTGTAAACTTGTTGCGCGATGTTGTGCATCGGTGCGGCGACCTGCCGTCGATCAAAGACATCGATCCTGAAACTGTTCACGGTTCATTTAAGTTCGACAAAAAGAATACCGGCGGTTCGCTTCAGTGGGTTTTGCTAAGGCGTATCGGACAGCCCGTCATCGTGCCTCACGAAAAGATCGGCGACGAGCTTGTCCGACAGACAGTGAAGGAAATAATTTCTGCATAAGCTCCCGTCAAGTTTCAAGTGGAGCAAACAAAGATGAATAATTTGTCTATCGACCGATCTTCGGAACGCGGAGGCGCAACGGTTAAGTTTCTGGCAGTGGCGATCGTTTTAGTGCTCGTCGCACACGCCGGGTACAATTATGTACCGGTGGCGTACGAGGGAGCGTCGTTTCGACAGGAAATGGATACGGCTGTCGTGAAGGGGCTGGCAGCTCCGGGAAGACTAAAACCGGAAGACATCGTGAAGAACCATCTCGAGCGTGCTGCGAAGGACAACAACCTTCCGGCCGAAGCGGTGATCGAAGTTGTGCCGATGGGAAAGTTCGTTCAGGCAAGCGCGACGTACACCAAGCCGGTAAACATGCTTCCGTTCGGAATATACAAGTATAACTACGAGTTTAATCACGTCGCCGCACCCGTAGGCTATCTGACAAAGGAATAGATCAGGCCGACACAAGAACGGCGCGAATGGCCGCCGGCTGAATCTGAATAAGGGCGGGCGGAGCATCGGCCAGCCAGGTTGTCGGGCATACGCCGCAAGTCGTACATTTTTCAACTGCAGGGCACGGGAGGCTTGATCGACTCTCTCGTGCTTTTTCATGTTCGGTTTTCAGAAATTCGAACGACAGACCGGAATCGACGATCGACCAGGGAAGAAATTCGTCATAGCTGCGGTCGCGCGAAGTGTGAAACGCTGCATCGACGCCGGTCATCTGCATCGCTTTATCGAGATTGCCTTTCATGCGCGCCGCCGCATCGATTACTTTAGCAACCGTGCGGTCGCCGGATGAAAACAGCGCCTGTTCGTGCGCGATGCGGGCGGACATAAAACGGACATCGACGTTCGGAATTCTCGCAAGGCCTTTGCACACGTACTTGATTCGCCTTTTCAACTCTTTTTCCGGCAGGATCGCGTCCCATTGCAGCGGCGTATTCGGTTTCGGCACGAAACCGTTTAGCGAAGGAATGATACGTCCGGCACGGCCGAAGTTCTTTCCCGCTTCAAGCATTCGATCTTTTATGCGCGTCACAAGAACGAACATTTCATCGAGGTCTTCCTGCGTTTCGGTCGGCAGGCCGACCATCATATAGAGCTTTACGGTGAGCATTCCTCGGTCGAAAACGGCGCCGCAGATGTCAACGATCTCGTCGTTCGTCAGGTTCTTGTTGATGACGCGACGCAGGCGGTCCGAACCGGTTTCGGGGGCGACGGCGATCTGCTGGTCTTTCGATTCGACGAGAGCGTCGAGCAGCTCGTCAGAGATCTGATCAAGTCTCAGAGACGAAACTGAGATGCGGTAATCCATGGCCCGGAGTTCGCGTAAAATGGTCGAAATTTCAGGATGATCGCAGACGGCGGTCGAGACGAGGCCTATCTTGTCCGTTTTCGAACGCCACTCTTTTGCTTTTGTGATGATGTCTTTAGCCGGAACGACGCGCGGAGGATAGTAATTGTAACCGGCCCAGCAAAAGCGGCACCCCTGCGAGCAGCCGCGAGAGATTTCAACCAATAATCGGTCGCCCATCTCGGCCTCCGGCGACCAGACGGAAGTTGAGGGGCAAAAGGTCTCTTGATTGACAAGAAATTCCGCAAGCTCGGTTTGGCCGCGTTTTAGTGCTCGGCGGAGAGTGCCTTCTTTAGGATTTACAGCGGCAAGCGCGCGGCCGACGCGGCGCGGAACGCCTTCTTGATTAGGCAGATAGTCGAAAACGGTGCCGTCGTCGTTGTAGAGAACGTCGTAGAACGATGGAATGTAAAATCCGCGACCGATGCGGGCGAGGGACAGCAAAATGTCTTCCTTACTCGCCGGCTGGGAGCCGGCGTTCCGTAAACTTGCCGGCTGGGAGCCGGCGTTCCGTAAACTTGCCGGCTGGGAGTCGGTGTTTCCTAAAATTGCGTCGATCAGTTGGTGCGCGAGGATTTCGCCTTCGCCGACTGCGATCACGTCCGTGAATTCGGCGATGGGTTCCGGGTTAAGAAATGATGCCGCGCCGCCCATAATGACGAGCGGATGAAAATGATTTCGCTGCGAGGCCCAAACCGGAATGCCTGAAAGGTGCAGCATCCGCGCCATGTTCAGGTAATCGGTTTCGAAAGATATAGAAAATGCAACGACGTCGAAATCGCGCACTGGCGTCTGCGTTTCTAGCGACAGCAGCGGCGTGCGCGATCTTTCGTATTCTTTAAGCTCTTCCGGATCGGGCAGGAAAACTCGCTCACAGGACACTTCGGGAATGTTGTTGAACAGCTCATACATCGTGTGCAGCCCGAGATTGGCCATGCCGATCGAGTGCGTGTTCGGGTAGCACAACGCGATTCGCAGCGCGCTCCCACGTTTTACCACAAAGCCTTCCTCGGCGGCGAGCTTTTTCTTATAGCTGTCGATGATGCGTCTCTTCACAAAAGTCCAAAGTCCAAAGTCTAAGGTCCAAGATCCAAAGTCTAAACTCTAAACTCCAAAGTTCAAAGAATCTAAAAGCGTTTAGCGGCGCTTTTGATTTCGGACCTTGGACTTTAGACTTTGGACTTTAGCCTTGGACTTTAGTCTTTCTTTTTATCTTTATCCTTGTCTTTATCTGGAAGCGGCGGGCCGAGGACGTACGGGCGATGCTGAACGACATAAGTTTTATCATCGGTCTGACCGTCGCCGTCAACGTCCACTTTTACTTCCAGTTTATACTTCTTTCCGGCTTCGTGTTTTTGCTCAAGGTCGTATGCGAGATTGTATTGGCTCCGCAGCAGGCCGTTTATCGATTGCAGATAGCCCGGAATCTCACCGGGAAAAGTCATTTCGAAGTGCATTCCGCCGGATTCTTTCGCGAACGTGTTCATTGCATTCTTCGCCTGCAGGAACGTAAGCCTGCCCGGCAAGTTGGTGATGACCGAATCGCTTGCCGGAAGAAGATGTTCGTACCGCTTAAAAAACATATTCGCGGTGCTGATGATATAGATCGGGATGCCGGCTTCCTGAATTATCTTTCGCGCGTCGCCGTAATTTATGCGGCTGAAAGTGTCGATGCCCGAGGCGACAAGGATGATCGCGCGGCGTTTCGCTTTGACCGAGACCATGCCGCTGTAATCCGTTTTTTCCTCTTTCGAATTTTCCAGCACAACCGAATCGCCGCGACCGCCGACCAACGCAAGTTTTAGGGCGTCGTACAAATTATTCTCCCGAAATGCCGGTTGATTTCTGATCAACAGATTGATCGTGTCCCTGATGCGGCCCGGGTCGTTTGTGAAATCGGTTATCGGCGTCGGTCTAAGGTCAAAGGCTATCACCGATGCGTAATCGTCGGGCGGCTTAATGAACTGCGTCAGGAAAGCCGCGACCGGACGCACCGTTTCATAATGCCCCGGTTCAAAATATCCGCCGTTCGCCTGGCCAAAGATGCTGCTCCATTTGCTATATTCAAGCACCAGCGTTACCGTGATCGGGGCGTCGGGCGTGGTAAAATTCGAGATATCTTTCTTTACGCCGTTCTCATAGATCTGAAAATTTTCCTTTTTTAATCCGCCGATGATCTGGCCGGTCTTCTTGTTGAAAACCACGGCATCGACATTCACCACGTTAGTCTCGATTGCGATCACGCCAGGTTCCGGCGTGGCATTTTTCTCCTCTTCCTTTCGCTTTTTCTCTTCGGCTTCCTTTTGCAGCTCTTCCTCGGTTTTTGGAACCGGGCGTTGATTTTTCTTTTCATTGCCTGTCGTCGGCGTCGGGCGCTGTGGCTTCGATTGCGCATTCACCAACGCCGGGCCGGCGCCAAGAACAAAAAAGGCGAGGAAGAAAATCGACGCAAAGAGATAAAGATGTTTCATATTTCCATTTTCCGTTTTTAGGAATCTAGCTGCTTAGATACGAATTTTCCTCTTTTGGTTGGACAAAAGCAAGGAATTTGTGGGTTTTAGACCCGTTTGTCCAATTTGATTTGACACGCGCACTCAAGCTATCTAAAATCGGCGCGAAATCATCATAAATTTATGGCCGAAACACAAAACGATTCCCCGCGTTCGCTAGGCATCGCAATTTCCGCAGGACACCTTCGCTCGGTTGTATTGAAAAGTGACGACACTGTTACTTCGTCGCGATCCGTCGATTTGGATGCGGATCAGCCGATCAGAGCGCAGATCGCCGAACTCGCTCGAAATGTGATCAACACGGAAGACAGCGTGAGCGGCGTCGGAATTGCAGTTCCCGGACTTGTCGATTTGGAAGAAAAACGCGTGGCGGAGTCGCGCGTGCACGGGCTAGGCGGTCTTGATCTGAAAGCCGAGCTTTCGGAAATAAGAGAGCTGACCGTTATCGAGAACGACGCCAATGCAGCCGCGTTTGCCGAGCATCGTATGGGTGCCGGGCCGGGAAGCAAAGATTTGTTTTACGTTTCGCTGAGTGACGGCGTCGGCAGCGGTTTGATCTTCGACGGAAACATCTGGCGGGGATCGAAGGGGTTTGCGGGCGAGTTCGGATCGATAGTCGTCGATGAAGAAGGAACGCGGCTTGAAGAGGTAGCATCGGGGCCGGCCATCGTCCGTCGCACGCGAAGCCGCTTTCACCAGGACAGCACCTCCGTGCTTAGCAAACTAAACGAAGAAGACATCAAACTCGACGATATTCTAAATGCGGCCGCCAAGGGCGACGATTTTGCGCGGCTCATGCTCGAACGCACCGGAACGGCGGTCGGTTTTGCGGTCGCGGTCGCGATAAACCTTCTTAACGTAGAAAGGATCGTTATCGGCGGAGACGCAGTGCAGCCCGAGAGCGTGATACTGGATGCCATTATCCGCCGTGCACGCGAATGCTCGGCACCGCGCCTTTTCGAATCAACAGCGATCGTTGTCTCTCAACTCGACGAATACGCTGCCGCAACCGGAGCAGCACTTCTTGCCCGCGTGTCAGAAGCCCGCACGTAAGTAAGGGCTCCAGCCGCATCCCACTTTCGTAATCTCATGCGTTCCGATGTGATCGCGCTTCGCAAAAAATAACGCCGCTTCACGACCGAGTCGAACCCTTAGTTACGTGCGGGCTACCGACGTGCGGGCTGCCGACACAAACTTCTCGCTCCGCATTTTATTTCTGCGTTTCAATCGGCGATAATTTGAGCGGGGCAATTTGCGGAAATTTATAGATTTAGTAAGATAAGTTACAGTTTTAAGGCAGTTATTCTCTTTACCATCTTCATTTCGCCGATGCCCGGCCCGAGATTTTTGTTTACCCGGGGTAAGGCGGATTCTAACTGCCGGTGCGGCAACACGCTGCATACCTGTATAAATGGCACAATTCTTTAATAAGAGCGCAAACAACATTGCACGGATCAGCATGATCGTCGGAGTTGTGCTGGCGGGAACTGCGTTTTACGTTTACACGCAGGTCGCGCGGTCGTCGTATCTGACCGGGCGCTATGTAGAAAAGCAGCAGCCGGTTCAGTTTAGCCATAAACATCACACTGGCGACGACGGCATCGATTGCCGTTACTGCCACTTTTCAGTAGAGACTACGGCTTCCGCCGGAATGCCATCGACGCAGACCTGCATGAACTGCCACAGCCAGATATGGGCGGACGCAGATTATCTTGAACCGGTGCGTGCCAGCTTCCGCGACAATAAACCGATTGAATGGGAACGCGTTCACGACCTGCCCGAATACGCCTATTTCAATCACAGCATTCACATAGCAAAGGGCGTCGGCTGTTCGACTTGTCACGGCCAGATCGACAACATGGCAGCGGTCTATCAGGAAAACACGCTGCAGATGGAATGGTGCCTCGCCTGCCACCGCGAGCCGGAAAAATTTATTAGGCCGAAGTCCGAGATTTACAGCATGAGTTGGAAGGACGCAGACCTGGGTGCTGAAGCGCGGTTGAATCTAAAAGCGGACTACAAAATTCGCAGCAAGGAAATGCTGACAAGCTGTTCTACTTGTCACCGATAGAGTAAGAGTGACGCCTTTAGGCGTTCAAGGTTGAACGCCTAAAGGCGTCACTCTTACAAAGAAAAAAGATGCCTAGTCAGGAAAGCAAACAAAACTTTGCGTTGATGCGCGATAAAATTCTTTCGCAAGAAGGCAAAGACTATTGGCGGAGCGTTGAGGAATTCATCGATGCGCCGGAGTTTGAGGAATTCGTGCAGCGCGAATATCCTCAACACGCCGAAGAATGGGATGATTCGCTAAGCCGCCGCAATTTTATAAAGGTGATGGGCGCGTCGCTCGCTCTTGCGGGTCTTTCCGGCTGTGTCATTCAGCCGCCGGAAAAGATCGTGCCTTACGTCACGACGCCCGAAGACATGCTTCCCGGCAAGCCTCTGTATTTTGCCACGTCGATGACGCTCGGCGGCATCGCGACCGGTCTGCTCGCGAAATCTTACGACGGCCGTCCGATCAAGCTCGAAGGTAATCCCGAACATCCAGGCAGCCAGGGCGCGACCGATGTTTTCGCCCAAGCGTCTCTCTTGAGCATGTATGACCCCGACCGCTCGAACGAGATTTCGTTTCGCGGAAGCCCACGCTCGTGGCAGAATTTCATGACCGAAATTCGCTCGGCTATCGAGACGAACCGCGCGGATGGCGGTGCCGGCATTCGATTTTTGACTCCGACGGTCACGTCGCCGACGCTGATCGCGCAGTTTCAGCAGATTGCTTCCGAGCTTCCCGGATCGCGCTGGTATCAATACGAGCCAATCAATAACGACAACTCGATGGCCGGAGCGCGTATGGCGCTCGGCTCACCCGCGCACACGGTTTATCGCTTCGACCGCGCCGACCGCGTTCTGTCGCTCGACGCGGATATTTTTGCCGGATTCAATGTCGGCTACATAAAGGATTTCACCAAACGCCGAGCCTATTCCGATCAGAATAAAGAGATCAACCGGCTCTACATGATCGAGACGAGCGTAACGATCACGGGTGCAAAAGCCGATCACCGGCTCGCTGTAAAGCCGAGCCAAATGGTAGAGATCGCAAAGGCAATCGCCGCCGCGGTCGGCGTCGGCGGGGCGAGTTCGACATACGCGGAAAATGCGCAATGGATCAACGCGATGGCGAAAGACCTGACCGCGTATCGCGGCAGATCGATCGTTGTTGCCGGCGAAAATCAGCCGCCGATGGTTCACGCCGTTGCTCATGCGATCAACTCGGCTCTCGGAAACGTCGGGCAAACGGTTTTTTACACCGACCCGCTTTCGCCGTTTGCGGAAACAACGCAGGTCGAGCAGCTTCGCGAGCTGGTTGCCGACATCGACGGCGAACGCGTGAAGATGCTTGTGATCCTAGGCGGAAATCCGGTTTACGACACGCCCGCCGACCTGAAACTGAACGCGGAACGGATGAACCAGGTGCCGCTCCGCGTCCATCTCGGCCAGCATTTCGACGAGACTGCGGCGCTTTGCCATTGGCACGTCGCACAGACGCATTATCTCGAGGAATGGGGTGACGCGCGTGCCTACGACGGGACGATCTCGATGATCCAGCCGCTGATCGAGCCGCTTTATGAAGGTCACAGTGTTTACGAAGTGGCTCAAGTTTTCCTCCGAGAGAATTTCGATCAGAAGGGTTACGACATTGTTCGAAATTACTGGCAGAGACAGCGCTTAGCCGGCGCGGCACGACCGGCTCCATCTCCGGCACAAAACAACGCCGCTGCGGCCAATATCGGACAAGCTCCGGCCCCCGTTGCGTCGCCGTCACCGACCGCAGCAAATCGGCAAACGGCGCCCTCGACAAATCAGACCGCAGTCACTTCTTCCAACTTTGAAGACCAGTGGCGAGCGGTGCTTCATTCAGGATTTGTTCCGAACTCTGCGCTGCCGACGCGAACGCTTTCCGCGAGCAACGCATTTATGACCCAGCCGCAACCGCCGCGTTCTACGGGAGCGCTGGAGATCAGCATCGTTACGGATCCTTGCGCATACGACGGCCGCTTTGCGAACAACGGCTGGCTGCAGGAGCTGCCGAAGCCGATGACCAAAGTCACGTGGGACAACATCGCGCTCGTCAGCCCAGCTACGGCCCGAAGGCTCGGTCTCAATCAGGGAAATGATCCGGACGAGATTGCCGGCGGCGAGCGTCCGACCGCGTTTATCGATTCGAGAGGATCCAACGTTTACTCAGATAACGTGACGCTCACCTTCGAGGGAGCGGAGATCGGCAAACCTGTTCCAATGTGGATCATGCCCGGCCAGCCGGATGATGTTGTCACTATCTTCACAGGCTACGGCCGAACGCGCGCGGGCCGCGTCGGAACGGGCGTCGGTTACAGCGCTTACGACGTGATGCGTTCGAATGCGATGAACTTCGGCACGGGCGATATTGCAAAAATCGGAACGCAATCGACCATCGCTTCGACGCAGATCCATTTCAATATGGAAGGCCGCGACCTCCTGCGTGTGTTTGACCTCGAGTATTTCAATCAGCACCCGGACGCCGGTCATCAACCTGACTTTTACGACAAGTCGATGTATCCGCGTTACGAATACAACGGCAACAAATGGGGAATGACGATCGACCTAAATTCGTGCGTCGGCTGCAACGCTTGCGTGCTGGCGTGTCAAGCGGAAAACAACATTCCCGTCGTCGGCCGTGAACAGGTCGAGCGCAGCCGCGAGATGCACTGGCTTCGCGTCGATACGTATTATTCGGGCACCGACCTCGATCATCCCGAAGGCGCGCATTTTCAACCGATCCTTTGCCAGCAGTGCGAGCTTGCGCCGTGCGAAGTCGTTTGTCCCGTGACGGCCACGGTTCACAGTGCAGAAGGTCTCAACGACATGGTTTACAACCGCTGCGTGGGGACGCGCTATTGCTCGAACAACTGTCCTTATAAGGTGCGAAGGTTCAATTTCCTGCTCTACCAGGATTGGGACACGCCGCAGTACAAGCTGATGCGGAACCCGGAAGTCACGATCCGCAGTCGCGGCGTGATGGAGAAATGCACCTATTGCACGCAGCGCATCTCGGCAGCGAGGATCGAAGCCGAAAAGGAAGGCCGCGACATTCGCGACGGCGAGATCGTCACCGCCTGCGAAGCCGTGTGCCCGACGAACGCGATAATTTTCGGCGACATGAACGATTCGAACAGCCAGGTCTCGCGCTCCAAGAAAGATCCGCGCGATTACAACCTGCTGAACGAGCTGAACACGCAGCCGCGAACGACTTATTTGGCAAACCTGAAAAATCAGAACAAGGAAATGCCCGACTATAAACAGTTTAAAGTGCCGGAAGTTCACGGAGTAGAAAAGAAGGGCGAAGGTGAAAAATCTGCCGAGGCTGCGCATTAACGAGAAACGAATTTAGACGCGAACACGATGCGAGATCTGAAAGAGATACAACTTAGCATGCAGCCGCCGATGGTCGAGGGCGAACACACCTTCGGAACCGTGTCGGACAAGATCGGCGACATAACGCTTAAAAAGAGGACGCCGTTTCATTGGTTCATCGGTTTTGCGATCGCGTTCATGGTCGCTCAGCTTCTGCTCGTAACAGTTACATATCTGCTTGCCAAGGGAATGGGGATTTTCGGAAATAACCAGCCCGTCGGCTGGGCATTCCCGATCATCAATTTTGTCTGGTGGATCGGCATTGGGCACGCCGGAACGCTCATTTCCGCGATCCTGCTTCTCTTAAATCAGAAGTGGCGAACGTCGATCAACCGCTTTGCCGAAGCGATGACGCTGTTTGCCGTTGCAAACGCCGCTATCTTTCCGCTGCTGCACACCGGCCGTCCGTGGCTGGCGGCATATTGGCTGTTCCCATACCCAAACACCATGGGCATCTGGCCGCAATTTCGCTCGCCGCTCGTGTGGGACGTCTTCGCGGTTTCTACATACGCCACGATCTCGCTGCTCTTCTGGTACGTCGGTCTTATCCCGGATTTTGCCACTCTGCGCGACCGTGCCAAGAATAAGTTCTTCAAATTCGCCTACGGAATCCTTTCATGGGGCTGGCGGGGAAGCGCGCGGCACTGGCATCGGTACGAGATCGCATATCTGTTGCTGGCCGGCATTTCGACGCCTCTCGTGCTCTCTGTTCACTCGATCGTGTCGTTCGACTTCTCGGTGTCACAGGTTCCGGGCTGGCACGCTACGATCTTTCCGCCGTATTTCGTAGCGGGCGCAATTTTCGCGGGATTTGCGATGGTGCTGATTCTGTGCATTCCGCTTCGCGTCTTTTACAGCATGAAAGATTTCATCACCGATACGCATTTGATCTACATGGGCAAGGTGATGCTGGCGACGGGGCTTATCGTCGTTTACGGCTATGCGATGGAAGCATTTTTCGGCTGGTACAGCGCGAGCGAATACGAGTATTTCATGATCAAGAACCGCATCTGGGAAGGGCCTTACTGGTGGTCGTATTGGCTGCTGCTTTTGTGCAACGGAGCCTCGATACAGCTTTTATGGTTCAAGCGCTTTCGCGAAAGTCCGTTTTGGCTGTTCGTAATTTCGATCGTCGTCAGCATCGGAATGTGGCTTGAACGCTTCGTAATTATTATCACGAGCCTGAACCGCGACTTTCTGCCGTCATCCTGGGGAATGTATGCACCGTCCATTTTCGACGTCTCGATGTTTGTGGGAACGCTCGGGTTTTTCTTCACGCTGATCTATCTATTCGTCCGATTCCTGCCGGTCATCTCGATCTTCGAAGTTCGTACCCTTTTGCCTGAAGCGAACGTTCACGGGCACCAGCAGGATTTTGACGAGAGCGTTTTGGAGGTCGAATACACCTACGATAAGACCGATCCGCCGAATAGGTAAAAGTTGGTTTTTAGAATGTCGATGTTTCGCAAAGATCTAATTCCGAATCTCGTCGTGATCGCGTTGGCGGTCGCGGCGGGGCTTGTGATGATCGCGCTTACCGGAGCGGAGCGGAGCAATTTCGTTGATAGCGAGGACTACATTGGCGCGGCGCAAATGATCTTGCGCGAGGGTGCGTATCCGGCATCCGGAATATTGCCTTTCTTCCGTGCGCCGCTCTATCCGCTGTTCATCACGGGCGTTTGGAGCATTTTTTCGGAAAGCTTTTTTGCGGTCAAGCTGTTTCAGATTTTCCTCCATGCGGCAAGCGCGTTTTTCGTTTTGCGGACGGCTGAGATCGTTTCGCGAAACCGCGTTGTTGCATTCATCGCCGGCGTGCTTTTTGCGGTCAACCCGTATTTCGCCGCCAACGCGGCCGCGATTCAAACTGAAACGCTGCAAACGTTTTTGATAACTCTTGCGGTTTTCCTGATGACCGGTTTGCTGATTCGCGAAAATATCTCAGTGCGAAACGGCGTGCTGATGGGCATCGTGTTCGGTTTGGGAGCGTTGAATAAGCCTTCGGCTCTGGGCGTGGGTTTTGTGCTCGTCGCGTTCTTTTTGATCTATCGATTTCGCGAGAGGCTAAGCTTCGTTACATCGACGGCGGCGATCGCGGCGATGTTCGTCGTGATTTTGCCC
>Ga0187894_10003277_pt1 | contig 18336 bp, 14 predicted proteins | sample GBC1701081metaG_FD_136650 | JGI IMG/M metagenome (GOLD analysis project Ga0187894, IMG submission 136650) | White microbial mat communities from a lava cave in the Kipuka Kanohina Cave System on the Island of Hawaii, USA - GBC170108-1 metaG ...
ACCTCTTTGGCGGAGTTATACAGACTGACCGGCCGGATGTCGTCTCTGAAAAGGAACAGGATTCAATTCATCTACCTGCACCACATCTTTGAGGACGAAGAGGCGGACTTTCGCCAGCTCCTTCGATTCCTGAGTCGCAATCACTCATTGATCAGTTACTCCGAGGCCGTCGAGAGACTTCGGCGCGGAGAGATTGACCGGCCTTATGTCTGCTTCAGCTTCGACGACGGTCTCAAAAACTGTCTGCGGGCGGCGCGGGTCATGGACGAGTTCGGAGTGTCCGGCTGTTTCTTCATCTGCCCCTCGATAATCGGAGAGACCGACCGCCGGAAGCTGGAAGAATTCTGCGTCCGCAAATTGACATTGCCGGCGACCGAGATGCTGACGTGGGATGACGTGGAGACGTTGATAAAAACCGGGCACGAGATCGGCAGCCACACGATGTCGCATCCGGTACTGTCCCGAATTTCTCAGGAACGCGCGCAACACGAGATAGGCCAGTCTTATAAGAGCCTGACCAGGCGGTTGGGATCCGTCAAGCATTTTGCCTGGCCGGAAGGCCGTTTCTTTCATTTCAACTCAGCGGCGGCCAGGGCTGTTTTCGACGCCGGTTTTCAATCCTGCGCCTCGGCTGAACGAGGCTGTCACGTGAGGAAGCCGGAGCCGAATCCGAGCAGCCTCTGCATCAGGCGGGACTACCTCGCGGCCAGGTGGCCCTTAAGTCATGCCGCTTACTTCCTGGCGTCGAACAGCCGGACGGCCTCGGCGAAAAGTAATCAGTGGCCGGAAGGATGGTCGGAGCGGATTTGGAAGTCAGCATAAAGACGCCAAGGCTTAGCGGCCCGAGCGAATAGAGTCAGGAGAGTGTGATCTATGAGCGTTATGTTAAAGCAAGAGGAGTCCCCGCTATTTTTGCGAGTACGGCGTCTGGCGAAGAGCGCGCGGATGCTGGCCGGCGATGAAATTCCAGTCCCGGCGTTGAACGCCTTCTATGAACAGATGTATCCATCCCGGTCGGATTTTCTCAAGCGCCACTGGCGATGGTTGTACAGAACCGACTACCCCGCGCAGGCGAAATCGCCCCTCGTCGTGATGGATGAGGGCCAGGTGATCGGCCACATCGGCCTCATACCGCTGACGCTGCGTCGTAACCATGACGAGCGCGAGGCAACCTGGGCATGTGACATCGCAATCCTGCCCAAGTACCAGGGGAAAGCATGGGGGGCCCTGCTGGTGACCGAGGTGATGGTCACGCGCCCGTTGTGCATAGGTTTCCCCAACCGTCTGTCACAGAAGCTGACCGTCAAACTCGGCTGGAAAGATCAACCCCATACAGTCGGTCTGAGCCTGTTGCTGCGCCCCAACCGGCATCCGAAAGTGCGTGAGCTATCGACGAACAAACGGGGCGTCAATGCGTTGGCCGCGCTGGCCGGGGTGGGCGCCCGGACTGTTTTGCGCGCGAGAACATTGTCGCGGAAGAGGCTTTCAGCCTCTCCGGTGGCGGCCGATTATTTGCCCGCCTTTTCCGAAAGAGGGACGGTTGCTTCGCTTCATGCAGTGCGCACGGCCGAATTCCTGCGTTGGCGAGTCATGGCCCACCCGCGCATCGAAGAACATTTTGTCCTGAATTTTCAGAACGGCGGAGACAAGCGTTATTCGGCCATCGCGCGGGTCGTGGAGGAGGAGGGATGCCGGCGGCTTCATCTGCTCAGCCTGCGCCCCAGGCTACTCGACCCGCGCGGCCTGTCCGATTTCTTCGCCGGCGTCATTCGCTGGTCGCTGGATCAGGACATTCACGTAATCTCGCTCGTCACGAGCGAACCGGCCGTCGCCCGCGCGGCGAGATGGTGGCTTCCGATCTTAAGCCAGCTCTGTTACGCCTACCACTCCAACACCCCCGCGGGCGAAGAGTTCCTGAGCGGACCCGGCCAACTGTGGGAATACATAGACGGCGATTTCGATCTGGCCTACATGTCGTAAGACAAATAATAAAGAACAGGAAAATGTGGGAGAGGAAAATAAGAAGAAGAATAACGAATGATAGAAAGAGTGGAAAAGCAAAATCAGAGCCTGGTGTTTCCTCTTTTCCTTCTTCTTATTTTCCTCTCCCACATTTTCCTGTTCTTTCGCTCCCAGGGTCTTCAGAGGAGTTTGAAATGCGTATCGGCATAGATGCTTCCAACCTGCGCGCCGGCGGCGGCCGGAATCACCTGATTGAATTGTTATGGGCGGCCAGGCCGGAAAAGTACGGGATCACGAAGGTGGTGGTCTGGGCAGGGCGCGAGATGCTTGCCCAACTGCCCGCAAGACCGTGGCTGGAACGCGCGCATGAGCCGATGCTCGACCGCGCATTGCCCGTGCGGATCTACTGGCAAACGGTGAGGCTGGCCCGGCTGGCACGGCGCCGATGCGATTGCTTGTGGATTCCGGGAGGCTCTTACAGCGGGAGTTTCAAGCCGTTCATTGCAATGTCGCAAAACCTGGCGCCATTCGAAAGCGCCGAGATGTGGCGTTATAGAGCGTCGTGGTTATTTATAAAACTGATTCTGCTCAAATGGAGTCATACCCGAAGCTTTCGCAACGCTGAGAAGGTGATCTTTCTGACCGAATACGCCCGCTCCGTCATCGGACAGGCCGCTCGACTGGGCGAGTCGGGCGGTCAACAACCGATCATCCCTTACGGCCTCAGTCGGCGTTTTGACCTGCCGCCGCGGACGCAAAAGCCCCTCAGCAATTACTCCCCGCAAGAGCCATTCAGGTTTTTGTATGTCTCGAAGATCGAGCCTTACAAACATCAATGGCATGTGGTCGAGGCGATGGCCAGGCTCAGACAAGCGGGCGTCCCGGTGACGCTGGATTTGATTGGCGGCCCGGAATGTCCTCGCTCGGCGCGCCGCCTCATCGAAGCGATTGAGCTCGTGGATCCGCGGAGAACTTTCATTCGCTATCTCGATCACGTCCCTCATTCCGAGTTGACGGCCTTTTATCACAACTCCGATGGATTCATCTTTGCTTCCAGTTGCGAAAGCATGCCCAACATCCTGCTGGAAGCCATGGCCGCGGGTCTGCCAATCGCATGCTCGGATCGAGGCCCGATGCCCGAAGTGTTGGGTGAAGCCGGCGTCTATTTCGACCCGGAGCGGCCGGAAGAAATCGCCGCGGCTTTGCGATCTTTACTGGGCGACCTGAGCCTGCGCGAGCGATGCGCGGCGCTCGCCTACGAGCGCGCCCAGCAATATTCCTGGGAGCGGTGCGCCAGAGAGACCTTCTCCGCTCTGGCCGAAGCGACGCAAATTGCTCTCGAAAAGAAGAACTATCCAGCCCTCACTCAGGCTGCGATGCAAAACCACAAAGGCGAAGAGAGAGTACGGAAATGACGGAAATGACGGAACAAACGGAAACTTTCAGGCTGTTTCCATGTCTTCTTCCGTTTGTTCCGTTATTTCCGTCTTTTCCGTACTCTCTCTTCGCTATCCCGGCAAGACACAATTGGGAGAATTATGAAAATACTCGTTCTCGGCGGGACGGGCATGCTCGGCCACAAGATGTTTCAGGTCCTGAGAGAGCGCTTCCCGGAGACGTTCTGCGCGATCCGTGGATCGAAGAATGACGAATGGCTCAAAAAGATCGGCCTGCTTCAATCGAATAATGCGGCGGGCAATGTAATTGACGATGTGAACGCCGAAGACTTCCCCGCCCTGCAAAAATTGCTGAAAGAACACCGGCCGCAGGTGGTGGTGAATTGCGTCGGGATCATCAAGCAGCGCGCTGAAGCCAAAGCCGCGCTCCCAAGCGTCGCCGTCAACTCGTATCTGCCTCACTGGCTCGCCAACCTTTGCGCCGGATGGGGAGGCCGTCTCATTCATTTCAGCACGGACTGTGTCTTCAGCGGCAAGGGAGCCAGGCGCATTAATGGTTATCGCGAAGACGATCCGTCGGACGCGGAAGACCTGTACGGCAAGACGAAGTATTTAGGTGAGGTCGGCGCCGAGAACGCCGTCACGCTCCGCACGTCCATTATCGGAAGAGAGATGCGCAATCATCGGTCGTTGCTCGATTGGTTCCTGGGCCAGCGGGGACGGCAGGTCGCGGGATTCAAGCGAGCGCTCTATTCAGGCGTGACCACCAGCTATCTGGCGGAGGTCGTCGGTGGTGTGATTCAGCGCCATCCTCGATTGTCAGGGCTATATCAGGTTACCAGTCAAACCATCTCAAAATACGACTTGCTCTGTTTGTTGCGCGACGCCTACCGATTAGACGTCGAGATTGTCCCCGATGAAATCTTTCATTGCGATCGCAGCATGAATGGCGACCGGTTCCGCCAGGCGACAGGTTACGTTTGCCCGCCGTGGCCGGAACTGGCCGCTCAACTCGCCAAGGACCCTACTCCCTATGAACACTATCGGTAGGTCATGAAACCGGGAAGGAAAGGGCATTTGAGATTTGAGATTTGAAGATTTGAGATTTGAGATTAGTCATTGCCTATCGGTCATTGATCGAGCTGGCCCGCAGGCAATGACCAATCTCAAATCTCAAATCTTCAAATCTCAAATCTCAAATGCCCTTTCCTTCCCGATTTCGTGATCCACCGACAATGGAGGTATTAACGTGAAGGTATTAGAAGGTAAGCGTGTATTAGTTACCGGCGGGACGGGATCTTTAGGCAAAGTGCTCGTGCGCCGATTACTGAGCGGTGAAATGGGCGATCCCGCCAAGGTCATCGTCTTTTCCCGCGATGAAGCGAAGCAACATTACATGCGGATGGAGTATCAGCTCAGGACGGCGGCCACGGACGATATCATCTATCGCAATTTCCAGCAGAGGCTCGAATTCCGCATCGGCGACATACGCGACTTTCACAACGTGACGGGCGCGCTGCGCGGGGCCGATGTTGTCTTCAACGCGGCTGCGCTCAAACAGGTGCCGACCTGTGAATACTTCCCCTACGAGGCGGTGCGGACCAATGTCCTCGGCGCCGAGAACATTGTCCGGGCCATTCAGGAACACAATCTTCCCGTCGAAACGGTCGTCGGCATTTCGACCGACAAAGCCTGCAAGCCGATCAACGCGATGGGCATGACCAAAGCCATCCAGGAGCGGGTCTTCATCCAGGGCAACATCCGTTGCCACAGGACACGGTTCCTCTGCGCTCGTTACGGCAACGTGCTGGCCTCGCGCGGATCGGTCGTCCCGCTGTTTCATGACCAGATCCGCAACGGCGGGCCAGTCACAATTACCACTCCCGACATGACTCGTTTTCTGTTGAGCCTCGATGACGCGGTGGACACCATCTTCGCCGCAATCAGCACAGGCTTGCCCGGCGAGACTTATGTGCCGAGAGCGCCGTCCGCGCTGGTGACGGACATCGCGGCCGCGCTCGTCGGCAGAAGGAGAATTGACATCAAGTTCATCGGCATTCGTCCGGGCGAAAAGATACACGAAATCCTGGTCAGCCAGGAGGAAGCGTACCGGACAGTGGCGCGCGGCAAGTGGTTCGCCATTATGCCGATGTTGCCCGAGGTATGCGGCGATTGGCGCGGCTCCGGCGTGCTTGATAAGGAGTACAGCTCCTCGGACGCGGTAATGAGTTTTGAGCAAACCACCGCGATGCTGAGGGAGCGCGGCCTCCTGCTCGAGGACTCGGCGGAAACGCCATCTAAGGCGCTGGAATACCAGACGGCGGGGGCCGCCAGGTAAAGACGATGAAGATCATGACCATCCTCGGGACCAGGCCCGAGATCATCCGGCTCAGTTTGATCATCAAGCTGCTCGATCAACGCGCCGAACACATCCTGGTACACACGGGTCAAAATTACGATGACCACTTGAACGGCCTGTTCTTCAGGGAACTGGGGATCAGAGACCCCGACGTCTACCTGGGAGTTCGAGGTAACGGGTTCGCCGATCAGGTGGGGCAGATGCTGGCGAGGAGCGCGCCGCTCTTCCTGGAACACCGCCCCGACCGGCTGCTCATTCTCGGCGACACCAACAGCGGATTGACGGCGATGGTCGCTCGCCGGCTGGGAATCCCCGTCTACCACATGGAAGCGGGGAATCGTTGCTACGACGACCGCGTGCCCGAAGAGGTCAACCGCCGCGTGATCGATCATTCGAGCAGCGTCCTTATGCCCTACACCAACCGAAGCCGCGAGAACCTGCTGCGAGAGGGCATCGCGGGCGACAGGATTTACGTCATCGGCAATCCGATCAAGGAGGTCATTGACTATTACGCGGATCGAATCGAGAGCAGCTACGCGCTGGCGGACCTCGGATTGAAGGAGCGGAAGTTTTTTCTGGTGACGATGCACCGGGCCGAAAACGTTGACGTCGAGGAGCGATTGCGCAACCTGGTGGAAGCGATGGTTTCGTTACACGACCGATACGGATTCCCCGTCATCTGCTCGCTCCACCCGCGCACGCGGGCAAAAGTCGAGAGCTTTCGCATCAACCTCAATCACGCCGGATTGCGGTTCCTCGATCCGTTGGGGTTCTTCGATTTCATCCGTCTGGAGCAGGCGGCGTTCTGCGCGCTGTCTGACAGCGGGACGGTGCAGGAAGAAGCCTGCATCTTCGGAACTCCCAACGTGACGATCCGCGATGTGACAGAACGACCGGAGACCGTCGAGTGCGGTTCCAACGTCCTGGCGAGTTGCGACCCGGCGAGGATATTGAAGCTGGTCGAGATGGTGACCAGCGAAAGGCGCGATTGGCAGCCTCCGGCCGAATATCTGGCGAAACGTGTGGCCGACACAGTCTGCCGCATCCTGCTCGGGTTCCGCCTCCCGGACCTGGCGGAACAAGCATGGCGCGGGAGCGTCACGGCCTGATCATCACTCCTCGCTTTGTCATTCCCCAATTTTTCCTCGATTTTTGAACCCTCTCAACGGCGGTTGGGGGATTGTTCATGCCCAACCGATGAATCGGCCGTAGTCCACAACGAGCGATCATTGAGGGGCCGGCTTCGGTCAAAAACACGGCAAACAGACGCGAGAAGGCTGGGTTTGAACAATCCCCCAACCGCCGTTGTAAAAGCAGCGCGGGAATTATGCGAATTACGATCATTGTGGATTGCTACTATCCCCATTCGACGGCGAGCGCCAAGCTGACGCGTGATCTGGGGATCGAGCTGCGCAGGCAAGGTCACGAAGTGATCGTGCTCACGCCCAATCATCTCAACACGCGCGATATAGAACTGTCCTATGAAGAAGAGCTGCTGGTCGCCCGCATAAAGACAGGGCGACTCAAAGGAGTGTCCCGGATAATACGCGCGGTTCGAGAAACCCGGCTCTCGGCGACGCTGTGGCGGAAAGGCAAGGGCTTCTTTCGCGATCATCCATGCGACCTGATCCTCTTTTACTCGCCGAGCATCTTCTTCGGATCGCTGGCGCAAAGGTTGAAATCATTGTGGAGGTGTCCGGCCTACCTGATGCTGCGCGACATTTTCCCGCAGTGGGCCGTGGATGCGGGAGCGCTGCGGGAAGGACTGGCTTGCAGATTCTTTCGGATGAAGGAGCGGGAACAGTACGCCGCCGCGGACATCATCGGCGTCCAATCGCCCGCCAATCTGGATTATTTTTCGCAGCGGCTGCCCAACAACAACTATCGCCTCGAAGTGCTTCATAACTGGGCCGCCCTGGAAGAGCCGGACATCGCCTTCGTGAATTACCGGGACAAGCTGGGGCTGCAAGATAAAGTCGTCTTCTTTTACGGCGGGAATATCGGCGTGGCCCAGGATATAGACAACATCATTCGTCTGGCATGCAACCTGCGGCACGAGCCGCATATTTACTTTCTCCTGGTCGGAGACGGCAGCGAGGCGGAGCGGCTCAAAGCGTTGATGGCGGCTCAGGGTCTGAATAACATCCGGTTACTTCCCGCAATCGGGCAACAGGAATATCTGGCCATGCTCTCCGAGTTCGACGTGGGACTGGTCTCGCTTGACCGAAGGCTTCAGACTCAAAACTTCCCTGGCAAAATACTGGGCTACATGTATTTCGCAATGCCCATGCTGTGCGGCGTCAATCCGGGCAATGATCTAAGACTGATGCTGGAAAAGAACGAGGCCGGGCTGTGCTGCCTGAACGGAGAGGACGAAATCTTCCGCGCAAACGCGCTGAGATTGGCCAACGACACTCTTCTGCGGCGAACGATGGGCCGGAACGCCCGCCAACTGCTGGAGAAAGAGTTCTCTGTTTCCGTCATCGCCAAACAGATTTTGTCTCATTTCAAAGAGGGCCCCGAATCAACCGGACGCCGCATCAGCTCGGATTGTCAACTGGCCATTGCAGACTGACCATTGTTTTGCAGACTTCGCTTGAAAGTTTGGAGTCCCGCCTTCAGGCTAATGGCATTGAGTTAAGAGGACGATGATGCAAGGGAACACAAAAAGCACAAAGGAAGAGACACAAAAGGCACAAACCTACCAATATTTTTCTTTGTGCCTTTTGTGTCTCTTCCTTTGTGCTTTTTGTGTTCCCCAAGCCTAACTCAACGCCATTGGCCTTAATGCTGTAACCATCAACCGTGTTTCGAATATCTTTTCAATCGCTCATACAGGGATCGGCGCGGCTGCTCGACCGACTCATCTTCGCTTCCCTGCTCGCGCTCCTTGCGCTGCTCGCAATTCCCTACGGAGCGGTCGAGCCGTGGTGGGAGTCTATCTTTGAATGCGCCGTCTTCGCGCTCACGGCGTTGTGGATCATCGAGGGCATGCTCAGCGGGACATGGCGCGTGGGCGGTTATGGATTGCTCGCGCCACTGCTCGCGCTCATCATCCTCGCCTTTTTGCAAAGCCAGCCCTTATGGGACGGGATGTGGGGAGCGGGCGTTGCGGCGGGAATCGAGACTCAAGCCGGTCTGGCGATAAGCGCCGACCCTTACGAGACGCGCCGATTTGCATTCAAGCTCATCGCGCTCGCGTTGGCCGGAGTTCTCTTGTGGAGCCACAGCGCCAGCCGGCGCCGCCTCAGTTCGCTTATCCACATGGTGATCCTGATCGGGGTGGCCAGCGCGGTTTTCGGCATTGTGCGGCAAACAGCGCAACCTGACGCAGCCCAGGCGGGCATTGCGGAAGGATTCCTCCTGCCTTATCTCCGGCCCGGCCAAGGCTACGCGCAATTTATCAATCGCAATCATTTCGCTTTTTTGATGGAGATGGCGCTCGGTCTCGCGCTCGGCCTGGCGGCGGGCGGAGGCGTTCGCCGCGACCGCTCGTTGATTTATGTTGCGGCGATGATCCCGCTGATCGCGGCGCTGTCGCTGTCGAACTCACGCGGCGGCGTTGGCAGTCTGTTGATCCAGGCGATGTTGTTTACCCTGATGTTCGGTTATGCGCGCCGCGCGGAGCGGGCTGAAGAATCGAGCGGCGTATCCAATCGGCTGGCTTCTTTGAAACGCTTCGGTCATTCGCCGGCGCCACGCCTCGCCTTCGCCGTGTGTCTGGTTCTCGTGTTGGCGGTTGGCGTCATCTGGATGGGCGGCGACCCGCTGGTCAACCGATTGGAGGCGCTGCCGGCCGATATGCGCGCGGCCAGCGCGAATGAGCGCGCGAGCCAAAGCCGCGTGGAGATTTGGCGGGCGACGTGGGGATTGGTTACTGCCCATCCGATCGCCGGCATAGGCTTGGGCGCTTACGCGGTGGCGATTTCATCCAGCCACGACAGTTCAGGCGAAACGGTCCCGCGAGAAGCGCACAACGATTATCTGGAGTTGCTGGCGAGTGGTGGCGTCATCGGCGGCCTGTTCGGATTATGGTTCGTCTTTGCGCTGATCAAAAGCGCGCGAGCGCAATTGCGCTCGACAGACCCTTTTCGCCGGGCCGCATGCTTCGGGGCGATTCTTGGGCTTCTAGGCGTCGCCACACACAGCCTGGTCGATTTCGGACTACACATCACAATCAACGCTCTTGTCTTTACCGCGCTGGCGGTGATCGCGACCCTGGATGGCAGGGTCAAAACAACGTAACTGCTCAGCCGAGAGAAGAGAGAGTACGGAAAAGACGGAAATAACGGAACAAACGGAAACAAGGATAGGAAATCCTCCCAACAACTTCCGTTTGTTCCGTTATTTCCGTCTTTTCCGTACTCTCTCTTCAGGCTTTCTCCTGTGAACGCTTCCGGAGCTGAGTAGTTACAAAACAACAGCCTTTAGCCTGATGTCAGCAACATCAGCCAATCCGCCCGATAAACGATCCGAGACAAAAAAACCAATCTTTCGGGTGATAGGAAAGCCGTCAATTCCGAGAGTAAACTCGTACAGCGTAACGATCCACGCGACAGACACGTGGCATCTTCTCAACTATGGAATTCAAGAGAATGTTTGGTCGAAAACAAACGGGATAAAAATTTTTCTTGAAGGCTATAACTAGACAACTAACTCATGCGGTTCGAACCAAGGAGGTGATGACATGATCTTTAGGCGTCAGAAATCAGCGAGAGCGGCGGTCAGCCTGCTTCTCGCTTTGTGTCTTGCGCCCAGTTACGTACTGGGTAATTTGACCGGCGGGCGTTCGGATGCGAATCCGAAAACGGCCGCGCCGGCCCCGAAACACCAACTCGCCGCCAGACTGGCGGTCCGAGGCAACCTTCCGGTGCTCGTCAACGGCAACGGCTCGTATACGGGCGCTACCGTCTTAACCGGCGCCACCATTCAGACTCCCGGCGGCGTCCGGGCGACAGTCCAGTTGGGAGGATTGGGCAGCCTCGATCTGTCTCCCAACACGGTCGCGGTGATTGATTTCGGTAACAATTCCGTCACAGGCGCGCTCCGGAAAGGTTGCGCGACCCTGACGGCAAATAAGGACGTCAGCGGCTTGCTGGTGACTTCCAACGGAACATCATTATCAACGGAAAAGGCGATTCTTTCATCAGTCTATGCCTGCACCGCTGATGCGGCGACGACGGCGGGGAGCAGCGCGACGAGCGCCGCGGCCAAACCGGCTCCGGCAAGTCCCGGAATATTCGGCTTCAATCCGAGTTCAACTCTCGCTCTGCTGGGCGTCGGCAGCCTTACTGCAAGCGGCGTCAGGAATCATAGCGCCCCGACGAACGGCGGTAATAATGGCGGTAATAGTAACGGAAGTAATGGCGGTGGCGGCGGTAACAGCAACACAAATAACAACAGTAACACCAATAACAATAGCGTTACTGTAGTGGTTTGTTGTTGTTGCCCCAACAACATCAGTCCCTCCATCCCGCCAAAATGCTGACCTTATCCGCCTCACTCTCCCGGCGCCGATTTCGATAAACTCATAGCCAAGCATCGTGGCGCAAGATTCGATCCTGCGCCACGATGCTTGTTACGACACGGATGAACACAAACGAACACGGATTTTCCTTGTCAGAGCGGCCAATCAGCCGTCACTCACTAACGCGCCGCCGCTCCCTGCCTTACGCAGTCGCCGCCATTGGTCTCTTCGTCTCCGGCTGGCTTCTATGGAGCGTTGGGCGCATGGGAATTTCGCACCTGCTTACCGATTACGCGCTCAGAGCCGGTTTGCTGATCGCCGCGGACAGAGCCGTGACCTTCAGCCCTTCCGACCCCGCGGCCAGTTACGCGCGCGCCGCAACGCTGATGAGCGCGGGCGAACCTGCGGCGGCGGCCAGCGAGTTCGAGCGCGCGGTCGCCTTGCGGCCACGCGATTACCTCCTGTGGTTGGAGCTTGGGCAAGCGCGCGACCAGGCGGGGGAACTCGAAGGAGCGATCGCCGCTTTTAAAGAAGCGGCCCGGCTCGCGCCATATTATGCGCAACCACGCTGGCAACTCGGGAACACGCTGCTCCGGGCCGGGCGTTATGACGAAGCCTTCGCCGAGATGCGTCGCGCGGCCGCAAGCAATCCCGGGCTCCTTCCGAACCTGATCGACCTCGCTTACGGGCTATACGACGGCGATGTCGCCGCAATAGAGCAAGCGGTTCAGTCACAGACGCCGGCGGCTTACTGCTGGCTCGCGCGATTATGCGCGAGGAACGGAAAGGCGGATGAGGCGCTGCGGCTATTTCGCGCGGCCGGGCCAATACCCGATCAAGAGCGTCAGGCCTTGATGGCCGAGCTTTTCACCGCCAAACGATTCTCCGAGGCCTATGAGATTTGGGCGAGCGGGCGTCAACAGAGCGATCGCGCCCTCTTACCCAAAGGCTCACACGAAGGCGCGAATGAAGGCCGAGTCGCTGTCATTGACGGCGGCTTCGAAGATGAAATCAAAACCGACGCCGCCGGATTCGGGTGGCAAATCTGGCGCGAACCACGGAGCATAAGCGTATCCCTGAACGCGCGTGAGCCGCATAACGGCTCACGAAGCCTTCTCATCGAATGGAGCGGCGATCTTCCCCCTTCAACCCCCGTGGTTTCGCAACTAATTATTGTCGAGCCGAAGACGCGTTACCGGCTGAGCTTTTGGGCGCGCGCCGAGGAATTGGTTACAGGTGGCCTGCCCACAGTGACCGTCAGTGATCCTGACGGCGAGCGCCTGTTTGGACAATCCGCGCCCCTGTCCCAAGCGAACACCCAAGCGAGCAATGGATGGTCGCAATATTCGGTGGAGTTCGTGACTACAGCGGAAACGCGAACTGCGCTGATCGCCATTCGCCGCCAAAGCTGCGCCTCCGCGCCCTGCCCTGTCTTCGGGCAAACCTGGTTTGACGATTTCACGCTGAACGGTCTGTAACAGTGTCTACGGCTGGATCATCAATTCGCGCACGTCCTCTTCCTTGATTGCGCCGAGCGTGATGCCCACGGGATTGTTCGCGTTGAGGACCAGATCGCTGACCAGATCGAACGCATCCATCTTCCTCTCCTTGGCCAACTCAGAAAGATATTTGCCGATCAGTTGCGGATAGTCTTTGCTGCTCGTAATTCGCATCGCGCCGTACCCCGTGGCCTTCAGCCAGGCGAATCCTCCGTTGACGCCGTTCTCGCTGGTCTGTTTGATCTGCTTACGCTTTTCGGTATCGCGCAACGCGGCTTTCAGATCGAGACCCGCTCGCATCTCCGGCGGAACGACGATGATGCCTGTCAAAGTTGAAGTCGCCGCGCCGTCGTATGGATATTGATCCGTCACAACCTCTTCGCCACGGTTGCGAGCGTCGTTGATCATTTTGATGATCACTTTGTTCTTGCCCGCGTTCTGCAACCCAACAGTCTTTTCGTGCGCGATCTTGGCCGGGATGCCCGCGCGACGTCCGACATCTATCGCCTCCTGATCCGATTCGACGAAGCGTTGAACCGGGTCGCGCACGTGCGAATCGTACGTGCCGTTGAAAGGCTTGACGGCTTTCGCCAGTTCGACCACTTCATCGGTGTTGCTCCACATCCCCGGCTCGTACATCAATCCGGTCGAAAATCCCACGCAGCCCATCTCCATCCCTTCGCGCACCAGCGCCTTCATCTTCTCCATCTCTTCCGGCGTGGCCAGCCGATGCGCGAGGCCGATGACTTCCCTGCGGATGGCGTTGTGGCCGATGTAAAACGCCACGTTCGTTCCGACGCCGTTCTTCTCGTACGCCGCAATTAAGCGGCGAATCTGTGAAGGCGACAGCGAGCCATCCGGACCACCGACAATCGTCGTTACGCCCTGCCGGATCACGCCTTCATTCCAGCGGCGTTCGGGGTTGGCGATGGAATTCTCCGTATGGCTGTGAACGTCAATGAATCCGGGCGCGACGACCAGCCCGGCGGCGTCAATCGTAGTCTTCGCCTGAGCCGATTTCGCCGAACCGACGAAAACGATGCGGTCTCCACGAACTCCCACATCGGCTTTGACGCCGCGTTTGCCGCTGCCGTCAACGACCGTGCCGTTGCGAATCAGCAAGTCGAAGGATTCAGACGAGGATTGCGAAAAGGCGGAAGCGATGATCGGAAGCGACAGCAAGGCGACGAGCGCAAGACGTGTTTTCATTGTTTTCTCCGGTTGCGGATGGAATGAGAAACGCGGGCAGAATGTATCGGAAGAGTGTGAAATGCGAAAGGGCGTTGGTGATCTCAGGATGATTGATGCGTGTAACATTTCCTGATACAACACTCTTTCACTTCCCCATGACCCGTTTGGAGAGAAGAAACGTATGGGAACGTTTTTCATCAGGTGTAAGATTGAGAATATTGTTGACCGCAGCCAGTCCGCCATTATGCCTAAAGTGCTCGTAGATATGGGGAGCGAATCCACCTGGGTTCCGGAAACCACGCTCGAAAAAATCGGCGTGCAACGAGAGAAGAACGACGTGCCTTTCGTGATGGCAAATGGGCAACAAATCACTCGGAGCGTCGGATTCGCGATCATCCGGTATGACAAACACTTTACGGTTGACGAGGTGGTCTTTGCCGAAAAAGGGGACTTGCTGTTGCTAGGGGCAAGAACACTGGAAGGCTTGAGCCTTACAGTTGATCCGCGAGAAAAGAAACTGGTCGCATCGGGACCAATCCCCGCGGCTTGATCTGAATATGACTACACTCCTACGAACGGCATTTTCCGCTTGATCACTCAAGCTTGAATTAGATCAGTTTGCGATTGCGTGTACGGGGGCGCCGGATCAGTACCGCGAGCGGTAGCGAGCGTGGCTCCATCAAGAGACCGATTCGGTAAGCCACGCTCGCTACCGCTCGCGGTACTGATCCGTACACTCAAACCGATCTAGAGAACTCGCCTCAATATATTGAAGACGCAATGCCAATGAACAAGGAGCCAATTACTTTTTCCGACCTCCCACTTTCTCGCCGTCTCGAACGCGCCGAGGCTCGCGGCAACGCCTACTTTGTTGAAGCCAGAGCCGAACACTCTCCGGAAAGCGGCGCGCAGTGGATCGAAGTGGCGGGCGCTTATGCGATGTTCGACGGAGTAGGGTCGCCATTGACGCAAACATTCGGACTCGGCGTGTTCGATCCGGTCACGCAAACCGACATGGAGAAGCTCGAAGAGTTCTTCCAGCAGCGCGGCGCGCAGGTTCATCACGAAGTCAGCCCGATGGCCGACGCCTCATTGCTGGCTTTGCTGAACGAGCGGGGCTATCACCCGATTGAACTGACCAGCGTGATGTATCGTCCAATCAGGCGCGGAGTCCGGATCGCGTCGCCGCGCGACGAGAAGGTTCAGGCGCGTCTGATCCGGGAAGGTGAAGAGGAATTGTGGGCGCAGACGGCGGCCAAAGGTTGGAGCGAGTCGGTCGAATTCACCGACATGATCATGGAACTGATGTATATCACCGCGAAGAGGCCGGGCGGACTCTCGTTCCTGGCGGAACTTGATGGACGGCCGATCGCCTCGGGCGCGCTGTTGATCCACGACGGGGTGGCGCTGCTGGCCGGGGCGAGCACAATCCCCGAAGGCCGCAAACAGGGCGCGCAACTGGCTTTGCTCGAAAGCCGATTGAATTACGCGGCCGAAAAAGGGTGCGACCTGGCGATGATGTGCGCGGCGCCCGGCAGCGCCTCGCAACGCAACGCCGAGCGGCAGGGATTCCGCATCGCGTATACCCGCATTAAGTGGGAATTGTGATCGTTTGAAACAAACAGGGAGGATTTCAAATGAAACGAATTCTGAACCATATTACAGCCTGCAGCGAGCGGTTCGCGGAGGAGCCGATGTTCCAGTATCTGCGCGATGAGCGCATCGACCCCGAGCAGCGAATTTGCTTTATGCCCCTGATAGCGCATTTTGTCTTCTCGTTCATGGATGTCAACACCTACATCATTCGAAACGAGCGAATCGACACGCCTTATCAGCGCCTGGTCAACATCCACAGCTACGAGGACGCGACGCATTGGCCGTGGTGGGTCAATGACATGAAACGCGCCGGCCTCGACAAGACGTGCACGTTCACCGAAGCCATGCTCTTCGCGTGGAGCGACGCGACTCGGAGGTCGCGCATGCTGACCTACGATTTCGTCGCGATAGCAGCGAAAGCAAGTCCAAAGCAGCTCCTTGCCATTGTCGAAACCGTGGAATCGACGGGCTACAAGTTCTTGTCAACGACGGCTGAAGTGTGCAGGACCATTCCCGATAACCCCTATCTTTATTTTGGGAGCAAGCACTCGAACGTCGAGTCCGGCCATCATATGGGCACTGACGACGCAATCGACTATCTCGAAACGATCGAGCTTTCCGACGAGGAGTTTTCGGAAACCAAAGAACTCGTCGATCGGCTGTACAAGGCCTATACCGACTTCGTCGCCGAGATGTACGATTGGGTCCTGAGCCACGATCTTCGAGAGCTGCGGCAAAGCCCGTTCTTCCGCGAGCGCGTCAGCGGACAAGTCAGCCGCCCCTTGAACGCGGAAGAGCTGCTTCTGCGCCGCACGCCCGTCGCGGCTTCCAGGCGCGCCGAATGAGTCGATTCACGGGCTGAGATTGAGATCCGCATCGGAGAACGACCGATCGCACGCGGCCTCCGCGCTCTTTACGAATTGTCCATCGGTTGTCGCCAACTCAAGCCACGCACGCCGCCGTAACCGCATCCTCGCGTTGCGCAGCCAGCGCGAAAGCCCGCGACAAATCTTCGATCAAATCGTCAACGTCTTCGATGCCGACCGAGATACGCACAAGATCGGGTGGAGGCGCGAGCCTGTCCCGCAACGCCTGCGGGATGCTCGCGTGCGACATCCGGCAAGGCAGACTGATGGTCGAACCGACCGAGCCGAAGCTGACCGCGATGTCGAAAAGCTGAGTGGCTTCGACCACCTGACGTGAAACCTCCACGTCGCCGGTCGTGAAGCTGATGACCGCGCCGTCGCCTTTGGATTGATCGCGATGGATTTTGTGGCCGGGGTGATCGGCGAGGCCGGGATAGTAGACTCGATCAACCGCCGAGTGTCGTGACAGGAACTCCGCGATCTTCCGCGCCGATTCGTTCTGCCGCTCGACGCGCAACGACAGCGTCTTCATTCCGCGCAGCAGCAGCCAGGAATCGAACGGACTCAAGCCTGCGCCTTCGGCGTTCTGCTGAAACGCGATCTGGCGATGGAGATCGTAATCGTTCACGACCAGCGCGCCTCCGGTCACGTCGCTGTGGCCGCAGAGGAATTTCGTAGCCGAATGAACGACGATGTCAGCGCCGAGTTTGAGCGGCTTCTGAAAGCAGGGCGAGAGCATCGAGTTGTCGACGGCGAGCAGCGCCCCGGCCGCGCGCGCGACCTGCGCCAGCGCGCGAATGTCCGCGACGCGCATCGTCGGGTTTGACGGAGTCTCGATCAGGATCAACTTGACGCGCGGGTTCAAAGCTTCGCGCACGGCGTCGACATCCGTCACATCGACGTAACGCACGCTGATTCCCTGCCGGGGCAGAATCTGATCGAGCAACCGCACCGTGCCGCCATAAAGGTCGTCGCCCGCGATGATCTCTTCGCCCACGCCGACGAGCCGGGTCAGCGCGGTGATGGCGGCCATCCCGCTCGCGAAGGCGCAAGCGTGTTCGGCGCCTTCGAGTCTTGCGATCTGCCGCTCGACCAGGCCGCGTGTCGGATTTCCGCTGCGCGTGTAATCGTATTCGCCGAACTCATCCGCCGTCGGTTGGCGAAAGGTGGCGGTTTGATAGATAGGCGGGGAGATCGAACAGTGCGGGTCATCAGTCGAATCGAAATGTACACATTGCGTTGCTGTCTTCATGTTGCGCTTTCCTCCGAAAATAGCAGGGAGTGGGGAGTGGGGAATGGGTCTTTTCCCCACTCCCCACTCCCCACTCCCCATTTTCATTGTTTCAAAGCCTGATCAAGATCGGCGATCAGATCGTCGGGGTTTTCCAAACCTACTGACAGGCGGACCAGGCCATCGGAGATGCCGGCGGCGGCGCGCTGTTCCGGCGGCACGTCGCCGTGCGTCATCGAAACTGGGTGCGTGATCAGCGTTTCAGCGGCCCCCAGGTTTTCGGCCAGCGAACAAAGCTTGACCGAATTCATTAATCGCACGCCGGCTTCGACGCCGCCCTCGACCTCGAACGCAAGCAGCGCGCCGCCCGACGTTTGCTGGCGCTTCGCCAATTCGTATTGCGGGAACGATTCGAGGCCGGGATAGGCGATCCATTCGACGCGCGGGTGCGATTCCAGGAATTGCGCCACGCGCAGCGCGTTCGCCGAATGTTGCGCCATCCGCAGCGGCAACGTCTTGACGCCCTGCAAAGTCAACCACGCGGGGAAAGCCGCCTGGATCGCGCCGATGGCGTTGCGAACGAAGGCCAGTTTTTCGTGCAACTCGGCGTTGCGCGTGATTAATGAGCCTCCGACCGTCGCGTTGTGGCCTTCGATGAATTTCGTCGTGGAATGCAGGATGATGTCGGCGCCCAGATCGAGCGGTCGTTGCAGCGCGGGCGTCAGCAGCGTGTTGTCAACGACCAGCAGCGCGCCCGCGTCTTTCGAC
>Ga0187894_10003278_pt1 | contig 18336 bp, 12 predicted proteins | sample GBC1701081metaG_FD_136650 | JGI IMG/M metagenome (GOLD analysis project Ga0187894, IMG submission 136650) | White microbial mat communities from a lava cave in the Kipuka Kanohina Cave System on the Island of Hawaii, USA - GBC170108-1 metaG ...
AAGTGGCGGTCAAGGACGGGTTTTTCCCGCTGAAAGCCGAGGTGATCGAGAAAGAACTCAAGAAACTTGACTAACGAATCCGATTCCGCTCTGGCCCTGCGGAGTTATAATTTGCAACGACCCACTTTTATCCCCAAGCTTTCTCGCCTCGCTTTACGAGCCCACTCAAGAGCCGCTGCATGTCTTCCCCGGCCCTCTCTCGACGCTGGCGTTGACGTTCGACCATGCGTCCGGCGACAAATGCGGCCCGCGCGCTGGTCGATTGCTTGAGAAATGCCCGGATATGCGTTTCAGCTTGAATGGCGTCTTGGTGCATGCCTAGGACGTCCTGCACGGCGCGGGCTTTGTTGATGAAGCGCGTAGCCGGCTTGCCGACAGTCGGTTCAGCGAGTTCGGCGGCATAGCGGGCTCGTTTGGTCCTGATCCTGGTCTTGTGGATTTTGGCATTGTTCGGTGAGTCACCAGCTTGACGAATCGCGTTTCGCAACTTTGTGAACTCCTGCTTGGCAAGGTCGCGCAACTTCACGGTGGATTCGACGACGGTCGGATCGTGCGGCGCTTGCTGGAGCCGCCTGATCAGGTCAAGATACCGCTCGCTCTTCAACTCGTTCAACAAGACTTCCTGGACATTGTTCCGCTGGGCTTCCAGGTGGGCAATGAACTGTGTCAGAGGTTTGCGATCTCGTGCATCCAGCGCGGTAGATTCCTCACGGAAATAGGCGAGTTGTACGTCGAGGTCGCGGGCCGGCCCCAGCATTCGTCCGAGCCAGCGCAACTCATCCCGCAACGAATCTGCCCATTCTGGAACGAGCAAGGGACGGGCAGAGCGCAGGACCGCGCGCAACTGCCTCGTGGCCACGCGCATTTGGTGCAGGCTTTCAGGTTCTTTTCCGAGCCTGGTGCCGGGATCATGCGCAATCAACCATCGGACATGACGTGCGAGGGCCCACTTCATATGATCCATCACCGGCGCACCCGCTGCCGGCTGTGGCTCAGGACCGGGAGCCACCAAGGAAAGCGCGCGGACTAGCTTGGGACGTCCATCATGATCCTCGGCTCCCGCGCGACGGAGTTGCCGTTCGAGGTCGGGCAGTGCGCCGTTCTTCCCATTCACCTGTTCGATTTCGAGTTCGCGAAAGCGCTGAAGGACCGCTCCGTCCTTCATGATGGACACGTGGTCGAGCGTGACGTCTGCGACAGGAGCATGGTCCATTCGCACACGAACGCCCGCCCGCCAGACCCGCAAGGTCGCCACAGGCATGAGCTGCCGCTGTCCGAGATGGAGGAAAAGCAGATCGCGGAACAGCGCCGGTGGAGCAGACTGGCGATCGACCAGCTCAATTTCCTGCCGGTCCTTCATCAGAGAGAGTTTCAGTTGCCAGGCCTGTTTCCCGCGCTCGACTCGATGGCGCAGGGTGATCCCAGCGTGGGCCAAGTCATACTGGGAGGTGTCGTAGTAGGTCGAGGTCAGCCGGTGTCGTGGAATCGGGGCGCCGGGGAGTTCGGGCAGACGGAAATGGTCACCGACAGCCAGTTTGATTTCCCGTTCGACCGTTGATTGCACAGCCGGGCTGACAGTAACAGGATCTGGTGATTTTGAGGGAAGCTTGTTGACACGAGCCATCACGGCCTCCTTGCGGGATCGTTAAACATCGCAGATGGAAGGGGAGGGAAGCAATCCCTAGCCCGCATTATTCATGCAGGCGGATGAGCCAGTCGGCTTGAGCGTCTAGAAGTGATAGGCGATGCCGCCTAGGAGATTGAAGGCGCTGTACACGCCGCTGAGTCCGAAGCCGGAAGGATCGAGATTCGTGATCGTGGCGTAGTTGTACTTCCCTTCCACAAAGAGCCCCCATTCCTCAGTCGCGAGCACTTTTAATCCTAACTGTGTGTTGAGTCCCGGCACGACTTGACGTCCGTCGATCTGGCCGGAGCTGCTGAAATAAAAGCCGCCTGCTCCGACACCGACATAGGGTTGGAAGATTGTTCCCGGATAACGAGCCACCACATTGAAGGCGACGGTAATAAGGCGCATAGAGGATTCGGATAACTGTAGTGTGCCGTTGTTCGTGACTTGAGCCTGACAGGTAAAGCCTGGCAGGCAGGTCGTAGGATCGAGCGGATTAAACGGCAAGTAAGTCACCTCTTGGCTGGTTGAAACCGACTGGCTCTTGATCGTCGGTTGGGAAGTAAAGGCTTCCAGCTCAACTCCGAGCCAGTTGAATCCTTCGTCTTTGAAATAATAACCGGCTTTGCCACCGAACAGAGCAGAATTCTTCAGACCGACATCTGAAGTATTGAAGGATTGGGTGAATGTGCCTTGCGCGGGAGGAACAGCGCCGGGGAACTGTTGAAACGCAAGTCGTTCGCCAAAGGTATCCATCTTCACATCGCTGAGTGAGCCGGGAATGCTCAAGCCCCCAAAGCCCGCGACATACCACTCAGCCAGCGCAGAACCGGAGAAGCTGATGAGGAGCAGCGCAAACATGACGAGGCTGATACCGGTTGTCATTGAGAAGCACAGTCGTTTGTAGAAAGAGGCCACCATCGAATTCTCCGGTAAGTAAGCCGGCAGGACAATAGTCTGGAATCCGTGACGACCCCATTACGATCAGATTAAGTTCCCGTTAAATTGCCCGAGAGTGCGTGTGTAGAGGGACGCGCGATGTGTCGCATGACGAAAACAGACGGGAAGAGGTTAACGAATCTCGTAGGTGAGGATCTGCCGTTGTGCGTTCCGAACGATATCTACGCGGACGGTCCGTTCGTTTCGAAGTTGTTGAAAGAGGGACAGCAGCATGCCGGGATCCCGAATCTCCACGCCGTTGATTCGCTTGAGTAGATCGTTAGTTTGTAGTCCGATCTTATCGAAGAAGCCCAGAGGCATTACGCTATAGAGCCGAAATCCATCCAGTTTGCCATCGGTCAAGTAGGGGACGGCTTGCGCCTGAGTGAGCAAGCGAGTCGTATCCGCCAGCGCGGCATCAATTTCACGGCGGTCTAGCATGCGGCGTTGAGGCGCTGAGGGATGCGGAACCGGCGCAGAAGTCGCAGTTGCCGGCACACCTGACAGCAGCGGGTGCGGCTGTTCCGTGAGGGCGAGGTCCAGCCACTCTTCCTGTTTTCCTTCTCGGAACAGGACGCGGTCTTTTTCAATGGCCGACAGGGCGCCGACTGCGTGGATCTGTTCACTCATGCGATATAAGCTTTGCTTCTTGGTGGAAAGATCTTCGAGAATGGCCATGATGCCGCCCTCTTGTCCGAACACGGTCCCGATCAGCGCCACTTTCTTGGCGACCTCAAGTGGAGGAGCGGTCTTCTCTGCAGCCTGACCTGAGGCAAGAGCATAGCCCGAGCCAGGCGGGAGAGGAAAGAGCCCGCTCTTCACAATCGCATCCGCGAGTGCGCTAGGCGATTCGGCTTGACGCTCCAACTCGGTGATCGAATCAAGCGCAGAAGTCTGAATGGGCTGAGGCCTCAAGACATCGGCAACAAACGCATTCACCGTGTGGGCAAGCAGGAACGCGCCGAGTGAGAGATACGCGCAGATCACCACGCGTTTGCCTGTCAGAAACCGCTTCAGCATGCAGTGTCCATTTCTTGCGGTGATGTTCCGCATCCTAGTGATGTGCGCATCGGTTCTCAATAGGAGAAAGGGGCCTTTACGCGAAGTTAACAACTCACCAATTCCTCGATAACAATTCCGTAACACCCGCCAGGTACCTCTTCAGCATCAGGAATGGAATAGTCTGCTTGCCCCGAGTAATGACAAGGCTTCTGATTGATTCACTCCGGAAAGTTGTCCTCGCGCTATGTCCGAGCGCGCCTTGCACCACGTGGGCTCGATATGTCGATGAAAGCGATGGGATATGAATGGAAACATGGGGACCATCGGGCGGATCGTGGCCCTATGCTGCGTCCTATGGGCCGCGCTCTTCAATACAAGTGAAGCGGGGGAGTTGCGTGAGGGAAAACACAATCGGACCATGATCGCTCAAGCCCGAGATCCGCAAGCAGTGCAGGGGGGTGGGACAAGCACGTCCGATTCCTTTCCTGTGAAGCCAAGTCGTGCAGGAGAGCCGCCGGTTTCCGAGCGCGATCCCGCCGAGAAGCGATTTCAGATTACGTCGTATCTTGTGGAGGGGAACACCATTCTGGAACAGGCCAAGATCGACTCAGTCCTCCGTCCGTACAAAGGCTCCGGCCGGCAGTTGAGCGATATCGAGTCGGCCCGAAGTGAGCTGGAGAAAGCGTATCACGCAGCCGGATATCCGACCGTGGTGGTCATGCTTCCGGAGCAAACGATCGAAGCAGGTGTGGTCAATCTCCAAGTGCTGGAAGGCCGGCTCGTGCATATTACAGTCACGGGTAACGAACATTATGATCGGTTCAATATCCGCGGGAAATTGCCATCCTTGCAGCCGGGTGCCTTGATCTATGAACCGACGTTTGTGAAAGAGTTGGGTGCCGTCAATGGAAATCCTGATTTGAAGGTGGCGCCGGTGCTGAAACCTGGTACGGAACCGGGAACCGTGGATCTAGAACTCAAGGTAAAGGATCGCTTGCCGGTCCATGGGAAGCTGGAGGGAGATAACCGGGGCCCGATCACGACCCCACAAAATCGGCTGCTGGCGGAAGTTCAGCATACCAATCTCTTCGGCGGCGACGAAATTCTCACGGTCAATACGGTCCAGACGCCGACGGATTGGGGCGCAGTCCAGAACTACGGGGCGAGTTTCGTCTATCCGGTGAAATGGCCCGATCACCTGCTGGCCGTCTACGGATCGAAATCGAAAAGTAATTCGGTGTTGGCAGGGTCGGCCATTTCAGTCGGCGGGGGAAGCGATGTCAAGATTGCCGGTAACGCGACGGTTGCGGGGTTTCGCTATATCTTGCCGATTTTTTCCGGAGGCGAGAACACGCATCAATTGTCGGTCGGGGTCGACTACAAACAACTGGAGTCCACGGACGCCACGTTTCCAACCGGTCAGTCGGCGGTGGTGTTGGGTGCGCTCCGGTACACTCCGGCATCAGTAGCCTACACCGGCTTCTATCCGGATCAATTAGGCCTGACGAAACTCGCACTGTCGGCCAGGGGCTATATCGCGGGCACGATCCCCGGCGGATCGGAAGAGGATTTTGCGAGAAATCCAGCAAACCCTGACCAACCGGGTCAACGCGCGGGATCGACGGGAACATTTGCCGTGCTGCAGGGCGGGCTCGATCGGGTGCAACCCTTACCGGAAGGCTTTGCGCTGGCGCTTCATGCTGATGGCCAATGGGGCAGCCAACCGTTGATTCCCGCCGAGGGGTATTTTGCCGGAGGCTTCGACACGGTCCGGGGCTACCGACAGTTCGAAGCGATCGGTGACAATGCCGTCCGCGGTCGAGCGGAACTGACGACGCCGGAACTATTCGCCATCCCGATCGATCGTATCTGGCAGCGCCGCCGCAGTGCGGATTACACCATCAGAGTAAAGCTTGCGGCCTTCTATGATGCTGCCAAACTCTGGGTGCAGGAAGCCCCGGCGGGACAGACGTCGCAATTCCTGCTCGAAGGGGTGGGGGGCGGGATTCGAGTGAAGTTTCCCAAAGATGTAGGGCAGCTCATCATCGATCAAGGATATGCGCTCCGGGACGGCTCGATTACGAAACAGGGCGACACGTTTGTGCATTTCTCCGTCGGTCTCGCATTTTGACGGAGTACGGATGACAACAACATGAAATACAAACGGATCATAGCCGGTCTGATGATGTTCGCGTATCTCGCGCAACCGGGCATTGTGCCTATTGTCTTGGCGAATCCGACCGGGCCGGCGGTGGTCGGAGGCGATGCGACGGTCTCCGGCCTTGGCACCGCGCACGTCACTATCGCACAAGTTTCCCAGCATGCCATCATTAACTGGCAGCAGTTCAACATTGCGCCGAACGAAATCACCCAGTTCATTCAGCCGAATGTTCAGGCGATAGCGCTCAATCGCATCTTCGACCAGAACCCCAGCCAGATATTCGGATCGTTGCAGGCGAACGGGACTGTCATCCTCCTCAACCCCAACGGCGTCATGTTCGGTCCCAATGCTCAGGTCAACGTGGGCGGGTTGATCGCGTCGTCCTTGAATTTGACCAATGCCAACTTTTTGGCCGGCCACTACTTGTTTCAGGGGACTGGTCTTGAAGGGTGGGTCAAAAACGCCGGAACGATCCAAGGACAATATGGCGGCGTGTACTTGCTGGCACCCAACGTTGAAAACAGCGGGGTGATTACGAGCCCTGGGGGGAACATTGTCTTGGCCGCCGGCGCGAAGGCCTTCCTCTCGAATCGTCCCGACGGACAAGGATTTCTTGCCGAACTCTCTAATCCGCTCGGACAAGCCGTGAATCTTAAAGATCTCATTGCCGACGGCGGCAGCATCACCTTGGCCGGACGCGTGGTGAATCAGGCAGGCCTCATCAAGGCCAACAGCGTGCGCGAGCGTAACGGCAAGATTGAGATTTATGCAAGCGAGACCCTCACGCTCAAATCCGGCAGTCGGACCATCGCCAAAGGCGGCAGTGACGGACTCTCCAACGGAGGAACGATTCTCGCGATCGCCGACAAGTCTAGAGGAACGGCGAAGTTCGAAAAAGGTGCCACCTTGGATGTCTCCGGTGGAAGCGCCGGCGGTCACGCCGGCTTCGTCGAATTGAGTGGGAGTCGCGTGGGACTTGGCGGCCGGTTCATCGGCACAGCAAATCCGGGTCTCCGGAGCGGGCGCCTGCTGATCGATCCAACAATGGAAGTCAATCTGAGCGAATTTACGGCGACGGGTTTTGCCGATATCAGTTTTGCGACTCCGCGGGATGCCCTTGGGAATTTGCTGCCTGATTACGATCTGCGCGTGACGGGCTTTTTCGACTTGAACAGCGTCCAGCCGCCGCCGACTGGCGGGACCATTCGATTCGATGCGGGCCGGGACCTGATCTTCAATGACTTGACTCTATGGAACAACCCATTCGGCCAGCCGACAAGGTGGGATATCGTGGGCGTGGCCGAGCGCAACATCCTGTTTACCGGATTTACCGGCACGACACTACAGACGGCCCATGGAGGCGGGATCGATCTTTGGGCAAAAAACGGAGAGGTGAATTTGATCGACCCACAGAGCGGCGCGCTTTCGACAATTCGGACGCAGGGTGGCGGAGGTATCTCGATCAAGACAGGGCAGGACTTGAAGGCGAGCACTGGGTTCGACGAAAACGGTGGACCACTGGGATTGTTCAATATCCAGGGAATCAACATCGACGGGCCGGGGAAGCTCAACCTCGACGTGGGGAGGGATTTTATCGGCGGACCCGTGAACGGCGTCAGTAAAGGACCGGGATTCGTGCTCTGGAATTCGGACATCACGGCGCCAACACCGAAGCACACTGTCAACGTGGGCGGCAAGATTGGCGAACCCAACCTCGTACAGAACAAACCATTCGATACGACTCGGTACGCCGACTTTGGACTTTCCAACGGTGATCTCACCGTCACAGCGGGAGGGAACATTTATCTTGGTCGCATCCGAGATGCCGGCCTTGTCGGTGGATTAGACAGCCAGGGCAACCCGCGAGAACCTGCCTTCGCCGCTGGACTGGAGAATAACAAGGCGACGATCGTTTCGCGCAACGGCCACATCCTCATCAATACCAACCCCCTTGACGCCGGGCGCCAGAATTCACCCCAGGAAGCCCTCAGCACGCTACTTCCCGCCTCGTTCGAAGCCAGAGCGGACAATGGGACGATCCAGATTCGCTCCAATCTCAAATTTCTCCCCTCACCGACGGGATCGGTGAAGTTTTTCGCGCATCAGGACATTCAGGGCGTGCCGAAAACCGGCCGACAGGACAACCCCAACTTCATCTGGCTCTTCGTCGGCTATGGAGGGATAAGCGGAGGCCAGTGGGTCGCAGTCGATCAGCGGACTATCCCGCAGCGGCCGGATTTATGGCCCTTCTTGTCGAACTTCCCTGGAGGACCTACCTTGCCAAAAATAGCAGGGAGTCCGCCCGCGATTTTTCCTGATTATGCCAAGGTGGATGGGGATGGCAATCCTCCCACCGTCAAATTGCTGGAGGTTAATCCAGGCGATCTCGCCGGCAACACGAACTTGGCCCAGGTGGATTCGCTGGTGAACGATAAGCTCCCTCCCGCGGTGGTGAATCAAACGGCGTTGGCGCCAGTCAGTTTCAAGGCTGAATTGGGCAACATCAGCAAGCTGTTTCTGGATTTGGTCAGCCGTCCGTTCCCCAAGGAGATCTCAATCGAAGCCGGTAACCGGATCGAGCAATTCAATGCCAATATCTATGTGCCGGATCTCGGAACACAAACGCAGACAGTAACGGAACGGGTACCACTGTTCATCGATCCGGTCACGAACCAGCCTCGCTCGATAACCAGCAAGGATGTCATTCTCATCCGCGATCCCGTCACAGGATCGGTGAGGCCATGGAATAAAACAGAAGCGGTGGATCCCTCCAACCTCGTGAATGTCGTGGTTAGAGATGCCACGGTCATGGTGACAGTGCCTAAGCCGGCAGCAACTATCACAGCGCAAGACATCGTGTTGAACAAGAGTGCTAGTGGCGACGGCGGGCTGCTATTCTCCGGACAAGGAACGGCCAGAGTCATTGCCAAGCACAACCTTGACTTAGCCGATGGAAGGGGCATCAACCTGGATCGCAGCAAGGCGAGCGATCAAGGCGGGCTGTTGGACATTGCCGTGGGCAACAATCTCGACATGGTGACATCAAGAATATTGAGCCGGAACGGGGCCGGTATCTCCATCCACGGATACGACGCATCTAAACCCTACGTAGTAGGCTACGACAACAGTGCCCTCTATCCATTGGAATTTCCGGACTCCTTGCGAGGCGGAATCAATCTTCCGGCCGTCGGTGGACGGGTGAATGTGGGCTCGAACATTCCTGGTTCAAGGGGAGATGCTTTGAACCCGACCGGTATTCAAGTCATCCAAGGCGGTTCGGTCGGACAGATGGCCAAACAGCCGATCGTCAACTCTGACGGAACCGTCACGGTGAATGTCGCAAAGGACCCGACGGCTATTCTGATCAGGGCCAACGGGGATATCGACGTAAACAAATCACGCATCGCCACATTTGGAGGCGGCGACATTCGCATTACCTCATTGCAAGGCGACATCAATGCGGGCAGCGGCAGCAAGAATGAACGGGCGCTGTTTGCGGTGGATGTCCCTGTATTGGATAGCCAGGGAAGGCCCGTCATCGATTCCACCACCGGGGAACCGATACTCAAGCGCACGATCTACGAAGTCCCCGGCAGCGGGATCTTTACCTTTCACCCGAACGACCCCCAGCCATTGGTTTTTCCAACGTTCAACGATCCCGAAATTAACGCGTTGCTGGCAGAAGCGGATCGACAGGGTTTTTTGGGACGGGATGTTTCACATCTCGTGGCCCGCGCCAATAAATTGAAAGCTGAACGGGAGCCGATATTCAACCAAACTGTCCTCAACCCATTCGTCGATAGGTTGAAGCTGGGCAACATTACCTTGACGGTCGAACGAGGCAACATCATCATTCCGCCGGCCGGCATCCGAGGCCGCGACATCACGCTGATCGCTCCGCACGGTGTCGTAGATTTTCGAGGCGGCGCGCTTATCGGAAGAGTCGATAAGGCGAATTTCCCAGTGGTGGTCGGCACACCCGTCATCCCGGTCTTGTCGCCCCCTGGTGTCGGTCCACCGCCTCCGCCGCTATCCGGTGGTGGAGCGGTAGGGGCCGCTGCTACCACAGCCGTCGCCAGCAGCACCTCGGCCAAGGCTAATGACTCCGTTGTTCAAGAGACTGCCGCTGAGATGTCCAGCCAGAGCTCGAAAGGTAAACAGGTGGCATCGAAGAAAGATGATGATAAAGATGGTAAGAGCCAACTGGCGAAATCGGTTCGCGTGAAGCGCGGGGTCGTCATTCAGGTCGATGTCAAGCCGGCTAGTTAAGCGAAGGAAGGAGTTCCGCGAATGGAAATGAGTTCTGGTGGAGTGGCGTTTGCACTCAGTCACGCAACGCTGGAGGGCAAGATCACCATCGCGGTGTTGCTGGTGTTTTCACTCGTCAGCTGGACGGTTATCATCAACAAGTTCCGTCAACTGGCGAAGGCCAAGAAGCGGAACGGGATCTTTCTCAATTTATATTCCAAGGCCAAAACCCCGCTGGTGATCTTCAGCAAGGGACCGATCAAACAGCTCCAGGGGTCCCCCATGTACGACCTCTATTACGGAGGGTGCGAGGAATTAAAAGTACAGCAGGACAAGTACGGGACCGACAAGGTGCCGAATCATGGCATGAGCGCCATCCGGATCGCATTGGAGCGGGTCCTCGGCGAGGCGGCAGTGGGGCTGGAATCGGGGATGATCGTCCTGGCGACCGCGATCAGCGGCGGCCCCTTTATCGGCTTGCTCGGGACGGTGTGGGGCGTCATGGACACCTTTTCCGGTATCGGCAGAGCGCAGCAAGCCACGCTCACGACCATGGCGCCGGGCGTCGCGTCGGCCCTCATTGCGACGGTCGCGGGCCTCATGGTCGCGATCCCCTCGCTCTTTTGCTACAACTTTTTGGTGACCAAGACGAAAACGCTCACCATGGAACTCGACAACTTCGCGGCCCATCTCGAAACCGTGTTCATCACGGAGTATCTCCGCGAAAAGAACGGGGCATCATCTGGGCCGGAAGATCCTGAGGACTACCGTCCCGGTGGGCACCGCCAAGAGGCGGAACCTTCCGGCGCCGCGACCGGACATTAGCAGGATGCTGAAAAAGTCCGCCTGCATCGTTCTCGGTTCATCGAAATCCTCACCGGGGACCCGGCCGCCTCACCACTCGGCGGTGCGCACAGACGTGGTGCTCCTTATTCGTCGCACCGTGCGCCCCAGAGGGTACGTCTCCGGGTCTTCACTCGCTGCGGCCTTGCTGGCGGGGCTTTTTGAGCATCCTGCGAGACGAGATAGGATGAATCCATGAGGCGGTTTTCGAAGAAGAGTCATGGCGCGGTGTCGGATATCAACATCACGCCCTTGCTGGACCTCGCCTGGGTGCTGTTGGTGATTTTTATCATCACGACGACGGCGATGGTGCAGGGGATTGAGCTGAAACTGCCGGAAGCCACGCCGCACGAAACGGACATGGAAACCAACACGCCGACCATCTCGGTGAAAAAGGGTGGGGACATCTTTATGGATGAGGAACGGGTGAAGCTCACGGAGCTGGAAAAACTCATTCGCGATTTGAAAGCGGCCAAGGGCGGCAAGCTGCCGCTCGTGCTCCGTGGCGATTCCGGCGTGGAGTACAAGCATGTCGTGGCGGTGCTGGATATTCTTCAGCGGATTCCGGTCGAAGAGTTGGCGATTGCGACAAAACCAATCAATGACCCCTAAGTAGGCTGTTGAAAATGACCGCCAGCTTTGTTCTCGCTCGCTCAACGCCTCAACGTACCGCAAGGGTACGCCTCGGTGTTTCGCTCTCTGCGGCCGCGCTGGACGATCATTTTGAACAGCCTACCAGGTGAGCTTCTAAACTCTTCCTTTTCCTTGCTCTCTAGCGGGCACAGCGTATGGGCGGCTACAAGGGGTTTGAAAAAAAGAAGAGCAAGCTCGGTACGACGCTTGTGATCGTTGGGCTGATCCATCTTGGCATCGGCGCAGGTCTCTATTGGGTATCGCAAACCGATTGGGGTCAGAATCTCATCAAGGTCTACAAGCTCAACGCTTTTAGGAAGGAAGATCCGCCCCCTCCGCCTGAGAAAGAACCGGAACCGGAACCCGAACCGGAGCCACCCAAACCGGAGCCGAAGCCTCAGGAAGCGCCGCCGCCTCCTCCTCCGCAGGCCGAAGCGCCGCCACCACCCAAGGCGTCGGACGCACCGGCTGGACCTCCGCCTATGGACGCGAATCCTTATGCGATCGGCAAGGCCCGGAGCCGATTCGCCGGGTACACGGATATCATTACCGCCACGATCCAAGCAAAGTATCAGCAGCCTCCGTCGTTGTCCGATGATCTGGAGTATGCGGTGCTCTGCGAGTTGGTGGTCGATGAGCAGGGTCGTGTTCTCCAATACCGGTTGGTGAATTCTTCGGGCAGTCTCTTGTTCGATCAATCCGCGCTGGAGGCGCTGGCGAAGGTCACCGAGGTCCGTCCGCCGCCACCCGGCATGGATCACACCATCGTCGTGAAGTTCTTTCCGCCGACATAAGGCGAGTGCTAGCGTGATCGGTTCTTAACCGGCAATTTACCGCCTTCAGACCTTCCTCTGACCCATCCGTAATCCTGCTTCTATACAACGGAATCAATAGAAACGCCGGTGGTCCGAACCGGTCTCGGTCAGCGACGTAAGAAAGCGAAAAGCGTCAGCTGTGGTCGAATGGGGCGAGTCAGAAATGTTAACGGGCCTCGAATAGAGACCTGATGTCCCTGTAACACCGGTACGAGACAAGGTGTGCGTGCATCCTGACTCAGGACACGCTCCTTTCTCAAAACGGACGAAAGGAGGTGGCGGGCTGAGGATGGCACTGACAGCCATCGAAGAAAAGAAGCGAGCGTACATCGTCACATTCTAAGGAGGGTATCGATATGAGACTCAACATCGTTAAACGGACCGTCATGGCGACAGCTCTGGCGGTCGCGACGGCAGTAGCGGGCGTTGCCGGTCAGGCACAGGCCTTCTCGTTCGGCCAAAACGATTTGGTTCTGGCGATTTACGGGAACAATACCGAAGCCTTGGTGAATCTGGGAAATTACAACACCCTGTTAGCTAGTAACGCATCGACCTCATTTAACTTGTCGGCTGAATTGACTGCTGCGTCGGTGGGAACCAATCCGGTCAAATATACGATCTTCGGTTGGGATGTGAGCCTACCGAATGGGCAACTTCATGCTGCCTCGGCTTTCGCGCCTGGATCGATCCCCAACAGCGGGCTCAACCTTACCAATCAGTTCAATCCTTCCGTGAACATGTCTTTCCTGCCAGCCTTCACAGGCAATACCATTGCCAAAGCAGATCCTGGATCGTTCACACAGAACCTCAACGTGGCAGGAGATGGTAGGCTTGGTTCGGCCTGGACCGTGGCCATGGAGGGCACGCTCGATTCCGTGCTGAATATCATGCGCGGCAATGTCGAAACCAATTCCTTTACCCAAGTCGGCCGTGTGCTCTTGGCGGCGGATGGCCAATTGACCATCGGCAATCCTGGTCCCGCAGCGGTCCCGCTGCCGGCCGGCGTGGTGCTGTTCGGCACAGGGTTAATTGCGCTCATCGGAATCGCCCGAAGGTCCTTCAACCAGAAGGCAGCCTAGTGTTTCAGACCGACTCTTGCGTAATACATTTTAAGAAGGAGACGCTAGCATGAAATCAAGCAAACGATACCTCCCGATTCTCGCCGGCGCATTGGCGCTGGCCGGGCTGGCTGGAACGGCCGAAGCCCAAACTGCGCTCAATGCCGGCGGCTCATCTGCCGGACGTAATTTTGCCACCGATGTTCCGCTGAATCTGTGCGATGGGCCTCCAGCGGCTTTGCCCGACCGGTATTCCAGCGCGGATAATAACAAGATCACCTGGACCTGCGTCCGAGGCGGTCTTCCCGTCATCATGCGCTATTCAGCCACCGGGTCGAGCGATGGGGTCAATAAGTTGCTTCAACCTGCCAGCAACCCTGCGTCGAACATGCTCTTTCTCGATCATACCTTGACGACCGGCTGCACCGGCCCGACACTTACGACGAGGCCATCGGACGGCAAGCAGTACAACAGCACGATTAACTGTAATAACGGTAACACCATCAGCCTTCCGGTCCACATGGGCGCCTCTGACGTACAGGGCGCGTCGTTTCATCAAACCGGTCCACTCGGGACCAGCGTGACCCCGCTGGACGACAGTACGCTCAATAGCGTGGTCACGGCAATCGTCCCCTTCTCTGTGTTCGTTGGCAAGGGCGTCGTTGCAGTGAATCCCAACGGCAGCATTGCGGGACCGATAGCGGGGCTCAGTCGGCTTCAGATCGAGCAAGTGTTCGCCAAGAGCGTCACAGATTGGCAGCGGTTGGGATTGGGCACGGTGACCGATGCAGCCCCGACGACCTTGGAAGCGACCTCGCCGATCGTTCTCTGCATGCGGGCCGCCGGTTCAGGCACCAAAGCCGCGTGGGATGAGACCATCATGCTCAATGCAACAGAGACCTCTCTTGCCGGTGCCACTACGATCATAAGCACGAGCACCTCGGGCGTGCTGAGCTGCCTGGCGGCGAATCGCCGGTCCATCGGGTACATGGATTCTGACCAAGTGACATCGTTCAATCCGGGTGGGGCCAATGTGGGTCTCGCCTATGCCGTTCGGGTCGATGGGGGGCTGGCGCACGATCCAGCCCTTGTTGGCAATGAGAAACGCGACCTCAAGTGCGGCAAGTATGCCTACTGGGCCGGTTGGCGGTTGAACCGCCGGACGACCTCAGAGGGGGCTGCTATCGATGCTCTCGCGCAGGCGTATGTGACCAACGCAGGCGCTTCAGGCACAATCTCAATTATCCCGACCGGAGCCTTTTGGGCGTCCGATGAGGAGATGGCGGTCAGCAAGAACTCAGACAGAGGTCCGTTGAATTGGAAGGCGGGTAATCATCCCGAGTGCCGGTAAACACCACGGAATACAACAATCATGCTGCTCAAGCATTAGTGCTTGGGCAGCATGGGAGAACATTCATGATGAAACGGACCAAGCCTGACAGAACAGTCAAGGGGAGCGTGATGGCTCTCCTGGTGGCGTCGGTGTTCTGTTTGTTGCCGACACCAAGCCAGGCTGCGGTAGTGACGCAGCTGGACATCACCGGTGGGTCGATCAGTTTGAACTTTGGCACATTGGGGAACATCACGGGAAACTTCACCAACGACGGGCAGCTCCTCATGAACCAATTTCAGCCTCCACCGAACATCTTCGATCCCATTACGATTTCGCATCTGACGTTCTCGATCTTTTCGAGCAGCGGAGGAGCGCTCAATCTTCCGACTCCGACCGCGCAGACCTCGGGCTCTACCATGACGGCGAACCTGCAGTCGCTCTTCGCCGGTGTGACCAGCACTGGCTGGTCATGGGTGAACACCAATGCGCAGATGGCGTCGCTGAATGTCGGCGGCATCGCCGGCGGAACATTCAATGACCTTACACACGCGTTCGATATTTCGTGGACGCATCCGTTCACGGGCATTCCGTTCTTGACGTCCGGAAACTTCAGTCTCCAAGGAACGGCCCAACTGACGGCTGTGCCGCTACCGGCTGCTGCGTTTTTATTCGGCAGTGGGCTCATTGCGCTTGCCGGAGCCATGCGGAGAAAGCTCCGTCTCACATAACGTATGTTCCAAGGCCTGACCGGCCTCATCGCCTCACAGGCCGCAGCGATCCTGCGGCCTGTGAGGCGGGATCTCACCTTCCCATAATTTTTCATGAAGGTTCTCCTGCAAGCGCGGATACGCGGCTGTGAGAGGCAGTCTTGCTTTTCAGCCATTCCATATACTGTGCTGCTGGGGACTGGCACCTTTCTTTTTTGGGTCCTGTCCCAGTCTGAGGAGCAGCGGGAAGGCGCCGCCCGCAGACGGCGGAACTAGTCTCCTGGAACCGAGTGCCCGTCTCGCTTCACGTCGTTGCACGCGGTTCAACTCTGGCTCTAGCAGAATGCTGAAAAGTCCGCCCATCTGTGTGGTTCAACCGGCCTATCATGTCTTTGTGGTTGAATGAAACAAATGGGATGAACCAAATCAACCAGACAAACCAAATAGACCAGATCAACCAGATGGATCAGACAGGCTGGGCTTAGCCAGTCGCAAAAGCGTCTCCGCACTTTCCACCCCCAATACCTGGCAAGTTTCTAGAGCCCACCCCCAGCGGTAGGGCTCCCGCTTTGTGGGGAGAATCATGGCTGAGAAGCGTCTCTATGGTGCTCGTCAGGAACGGGGAAGAATCTTGATGAATAATTAATTATAACCAAACGTGTTTGTTACACAGTTGTTATTCGCCGCGCGTATCAGGACTTGGCGGGGATCACCCGTCACTTTTATCTATTACAGAAAGGAACAAACATATGAAAACAATGCGACAACTTACGCTATTTGGGTTCATGCCACACTGGACGAAAGAAAGGATGGTCTCATGAAACGTTCATATTGGGTGCTATTTGCTTCGACGATTGTGTTGGTTTTCTGTCTCATGGGGTTCGAAAGCCGCGCGGAGGCGCTGTCGGTGACCTCGCTCGATTTCACATCGGGCGCCGTCAACTGGGATGGAGCTCATGGCAAGACCCTCGATCGGCTGTTTTCCCGGGACGGGAATCTCACGATGGGGTCGTATCAATCGATGTCGGACATCGTCGATCCGATCATGTGCGAAGGCAAGACGTTTTCGCTCTTCACCAGCGGGTTGAACGGCGCGCCGGCGCCTTCGGCGAGCGTCACCGGCACGTCACTCTCGGTCGATCTCTCATCCCTCTATTTTGGGTGGACGCGGGGCGATGAAGTGCGGGCCTGGAACATTGGCGGTCTGGCGACGGGCTTGATTAATCTTCAGACCTCGGAGTTCTTGCTCTCGTGGGAACATCTGTTCGCCGGAGGGTTCGGCAAGGACTCGTTGGGGGATCGCTCGGCCACGTTCTTCTTGCAAGGCACCGCGGGCGTGGAGCCGGCGCCCGTTGCGCTCTCCGCCAGCGTGCTGTTCTTTATGACCGGACTTGCGCTGATGGGCGGGCTCTATTGGCGGAAGTCCCGTGGGACACTGGCAGGGACCGTCTCCTAATTGACCGGTCGATGCGGGGACGGTTTCCCGTCCCCCTATCGGAACCTTTGCGTTTGCGTAACTGTGGTCATGTTTAGTGTAAATGGGCAACGTCGAATGCTTCGTCCTGGCCTGTGGCAGGGCGTGTATTGCTCGCCTGGGTGGATGAAACCAATGCTGCCTCCGTCAGTTGAGAACAGGATTTTTGGCAGACGAAAGGCCTGGGACCCTCTTCGCCTGATCGCATTGGTCTGTTTCGCGATGGTCGTCCTAGATGGCTGTGGATCGAAGGATCAGCCGTCGGACCAGCTAACGTCAAGTACCAATCAAAACCTCGGGAATGCACCGGCAGCCCTCCTCCCATTCAATCAAATCGAATACACGTATACACAGTCGCCGGCTCGCTTTGCGGCTTTGTGGTCGCAAGCGAGGACTCGCACAGTTCGCATCGCGCTCTTGGGGGATTCGCAGGAAACATCGCCGGAAGGAAAAGGCGATGTGTATGTGCCTCGTATGAATTATGAAGCCTGGCTTCGATACGGTAATGCCCCTGAAACCTTTGTGGCAAGCTACCATACCTACAGCGGTCAGACCGTGCCTTTTGCAAATTGGCTATTGAGCGGCGTGACCGCACCGCCTGGAGCTTCGCCCACCCGTGTGGAGCCGGAGCGACTGCTTCCCGGAATTGTAGCAGCGGCGCATGCCGCACCGGCCGGACCGCAATCTGTGAACGGACAATGGTACGGACAACTTACCATGCTCGAGCACAATGCTCGTGGAATCAACCCGGGTGCTGAGATCCCCACGAACGTCGAGTACTTTTGCATGCAGAGCGGAGTGAGGGCCGAGATCTTTGCGGCAACACACCCACTGTCGGGAGAGATTCTGTATAAAGCACGGCCGGCGGATCAGGTCCTGGATTACTTTGCACCGACCACGATCGAGGAATCGGTGTCTCTGTCTCTGACCGAGCAATCCTTTGCCGTGAAGTCCTTCGTGACTCCTATCTTGCCGCGAAATGGGCTGCGCTATCTTCAATTGGAAGTGCTAGGCAGCATGATATCGGCACTCACGGATATCATCGGGATTCGATTCATCAGCGACCAGTGTCCGCAGGGGATCGTCATTCAAAGTCTGAGCGCCGGTGGATTATCGGCCAAAGATTTCGTCGAAAAGTATGGAGAGGCCGGAGACTTGTTTCGAGCGATGGGATTTGATGCGGCCATCCTACATTTCGGCTCCAATGATGTTGGTCGAGGCGTTACGGCAGCGACATTCCGTACCGATACAGAAACGCTCATCGCCCGGATCCGAGCCTGGAGCAGAGACTCTGATTTTCCAATAATTCTGATGGGCGATCCTTATAGAGAAGGTTTGACTTCAGCGATGGAAGAAGAGTATGACCGCTACACAGGCGCGCAGCGAGCGATTGCTGCTGCCGATCCACACGTCTTGGTAGTCAACTCCCGACGATTGATGGATGAGAGGGGATGGAAGGCCGGCCATTCCATCCGGCTGGCCGAACTGCTGGCAGA
>Ga0187894_10003279_pt1 | contig 18331 bp, 17 predicted proteins | sample GBC1701081metaG_FD_136650 | JGI IMG/M metagenome (GOLD analysis project Ga0187894, IMG submission 136650) | White microbial mat communities from a lava cave in the Kipuka Kanohina Cave System on the Island of Hawaii, USA - GBC170108-1 metaG ...
ACCCGGTCAGCATGTTGAGCCCGAGCAGGGCGATGGCGTAGATCAGGACCTGCGTGAACTGGAACAGGCGGAAGTTGCTCATCGTGAACGGCAGCGTCACCGCCACGACGAGCACCAGGACGAGTCCCGCCATCGGCAGGTATCGCGTCGTGATGGCGGGCGTCGCCTCCGTCGCCCGGTCCACGGCCGGCGCCGCCTTGGCCGCCGCTCCGCCGCTGCCCGGGTAGTCCATCGGACTAGACCCGCTTGACGGTCGTGCGGCCGAAGAGGCCGCTCGGCTTCACCAGCAGCACGATGATGATCATCGCAAGGGCGACCGTCAGCTTGAGCTCGGTCCCGATGAAGGACACGTACGTGCCGACCAGATTCTCCGTCACGCCCACGAGGAAGCCGCCCACGACGGCGCCGACGGGGCTCGTGAAGCCGCCCACCGTCGCGGCGGCAAAGGCGTAGAGCTGGATGCCGCCCATCATGTTCGGCTCGAGCGTGAGGATCGGCGCGATCATGAGCCCGGCCACCGCGCCGAACAGCGCCGCGAGGCCCCAGCCGAGCCCGAGCATCCAGCTCACGCGGATCCCGCAAAGGCGGCTCGACACCGGATTCTGCGCCGCGGCGCGCATCGCGAGGCCGAGCGTCGTGTAGCGGAAGAACAGGAAGAGCAGCGCCAGCACGACGAGCGTGAGGCCGATCTCGCCGAGGTCGTGGGCGCCGAACACGATGTTGCCGATCCGGATGGGCTTGCCCGGGAACGGGCTCGGAAAGGGCTTCTGGATGTAGGAGTAGATCCATCCGGCCACGCTGTTCAGGATGACGAGCAGGCCGAGCGTCACGATCACGATCGTGAGGACGGGCGCGTGCTCGACGGGTCGGATCACCACGCGCTCGATCACGAGTCCGCCCACGAAGGCGACGGCGAGGGTGAGACAGAACACGACCCAGTACGGCAGGCCGGCCTGCAGCATCGACCAGGCGAGGTAGGTGCTGAACATCGCCATCTCGCCCTGGGCGAAGTTCACGACGTCGGTGGCCTGGTAGATCATCACGAGGGCGAGGGCGAGGCTGGCGTAGATGCCCCCGGTGGCGAGGCCCGAGACGACTTGCTGGATGAAGATGTCCATTATGCTCGGAGGGCGCTCCGTTCCGTCAGTAGCCGAGGTACGAGCGCCGGATGGCGTCGTCTTTCTTGAGGTCTGCGGCCAGGCCCGACATCACGACGCGGCCCGTCTCGAGCACGTACGCGCGGTCGGCCAGGTCGAGCGCCATCGCCGCGTTCTGCTCGACGAGGAGCACGCTCACCCCCTGGTCTCGATTGATGGCGCGGACGATCCGGAAGATCTCGCGCACGACGAGTGGAGCCAGGCCGAGCGACGGCTCGTCGAGGAGGAGGAGTCGTGGCCGCGACATCAGCGCGCGCGCCACCGCGAGCATCTGCTGCTCGCCGCCCGAGAGCGTGCCGGCCTGCTGCCGCCTGCGCTGCGCGAGGACGGGAAAGTACTCGTACACGCGCCTGTAGTCGTCGGCGAGGGTCATCGCGTCGCGGCCCCGTGCGTAGGCCCCGAGCCGCAGGTTCTCCTCGACGGTGAGCGCGACGAACGTGCCACGCCCTTCCGGTGTGTGGGCGATCCCGAGGCGGACGATGTCCTCGGTGGCCCGGCCGTCGATGCGCTTGCCGTCGAATCGCACCTCGCCGCTCGTCTTCACCATGCCGCACACGGCGCGGAGCGTCGTGGTCTTGCCCGCGCCGTTGGCGCCCAGGATCGTCGTGATGCCGCCGGCCTCGACGGCGAATGCGACGCCGTGCAGCACGCGGGTCCACCCGTACTGCGCTTCGAGGTTCTGGGCCTCGAGCAAGGTCGGCATCGGCCTAGCTTTCGCTCCCCAGGTAGGCCTTGATGACCTCGGGATTCTTCTGAACCTCCGACGGCGCCCCCTCGGCGATCTTCCGGCCGAAGTCGAGCACGACCACCCGGTCGGAGACCTGCATCACGAGGCTCATGTGGTGCTCGACGAGCAGCACGCTCACGCCGCGCCGGTCACGGATGTCGCGCAGGATCCCCCCGAGGGTGCCGACCTCCTCGTGATTGAGCCCGCCCGCCGGCTCGTCGACGAGCAGGAGCTTCGGATGGCCGGCCAGGGCGCGCGCCAGCTCAACGCGCTTGAGCGTGCCGAAGGGCAACCCCGCCGCCGGGTGCGCGGCGACCGCGGTCAGCTCGAGGAACGCCAGCATCTCCATGGCGGCCTCGCGCATCTGGCGCTCCTCGCGCGTCACCCACGGCAGCCGCAGGGCATTGCTCAGGAAGTCGCTGCTCGTCCGCGCGTGGACGCCGACCATGACGTTCTGGAGGACGCTCATCGTGGGGAACAGCGCGAGGTTCTGGAACGTGCGTCCGATCCCGAGCGCCGCCACGTGATGGGGAGTGTCCGTGACGATGGACCGGCCCTGGAAGAGGATGTCGCCTTCGTTCGGCGAGTAGAGGCGGCTCACGCAGTTGAACAACGTGGTCTTGCCGGCGCCGTTCGGCCCGATGAGGCCGACGATCTGACCGTCCGCCATGTCGAACGACACGGCGTCCAGCGCCACGATGCCGCCGAATCGCATGGTGACGTCGCGCACGGTCAGCAGCGGTATGGCGGCGAGCGGCCTCATTGCCCTCCAGGGGTACCCCGCGAACGGCGACGGGGGGCTAGGACGTGGACTAGTTTATAGAGACCGAAACGGCGTCTTGTCAATCTGAAACGACGCGTTCCGGTGTACTCTCTCTCCCATGGCGCATCAGTTCATCTTCACCATGAAGGATCTCCGCAAGGTGGTTCCCCCAAAGCGCGAGATCCTGAAGGGCATCTGGCTCTCCTTCTATCCCTCGGCCAAGATCGGCGTGCTCGGCGCCAACGGCGCGGGCAAGAGCACGCTGCTCAGGATCATGGCGGGCGTCGACGACGACTTTCTGGGCGAGGCCCGCCCTGCCGACGACGTGCGCATCGGCTACCTGCCGCAGGAGCCCCATCTCGATCCGGCGAAGGACGTGCGCGGCAACGTCGAGGACGGCGTCGCCGAGGTGCGCGCGCTGTTGACTCGCTTCGACGAGATCAATGCCCGCCTGGGTGAGCCGATGGACGGCGACGAAATGGAGGCGCTGCTCGAGGACCAGTCGCGGGTCCAGGACGCCATCGAGGCGGCCCACGGCTGGGATCTCGACCGCACCGTCGAGATTGCCATGGATGCCCTGCGCGTCCCGCCCGGCGACGCCGACGTCGGCACGCTGTCCGGCGGCGAGGTCCGCCGCGTGGCCCTGTGCCGCCTGCTTCTCGAAAAGCCGGACATGCTGCTGCTCGACGAGCCCACGAATCATCTCGACGCGGAGTCGGTCGCGTGGCTCGAGCGGTACCTCAAGGAATATCCCGGAACTGTCGTCGCCATCACGCACGATCGCTACTTCCTCGACAATGTCGCCGGCTGGATCCTGGAGCTCGACCGCGGAGCGGGAATTCCCTGGGAGGGGAACTATTCCTCCTGGCTCGACCAGAAGCAGACCCGGCTGGCGCAGGAGGAAAAGCAGGACAAGGCCCGCCAGCGGACGCTCGAGCGCGAGCTGGAGTGGGTCCGGATGTCCCCGCGCGCCCGCCAGGCGAAGTCGAAGTCGCGCCTGCAGGCCTACGAGGAGCTGCTCGCCGAGGGGGGGCGCGAACGAGAGGGCACGGCCGAGATCGTCATCCCCCCGGGCCCGCGCCTCGGCGATCTGGTCGTGCGTGCCGAGGGGGTGAGCAAGGGCTACGGCGATCGCCTCCTGGTCGACAATCTGTCCTTCAACCTGCCTCGCGGCGGGATCGTCGGAGTCATCGGCGCCAACGGCGCCGGCAAGACCACGCTGTTCCGGATGATCACCGGCCAGGAGAAGCCCGACGGCGGCGCGCTGCATGTGGGCGACTCGGTCAAGCTCTCCTACGTCGATCAGAGTCGCGATGCGCTCGATCCCGCGAAGACCGTCTGGGAGCAGATCTCGGACGGCCAGGACCAGATCCAGCTCGGCAACCGCCAGGTCGCCTCGCGCGCCTACGTGGCCTCGTTCAACTTCAAAGGGTCGGACCAGCAGAAGCGATTGGGGGACCTCTCCGGCGGCGAGCGCAACCGCGTGCACCTCGCGGTGATGTTGAAGAGCGGCGGCAACCTGTTGCTGCTGGACGAGCCGACGAACGATCTCGACGTCGACACGCTGCGGGCGCTCGAGGACGCGCTGCTGTCGTTCGCGGGATGCGCCGTCGTCATCAGCCACGACCGCTGGTTCCTCGACCGCATCGCCACCCACATGCTCGCCTTCGAGGACGAGAGCCGGGTGGTGTGGTACGAGGGCAACTACCAGGATTACGAAGCCGACCGCAGAAAGCGGCTCGGCGCCGCCGCCGATCAGCCGCACCGGGTCCGCTACAAGCCGCTGACGCGTGGGTGAGGGGCGGGCCCGGCGTCCGGGGGCCTACTGCTCCATTGGATTGCTCGCCTCGGATGGGCTGGGGCCCCAGCCCCAGAAATCCTCGGCTCGCACTACCAGGTCAAGGCGCCGGTTCGATAGTAGCCCACGATCTGCCAGAGCCAGCCGATGACGAAGGCTGCGACGCCGATCGCGCACAGGCCGCGATAGGCCGCGGGCTTGGGCTGCCCGCCGAGCCACTCGCCGGCCACCACCGACCAGACGGCGGCGACGAGCAGGAGACCTGCACCGCCGAGGGTGAGAATCCACCCGGCGATGACGTTCACGACGAAGACGGGATCGAAGAAGATCGGCGGCTGCATGGCGGCTCCTTGTCGAGATCTCTATCGCGGCTGCATCCGGATGGCGCCGTCGAGTCGGATGGTCTCGCCGTTCAGCATCGAGTTCTCGATGATGTGGGCGGCGAGCGCGGCGTACTCCGCCGGCCGTCCCAATCGCGCGGGAAACGGCACCTGCGTTCCGAGCGACGCGCGCGCGGCCTCCGACAGCCCGGCGAGCAGCGGCGTGTCGAAGAGCCCGGGCGCGATCGTGCAGACGCGGATGCCCAGTTCCGCCAGGTCGCGCGCGATCGGCAGCGTCATGCCGACGATGCCCCCCTTCGACGCCGAGTAGGCGGCCTGGCCGATCTGGCCGTCGAAGGCGGCCACCGAGGCGGTGTTGACGATGACTCCGCGCTCACCCTCGGCGTTCGGCGCGTTGCCGGCCATGCGGGCCGCGGCCAGCCGGATGCAATTGAACGTGCCGATGAGGTTCACCTGGATCACGCGCGTGAACCCGGCGAGGTCGGCCGATCCGCGCTTGCCGAAGGTCTTGTCCGCCGTGCCGATGCCCGCGCAGTTGACGAGCCCGTGGAGGGAGCCGAATCGCTTGACGGCGGCGTCGAGCGCGGCCTCCACGTCGTCGGCGCTGGTGACGTCGCCCGGGGCGAACAGCGCGCTGTCGCCCATCGCCTTGGCGACCTCGGCCCCGGCTGACCGGCCGAGATCGAGCAGCACCACGTTGCCACCGCCAGCCTGCAGGCGTTCGGCCGTGGCACGCCCGAGCCCCGATGCGCCCCCGGTGATGAGCGTGGTCGAGCCGGAGATCTTCATGCATCCTCCCGAGCGATCGGGCGGCCGCCGAGTGGTCATCGCGGGCCGCGTAGAGTGTTGCCGGCGGCGTAGTATAACAGACCCCTATGGATCTGCCCCGCTGGATCCGGACGCCCGAGGATCTCGCCGCGCTCGCGGCGACCCTCGCGGGCGCCGCCGCCGTCGCCATCGACACCGAGGCGGACAGCTTGCATCACTATCCCGGCAAGCTCTGCCTCGTGCAGGTCTCTACGGAGCGAGGACAGGCGCATCTGGTCGATCCCTTCGCGCTGCCGACCCTCGCCCCGCTCGGCGCGGTCTTCGCCGATCCCGCGACGGTCAAGGTGCTGCACGCGGCGGAAAACGACCTCGCCTATTTCAAGCGCCTCTACGGGTTCACCGTCGTCTCGCTGTTCGATTCGGCGGTGGCCGCGCGCTTTCTGGGCGTGCCGGCGCTCGGCCTCGACGGCCTGCTCACGCAGTTCCTCGGCCTCGTGCCCGTGAAGTCGCGGCAGAAGGACGACTGGTCGCGCCGCCCGCTCTCGGACGACCAGGAGGTCTATGCGCTGAACGACGTGCTGCACCTCATCGAGCTCAAGGGGCGGCTCACCCAGGAGCTCCACGCCAAGGGACGTCTCGAATGGGTCGAGGAGGAATGCGCGGCGCTCGCGGCGCTCGCGATGCCGGAGAAGGTCGTCGATCCGGACGCGTATCTCACGCTGAAGGGCGCGAAGGACCTCGACCGGCGCGGCTGGGCGGTGCTCCGCGAGCTGCACCAGATGCGCGAAGCGCTGGCCCTCAAGCTCGACCGCCCGCCGTTCATGATCGTCGGCAACGAGAGCCTCGTCGCGCTCTCCGCCACGCGGCCGCATCGCGCGGAGGAGATTCTGGCAGTGCCGGGGTGTAGCCAGAGCGTGCTTCGCCGCGCGGGCGCCGCGATCCTCGACGCGGTCGCCCGTGGAGAGCGCGTCGACGCGGACGACCTCCCGGTTCGCCGCCCCGCCCGTCGGCCCATCGTCCCCGGGGCGGTGCGCCGGCGCGCGGAGGCGCTCCGCGTCTGGCGCGCGAAGGCCGCGAAGGATCTCGGGCTCGACCCCGGGGTGCTGTTCCCGCAGCGCCTCATCGATCGCCTGGCCGCCGATCCGCCACGCGACGCCGCCGCCCTCGAGCAGGCGGAGGGCGTGCGCCGCTGGCGCACCAAGCTGTTCGGGGACGACCTCCTCGCGGCGCTCGCCACGACCTGACTCCGTCGCAGCGCGGCTTGCCGCCGCCGCGCCGTGGTGGTAGGCCTACGCAGTAGAGGTCCTCCGGGGCCTCGCGGCGTCCGGAGCGACCGGAGAGGAGGGCCATCATGACCCCTCGCTCGCGCTACCTCCGCGAAGGCATCATCGCTGGTCTGATCGGCGCCGCCGTCGTCGCCGCCTGGTTCCTGATCTACGACGCGGCCCGAGGGCGCCCCTTCCGCACACCGGCCCTGCTCGGCGCCGCCGCGTTCCAGGGCGTCACCGATCCGGGGGCCGTGCCGATGTCCACGCATCTCGTCGTCGAGTACACCGTGCTGCACGGCGTGGTGTTCGCGCTGATCGGCGTGCTCATCGCGTATCTCATCGTGTCCGCCCAGTCCGAGCCGAGCCGCCTCTTGCTGATGTTCATCGCGCTGATGTGCTTCGAGGTGGCCTTCCTCGCCGTGGTGGTCTGGCTCGCGCATCCGGTGCTGGGCGAGCTCGCGTGGTGGAGCATTCTCGCCGCCAATGCCCTGGCCGCCCTCGGGATGTTGATCTACTTCTTCGTCGGCCATCGGGCGCTCGGACGGGTCCTCCTCGGGCCGTGGACGCGCGTCGCCCGCGAGGGGTTGCTCGCCGGGCTGGCCGGCGCGCTGGCCGTCGCCGTGTGGTTCCTGCTCTACGACACCGCCGGGGGCGCACCCTTGCGGACGCCGGCATTGCTGGGCGCCGCGCTGTTCGACGGGCTGCGCGATCCGGGCGCGCTCGTCATCACGGCGCCGACCGTGCTCAAGTACACGGTCGTGCACGGTCTCGCGTTCATCGCGTTCGGGTGGGTGGCCGCCGGCCTCCTCGCCCTCGCCGACCGCGAGCCGCGCCTGCTGTTCGGCCTGTTCATGCTGTTCTGCTGCTTCGAGGTGTTCGCGGTCGCCATGATCGCCGCGATGGCCGAGTGGCTGTTCGAGTCGCTGGCCTGGTGGACGATCCTGACCGCGAATCTCCTGGCCGCGGCGGCGATGCTCGCGGTCCTCTTCCGCGCGCACCGCGTGACCTGGCACGAGTTCCTGACCGCGCGGCGGTGAGCCGAGCGAGCGACCCGCGTCAGCTCGGCGGCGTTCGAGCGCGCAGCAGGAGGAACGTCGGGCGGCGGCGCTCGTCGCGCGCGTGCGGATGCGCCTCGAGCCACTGGTCGCTCGGGACCGGCTCGACGACGCGCTCGACCGCGAGCCCGGCCTCGACGAGGCCGTTGATCAACGTCGCGAGCGTGCGATGGACTTTCCGCACGCCGGGGACGAACCACGTCTCCTCGCGGGGGCCCTCGTCCGCGTAGCGATCCACGCGCCATCCCGTGCGCTGTCCGGTGGCGTCGACCACCCAGCCGTCGCCGGGCAGCCGCGCGGTGAAGATGGGATGCTCGGTCGAGTAGACGAGGACGCCGCCGGGCACGAGCCAGCCGGCGATCCGCCGAGCCAGGCCCGCGTAGTCGTCGACGTAGTGGAGCGCGAGCGAGCTCGTGACCAGCTCGAACCGCGCGCCTGGGAACGCGACCTCCTCGATGGACGCCCGCTGGTACGTCACGCGCGGATGGGCCCACTCGGCTCGCGCCAGGGCCAGCATCCGCTCGGACACGTCGACGCCGACGACCTCGGCGGCGCCCATCGTGGCGAGATGTCGCGCGAGCTGCCCGGCCCCGCATCCGAGATCGAGCACGCGGCGGCCGTCGATCTCGGGCAGGAGCGCCAGCAGATCGGCCAGCTCGGCGGCCCGATCCCAGCCGGCGCCGAATCGCTCGAGCGTGGCATAGCCGGCGAAGAACGCCGGGTCGTCGTAGATGTTCTGCGGAGTCACGGGACCAGTATAGTGCGTCGCTGACGGGCTCGCCGTTTGACAAGCCCTCGTGGTGGTTCTATCCTCGCCGGCCGTCATGATCCTCGCGCTCGACATCGGGAGCTCCTCGGCGCGCGCCGCGCTCTATGACGAGGCGGGGACGCCCGTGCCCGGCGGCGGCAAGCAGATCGAGTATCGCGCGCGCGTCACGGCCGACGGCGGCGCCGAGCACGATGCCGCGCGGTTGCTCGACGCCGCGGCGGCGTGCATCGACGCCGTGCTGCCGCGCGCGAGCGACCTCGCCGGTGTCGGCATCTCGACGTTCTGGCACGGACTCCTCGGATTCGACGGGGAGACCCGGCCGGTCACGCCCGTGTACATGTACTCGGACACGCGCAGTGCCGCGGCGGTCGACGACCTGCGCCGAACGCTTGACGACGCCGATATCCGAGCTCGCACGGGGTGTCCACTTCACACGTCGTTCTGGCCCGCCAAGTTGCGCTGGCTCGGCCAGGTGGCGCCCGTCGTGCGCGCGACCGTCGCGCGCTGGGGCTCGATCGGGGAGCTACTCGCCCACGAGTGGTTGGGCGAGGGCGTGACCAGCGTCTCGATGGCGTCGGCCACCGGCCTCTTCGATCAGGAGCGCCGCGCCTGGGATCGCGCGATGCTGGCCGCCGCCGGCGTCGACGAGCGCCAGCTCTTTCCGCTCTCCGACCTGCACCAGGGCGCGACGCTCCGTGCCCCGTGGGCGGCTCGCTGGCCCGCGCTCCGCGACGCGCGCTGGTTTCCCGCCGTGGGCGACGGCGCCGCCAGCAACATCGGGTCGGGCTGCACGGACCGGGAACGGATTGCCATCAACGTCGGAACCTCCGCCGCGGCGCGGCTGGTGACCGACGCGCCGCTCGCGGCGCCGCCCTGGGGGCTCTGGCGCTATCGGCTCGATGCCCGTCGCGCCGTCGCCGGCGGGTCGCTGTCGGAAGGCGGAGACGTGTACGCCTGGTGTGCCGAGACGCTCGCGCTGGCCGAGCCCGACGCCGTCGAGCGGGCGCTCGGCGCCGCCGCCGACGCGGACCACGGGCTCACGGTGCTCCCGTTCCTGGCCGGCGAGCGCAGCACGGGATGGAGCGGCCGCGCGCGGGGCGCCATCGCCGGGCTCTCGCTCGCCACGACGCCGATCGACATCCTGCGGGCGTCGCTCGAGAGCGTCGCGCTGCGGCTCGCCGCGATCTACGACCTGCTCGTGCCCCTGGCGGCTCTCGGGCACGAGGTGGTGGCGTCCGGCGGCGCGCTGATGCGATCGGGGGCGTGGGCGCACATGATCGCCGACGCGCTCGGCCGGCCGCTCCTGCTGTCGCGCGAGCGGGAAGCCTCGAGCCGCGGCGTGGCGCTCCTCGCGGCCGCCGCGCTCGGCCGACTTGCCGACTTCGGGTCCACCGTGCGCGTCGAGGGCCTGCGGATCGAGTCCGACCCTCGGCGACACGAGCGCTTCCGCGCGCTGCGCGCGCGGCAGGACGCGCTGTACCGGGCGCTCGTCGGCGGCACGGCCGGGCCGTCGGCCGCCCCGGCGTCGCTTCACACGCCCGAGCTTCCCGGGTAGACTCCTCCAACGATCGGTTCAGCACACGCCGCGGGCGGGGTCCTGCCCGCCCACAAGGAGGAGCATTTGGACGCAGCCGAGCTACGGCAATTCTTCGATCTCACCGGACGCGTGGCAGTCGTGACGGGGGGAAACGGCGGTATCGGGCTCGGCATGGCGCGCGGCATGGCGGCGGCCGGCGCCGCCATCGTCGTGGCCGCCAGGAACCGCGACAAGAGCCGCCGCGCGGTGGTCGAGCTGAGCGATCTGGGCGCGAAGGCGGTCGCGATCGAGGTCGACGTCGCCGACGAGGCGTCGGTGAACGCGCTCGTCGCGCGTACCGTGGACCAGTTCGGCCGCCTCGACGTCCTCGTCAACAACGCGGGAATCAACATCCGAAAGCCGGCGCACGAGCTCGTGCTCGGAGAGTGGCGCCAGGTGCTCGACACGAACCTCACGAGCGCGTTCATGGCGAGTCGCGCCGCGCATCCGGTGATGAAGCGGCAGGGCGGCGGCAAGATCATCAACATCGGGTCGATGATGTCGCTGTTCGGCGCGTCCTTCGCCCCGGCCTACGCGGCGTCCAAGGGCGGGATCGTGCAGCTCACGCGCTCGATGGCCACGGCCTGGGCGCGCGACCACATCCAGGTCAATGCGGTCCTGCCGGGGTGGATCGACACCGAGCTGACCATCAACGCGCGGCGCGAGGTGGAGGGATTGCACGAGCGCGTGCTGGCGCGCATCCCCGAGGGACGATGGGGCGTGGGCGACGACATGGCGGGCGTCGCCGTGTTCCTCGCGAGCCGGGCCTCCGACTACGTGACGGGGACGGCCATCCCGGTCGACGGAGGCTACTCGATCCAGGGATAGGCTGGGATGGACTTCTCTCGCACCGAGATGAGGCTGGTTCCGACCCTCGCTGTCCTCGCGCTTGCGCTCCTCGCCGGATGCGCGTCGGTCCCGCCGATGGACATTGCGGTGAGCCGGCCGGCGCCCCCTCCGGCCATCCGATTCAGTGTGGACACCTTCGCCTTCCCCAACGAGAGCCGGACCAAGAACCGCGGCAAGCCCGACCTCTACGCCAACTACTGCTTCGTCATGGCCCGCGGCGTGACGCAGTTCCATCGCTTCGCGCGCTTCGATCCCGCCGGGCCCCGACTGTCGGCGGTCCAGTACGAAACGCTCGTGTCGCGGGTCGTCTCGCATGCCCCGTGGGACGATCCGTTGCCGCCAGCCGAGCGCGTCCTGATCCCGGGCTATGCGTCGCTCTACGATCTCTCGCGCGATCAGGAGCGCGCGGTCAAGGCCGGCCTCGGCTCGCCGGTGTGGACGTGGCTGCACTGGACGAACTGGCGCGTCGTCTTCCCGATGCCGGCGGCGCAGCAGGAGCGGGTGGCGCGCGAGACGCTGGCCGAGCTCCTCGCCGGCCGGCCCGTGCAGTTCCTCGTGACGAACCTTCCGGCGTGGGAGCTGAACCACACCGTGGTGGTCTACGACTACCGGATCGGCGACAATGGCGCCGTGGAGTTCGTCGTCTACGACCCGAACGATCCGCACTCGCCTGGCCTCATCGCCTATGACCGCGTCGAGCGCCATTTCGTGGCCACGCGCCTGTTCGACACGTCGCAGGGCACGATCCGCGCGTTCCGGATGTACTACCAGCCGCTGCTCTGAGCGGGGTGAGCCGAAGCCGCAGGTGAGGCGAGCGGAGACGGACATCCGGGTCGAGCGTGAGTCAAGCATGACGAGGGCGCCGAGGACGGAGCGCATCGCGATCGAGTTGGCGGGGGTGGTGACGCCCATCGGCCAGGATCTCGAGGCGTTCTGGTCCGCCCTGGTCACGGGGGCGTCGGGCATCTCCCAGATCGAGCGTTTTCCCGTGAGCGACCTGCGCGTGGGGCGGGGCGGCGAGATCAAGAAGCTCGCGCGCATCAAATCGTGGGGGCGGGTCCCGGAGTGCCGCGCCACCCGGCTCCTGGTGTCGGCCGCCGACGAGATCCTCGCGCACGGCGGCCTCGACGCGGTGGCGCCGGACCGGCTCGCTGTCGTGGTCGGCACCGCGCTCGGCGGCGTGGAGGAAGGTGAAAAGGCGCTCGCCGGCGATCGCCGCCGCCGGAGGCGGGACGCGCTCTACGACGCGCCCGGCCACAACCTCGCGCGATGGCTCGGATGCCGCGGTCCGGTCATCACCGTGTCGACGGCGTGCGCGTCGGGGGCCACCGCGATGGCCGTCGGCGCCGATCTGCTCCGGACCGGCGAGGCGGACGCCGTCGTCGCGGGCGGCTACGACGTCCTCTGCCGATTCGTGATGCGGGGATTCAACGCGTTGAGGGCGCTCGCCCACGACGACGTCCGCCCCTTCGACCGGCGCCGGAGCGGGATCCTGCTCGGCGAGGCGGCGGCGCTCGTCGTCCTGCGCCGCGATGGCGAGGGCACGGGGGCGCGGCTCGGCACGCTGCTCGGCTATGGCAGCGCGAGCGACGCGTCGCACATCTCGGCTCCGGATCCGGCCGGGCTGGGACTCGAGCGCGCCGTGCGCGCCGCGCTGCTCGAAGCGGGCGTCGGCGCCGACCGGATCGACTTCGTCAGCGCCCACGGCACCGGCACGCCGCTCAACGATCCGATCGAAGCCGCCGTGATCCGGCGCGTCCTCGGGGGCCGCGCCGACTCCGTGCCGGTGAACTCGATCAAGCCGGGGCTCGGTCACACGATGGGCGCGGCGGCCGTCCTCGAGGCGCTCATGTGTCTCCTCGCGTCGAGCCGCGGCGTGATCCCACCCACGCTTCACCTCGACGAGCCGGACGCCGGCTGCGAGCTCGACCACGTCCGCGGCTCCGCCCGGCCGGCACGCCCGCGCCTCTGCCTCAGCACCTCGCTCGGATTCGGCGGGTCGAACGCCGCGCTGGTGCTCGAGGGCGCTTCCTGATGCGGGCGCCGGCGCTGCGAGCGCTCGGTCTGCTCACCGGATGGGGAAACGGCGCCGCGGCCGTGCCCGCGGACGCGAGGCGCGCGGCGGACGGGCGGGCCGTGCTCTCGCTCGGGCGGCCTCACCGCGAAGGCGAGCGCTGGCGGCGGGCCACGCGCGAGGGCCTGCTCGCGCTGGCCGCCGTGGAGGCCGCGCTCGACGACGCGGGGGCGGGTCGCGAGGCCATTGCCGGCGAACGGACGGCGCTCGTCTACGTGACGGCCGCGGCGTACGTCCCGTCCAATCATCGATTCATCGAGGGCCGCGGCGGCAGCATCCATTTCGCCGAGACCGCGCCGGCCGTCGTTCCCGCCGAGGTCGCCATCGAGCTCGGCCTGTCGGGACCGTACTCGATCTTCATCGGGGGGCCGCCGGCGACGCTCCGCGCGATCGCGCACGCGGCCCGGCTGCTCGACCAGGGGGCGGCGGATCGCGCGCTGGTGCTGGCCGTCGAGATCTTCGAGGAGTGCGCCGATCTCTATGCGCGCTCGAGGCGCCTGATGGACGCGCCGCTGGTCGAGGCCGCGGCCTGCCTGTGGCTCGAACCCGGCCGAGGCGAGCTCTCCGTCGGGCCACCGGCGGCCGACGAGCCGGCGAACCATGGGGCCGGCGCGACGATCGCCGTTCGACGGCGGCGCAGCGAGCCCTCGCGAGCGCGAGGGCTCGGGGAGACGTTCTCGGTCGAGCCGCTGGTGTACCTCGACGAGTGGCGCCAGGGCAGCGCGCTAGGCACACTCGAACTCACCGGCCGCTGGCGGTCCGAGGTGCTGCGGCTCGTCTGGACCGAGGTCATGGCGTCCGGATCGAGCCCGCAGCCGGCGCCGTCGACCGCCGCCGCTTCACAGGAGGCCACGTGACGCAAAAGGAAATCCTGGACGAGCTGAAGATCATCGTCGTCGACCGCCTTCGCTTCGATCCGCGGCGCGCCGCCGAGATGAGCCTCGACACCACGCTGCCCAAGGGCGTCGAGGGGTCGCTCGGCCTCGATTCGCTCGACTTCATCGAGCTGTCCGTCGGCATCGAGGAGCGCTTCGGCGTGGTCATCGACGAGCACGAGGATCTGAGCGAGGAGTTCCTGTCGCTCGACAGCCTGTCGCGCTTCATCCTGTCCAAGTCGTCCGCGGGATGAGCGCCGCCGCATCGTCGCGCGTGGTCGTGAGTGGGCTCGGCATCGTGAGCCCCTACGGCGCGGGCGTGAAGAGCTTCTGGACGGGCCTCGGCGCCGGGGCCTGCGCGATCCGTCCGGTCACCGCCATCGACAGCGAGGGCATGAAGTCGCGCATCGCTGCCGAGGTGCCCGCGGACGCGCTCGATGCCCTCGGCGTCTCGCGGCGCCGGTCGCGGGCCGATCGCCTCGCGCTGGCCGCCGCTGGCGAGGCCCTCGCCGATGCCGGGCTCGAGCGCCGCGAGCGAGCGGTAGCGGCGCTCCTCGTCGGCGCGGTCGGCGGAGGGATGTACGAAGCCGAGGCCTGGTACTGGGAGGAGATGCGCACTGGCCGGCCCTCGCCAGGGCGCGGGGCGCTGCGCTCCGTGCTGCCGCGCGCCCACGGCGACGCGATCGCCTTCCGCTTCGGTCTCGAGGGCCCGCGCGAGACGCTCGTGATGGCTTGCGCGTCGGGCGCCGCCTCCATCGCCCTCGGCGCGGATCTGATTCGATCCGGCGTGGTCGGGACGGCCCTCGTCGGCGGCGTCGACGCGCTCACGCGCATCTGCTTCATGGGCTTCAATGCGCTGAAGCTCCTCGATCCCGCCCCGTGCCGGCCCTTCGATCGCGAGCGGCGCGGCATGTCGATCGGCGAGGCGGCGGCGTTCCTCGTGCTCGAGGACGCGCGCCGCTGTCGCGCGCGCGGCGGGCGGGCCTACGCGGAGCTCCTCGGGGCGGGCATGACCACGGACGCCCATCACGTCACCGCGCCGTCGCCCGACGGGGAGGGGATGATCCGCGCGATGGCGCAGGCGCTCGCGACGGCGCGACTCGACCCCGGTCAGATCGGCTACGTCAACGCGCACGGGACCGGCACGCCGCAGAACGACCGCGTCGAGGCGCTCGCGCTCGCCCGCGTGTTCGGCGAGGGCGGCACGCTCGTCAGCTCGACGAAATCGCTGGTCGGCCACACGATGGCCGCGGCGGGCAGTGTCGAGGCCATCGCGACGATCCTGGCGCTCGTCCACGGCCTGGTGCCGCCCACGGCCAACCTCGTCGAGGTCGATCCCGCCGTGGCGTTCGACTGCGTGCCTGGGAGCGCGCGGCCGGTCGACATCGAGTCGGCCCTCTCGAATTCGTTCGGCTTCGGCGGTCAGAACGTGAGCCTGGTCTTCGGGCGAACGGGAGGCTGACGTGGCTCTCATGCCCGAGCGCGCCGCGTACGAGGAGCGGCGGCGCGTCGTCATCACCGGGATGGGCACCGTCAACGCCCTCACCGCGGGCGGCACGCCGGCCGTGGCGGGCGCGCTCGCGCTCGACCGGTCCGGGATTCGCCCCTGCCCGGATCTCGGCGCCGGCGATCGCCTGGCTGCGAGGGTCGACGACGGCGTGCTCGCCTCGCTGGTCGATGCCGCCGAGGCGCGGCGTCTCTCGCGCATCTGTCGCCTCACGGTGGCGGCCTGCCGGTTCGCCGTGGCGGACGCCGCCGTCGGTCCCGGTCCCGACCTCGCCATCGTGGTCGGCTCCGAGCACGGCGACTTCCGGTCGAGCGAGGAGTTCGCGGGCGGCTACCTGCGGCGTGGGCCCGCGGGCCTCTCGCCCATGATCTTTCCGAACACCGTGATGAACACGATGGCCTCGGTGGCCGCCATCGCGGTGGGCGCGCGGGCGGCCTCGGTGACGATCAACCAGCCGACCGTCGTCGGCGATCTCGCCGTGGCGCGTGGAGCGGCGCTGATCCGGAGCGGCGCTGCGCTGGCCGCGGTCGCAGGCGGCGTCGACGAGATCTGCGACATCGCGTTTCGCCATCTTTCCGGGCTCGGCGCGCTGTCGCCGATGCGAGGCCGCGGGGCGGAAGGGTGCCGGCCGTTCGCATCGGACCACAACGGCCCGATCCTGGGCGAGGGCGCGACGTTCCTCGTGCTGGAGGCGCTCGACGCCGCGCGCGCGCGCGGCGCCACCATCCTCGCCGAGATCGCGCACGGCGTGTGGAGCAACGTGCCGGCGGCGCCACACGCCGCGCGCCCGGCGCGCGCCGATCGCGGGTCCCCGGTCCGGCGCGTCCTGACGGACGCGCGGGCACGGCTCGCGCGGTGCTACGGATCCGGCAACGGCGATCCCGGCGTCGACGACTGGGAGCGCGCGCTGCTCGCGCGCGACCTCGATGGCGCGCCCGCGGCGGATCTCGTGCCTCCGCTCTCGCTCGCCGCGCGCTTTGGCCAGCACGGTGGCCTCGGCGCCCTGCGCGTCGCCGCCGCGGCGCTCGACGTGGCCCGGGGCGTGGCGCCGGTGCTCGTTCACGGCGTGGCGCGCGGCGGCTGCCGGACCGCGCTCGTGGTGGACCGGGCCGAGCCATGAGCGATCATCTGATCCTCATCCCCGTCTACAACGAGGCCGCCACGATCGGCGACGTCGTCCGCCGCGCCAAGCGCCACGGCGACGTGCTCGTCGTCGACGACGGCTCCACGGACGGCGTCGCCGCAGCGGCGTCGGCCGCGGGCGCCGACGTGGTCCGTCTCGATCGGCGGCGCGGCAAGGGCGCGGCACTTCGCCGCGGGCTCGCCGAGGCGATCGCGCGCGGTGCGGATCGCATCGTCACGATGGATGGTGACGGCCAGCACGACCCCGACGACATCCCGCGCTTGCTCGCCGCCGCGGCCGGGGCGCCGGAAGCCCTCGTGATCGGCGGGCGCCTGGGCGATTCCGGGAACGGCGCGCCGCGCGCGACGGACCCAGTCCTGCCGGCCGGGCGCGAAGCGGCGATCCGCGTGGCGGGGTTCTTCATCGACTGGCTCACCGGATACGCGCTCGCCGACACGCAATCGGGGTTTCGCGTCTATCCGGCGCGCCTCGTCGAGGACGTGAGGCCGCGCGCCGGTGGATTCGTGCTCGAGTCGGAGATGATCGTCGGCGCCGCCGCGCGCGGATGGCGCCTCGTCGAGATCCCCGTGCGGGCCATCCACTTCGCCGACCGGAAGAGTCGTTTCCGTCCCGTCCGGGACGGCCTCGCGGTCGGCGCGTACCTGGCGGGTCGCGTCGTGCGGCGATGGGGGCGAGACGCCCGCGTCGTCGCCGCCGCCCTGGTCCGGCCGTTCACCGCCGCGCGCCGGCGCCCGCGCCACCGCGAGATGGCCGAGTTCACGGCGCCGCATCGCCACCATCCCGCCGCCTGGGCCGCGGCGCTCGGCGTGTTCGCCCTCGATCGGACGATCGCGACGTGGCACGGCTGGTGGCGCGACCCGCGCGCCCGGCGCATGCGCGTGGCCGCCGCGGCGAGCGCGGCCACGCCCGCGCTCCTCGGGCTCGCGCTCGCCGCCCCGGTGTTCAGGCGACTCGGCCGCGATCCGATCACCGGGTTCGTGAGGCGCTTCTACGCTCATGAGCGACTCGTCGGCCTCGAGCCCGCGACGGCCGCGGCTCCGGTCGCGACGCCCGGATCTCGAATCGAGGGCGGAGGGGTTCCCGTCGAGACGAGCGCGCCGGCTCTCGCCGCTGGCGGGCCGCGGCGGATCGCCGACTGCGACGTGGTGGTCATCGGCGGGGGACCGGGGGGCTCTGCCGTCGCCACGTTCCTGTCCCGCGGCGGACTCAGCGTCGCGCTCGTCGAGCGCGACGCCTTCCCGCGTTTTCACATCGGCGAGTCGCTGCTGCCCGCCAATCTGCCCGTGCTCGAGCGCCTGGGCGTGCTCGATCGCGTCGAGCGCCACGGATTCATCGTCAAGCACGGCGCGAGCTTTCACGACCAGGAGTCGGGCCTCGAGCACACGTTCTACTTCCGCCCCGGCAAGCCGTGGCCGCCCTACGCCTTCGAGGTGCCGCGCGCGGAGTTCGACCGGATCCTGCTCGAGCATGCCGCCGCGCAGCCCAGGGTCACGCTGATCCAGCCCGCCGCCGTCGAGGCCGTGGCGTTCGACGCCGACGGGGTCACGGCGCGCATCGGCGGGGAGTCGGGCGCGGGCGAGGTGCGCGCGCGATTCCTGGTCGACGCGACCGGGCGCGACGCGTTCCTCGCCTCGCGCCACGGCCAGCGCGAGCCCGTGCC
>Ga0187894_10003280_pt1 | contig 18320 bp, 10 predicted proteins | sample GBC1701081metaG_FD_136650 | JGI IMG/M metagenome (GOLD analysis project Ga0187894, IMG submission 136650) | White microbial mat communities from a lava cave in the Kipuka Kanohina Cave System on the Island of Hawaii, USA - GBC170108-1 metaG ...
GCGCGCCGGCGAATTCATGTTGTAGCGCCGCCCTGCGCGCGGCGCGCTTGCGCAAGGAACCGGCCAGGCGCCGGCGTTACCCATGCTTTCCCACCTCCGCGACTCGTTCAACCAGCGCTTCACGCCGGAGCAGTACCGGCGTTTTCTTGCGCTGCTCGATGAGCGCTGCGGCACCCGCGTAAAGTTCCGCGTCAGTGAAACGCCGATTTTTCTGCCCGGGGCGCTCCTTCAGAAAATGGCGGCGTACGGCATCGAGCTGACCCGGCAACTGCTGGATCATCCCGCGTATCGCAGCGCCTCGGACGCAGCCATCCCGTTTGCCTTTCGTGCTCCGAACGAGGACCCCGAGCCGCTGTTTCTCTGCGCTGACTTCGGCGTGGTGCGGGCCCCCGATGGCTCGCTGGAACCGAAGCTGGTGGAGATTCAGGGCTTCCCTTCCCTGTACGGATTTCAAACCACGCTGGCGCAAACCTACCTGGATTCCTACGGTCTTCGCGGCGTGCGGTTCCTGCCGGAGGGCCTCGATGCGGAGTCGTATGCGGCATTGCTGCGCCGCGTCATCCTGGGCGGCCACGACCCTGCCGGCGTGGTGCTGCTGGAAATTGACCCCTACGAGCAGAAGACGCTGCCGGATTTTCTGGTGACGCAGAAGATGCTCGGCATCTCCATCGTGAACATCACCGATGTGGTTCGCGATAAGCGCCAGCTCTATTTCCTGCGTGACGGCGCGCGCATCCCGATTCGCCGCATCTACAACCGCGCCATCGTGGATGAGCTCATCCGCAAAAAAGTGCGCCCGGCCTTCAGCTTTCGTGATGAACTGGACGTCGAGTGGGCCGGGCACCCCAACTGGTTTTTCCGCATCAGCAAGTTCTCTATCCCGTATTTCAAGCATTCCTGCGTCCCGCGCACCTGGTTTCTGAATGAGGTGAAGGAGCTGCCCGGAGATTTGCAGAACTTCGTGCTCAAGCCGCTCTACTCCTTCGCTGGAATCGGAGTCATCGTCGGCCCGTCGCGCAAGGACATTGACGCCATTCCCGAAGCGCAGCGCTCACAGTACATCCTGCAGGAGCGAATGGATTTCGAGCCGATCATCGCCACGCCGCGCGGCGCCACGAAAGCGGAAGTCCGCGTGATGTACGTAAACGACCCCGGATCGGCTTCCCGGCCCCTTCACGGCAACTCCGGCGCCGCTCCCGCTTCCACCTTGCGCCCGGTGAACTTCATCATTCGCATGGGCCGCGGCGCGCAAATGGGCGTGGACCACAACCGTGAGATGGAGTGGGTGGGCGCTTCGGCGGTCTTCCACGAAGAGTGACGTTCCGCGGCACGCCGTTAACGGCCTGCCCTCAAACCGCATCGTTAGTCACATGAAATCTTTCAGGTCAAGACGCGTATGGGATTATAGTGACGGAGCGCTCCTGCAATGCACAGGGATCAAACAATTCTGCCGTGGTACAAGCGCTGGTGGGCGGTGCTGGTGGGCTCCCTGATCTTCCCGCCGGCGGGGCTCCTGTTGCTGTGGATCCGCCCGTGGCGCGGCTGGAAGAGCCTGCTGCTGCGTCCGCTGGCCACCCTGGGCATTTCCATTCTGGCGCTCATTCACCTGCTGAACTTCTACGGCATGCACGCCGAGCCCAGCGGCGCGGGCTACGCGCCGATCTTCACTTTCCGCGACCCGAAAAAGGATCAGGACGAGCTGGAAAAGCACCGCGCGGCGCAAAAAGCGATGGCGCCGCCGGCCGCCCCGGCCCTGTTCCAAACCGCCGCAACAGTGGACAAAAAGCCTGACGCAGCAGGGTCCGAGAAAAAGAGCAAAGCGCGCGGAGAAGCTGCGGAAAAGGAAAAGCCCGCGGCGGTTGCGGCGGTGAAGGCGTATTGGCCGGATTTTCGCGGCCCGCAACGCGACGGGAATTACGATGAGCAGCCGGTGCTCGCCACCTGGCCCAGCGGCGGCCTGAAGCCGCTGTGGAAGCAGCCGGTGGGCGGCGGCTACGCCTCGTTTGTAATTGCCGGCGGGCTCGCGTTCACCATCGAGCAGCGCCGCGGCAACGAAGTGGTTGCCGCCTACGACGTGCAGACCGGACGCGAAGCCTGGACCAACTCCTGGGCCGCTTTCTTTCAGGAGAGCATGGGCGGCGACGGCCCGCGCGCCACGCCCACGTGGCACAACGGCACGCTCTACGCCCTCGGCGCGGCAGGTGAGCTGCGCGCGATGGAAGCGGCCAGCGGCAAGACCATCTGGCGCACGAATATCCTGCAGGATGCGGGCGCACAGAACATCATTTGGGGCATGTCCGGCTCGCCGCTGCTGGTGGATGGAAAAGTGATCGTGCAACCCGGCGGGCCCAATGCGTCGGTGGTGGCCTACGATGCGCAGACCGGGAAACCTGTCTGGAAATCGCAGAGCGACCAGCCGGGTTATGCATCGCTGGTGGTGGCGACGCTCGCCGGCCAGCGCCAGCTCGTGGCCATTGCCGCAAAGCGAGTGATGGGCCTGGCCGTTGATGACGGCAAGCTGTTGTGGGAGTTCCCGTGGACAACCATGTATGACATCAACGCCGCGCAGCCGGTGGTGACGGACGGCAGCCATTTCGTCATTTCCTCCGGTTACGACCACGGCTCGGCGATGATTGAGATTACGCGAAGCGGCGACGCGCTTGCCGCCAGGGCCGTCTGGAGCAACAATGAAATGAAGAGTCGCTTCTCCAGCTCCGTCCTGCTCCATGGTTACATGTACGGGTTTGACGAAGGCATCTTCGCCTGCATCGAAGCGAAAACCGGCAAACGCGTGTGGAAGGGCGGGCGTTACGGCTACGGACAGGTATTGCTCGCAGGCGACCGCCTGGTTGTGCTCAGCGAGCAAGGCGACCTGGTGCTGCTCCGGGCCACGCCGGAAAAGCTTGACGAGCTTGCGCGGTTTTCCGCCATCGAAGGCAAGACGTGGAATGTTCCGGCCATTTCCGGCGGCATCCTGCTGGTGCGCAATGCCCGCGAAATGGCCGCGTTCAAGATCGCACCGTAGGTAGCTCCGCCCGCCATTCCAGCCGGTGTGAACGTGCTGCCCTGAAGGCCAGCGCTGCGCTTGCTGCCACACTGCACCTCAGAACAGTAGACTTTGCCGGACAACTCCGGTATCTCTAGGACACTCAGCTCACAAGTCCAGGGTGCAACTTTCCTCGGGAATCCGTGTTTGAAGGGGCAAGGCGAAGTCTCCAGCCAATGGGTGAGGTTGCCGTGAGACGGAATATCGTTGTTTTCGCTTTGTGTGCACTTGCGCTGCAATCTGCGTGCGGGGGCGGCGCTCCGGCTGCCAGTGGCGGGCCGCCGGCTCCTCCAGCGCCTCCGGCACAGCCGTCGGTGGCGGTCTCGGTTTCTCCGGCCACGGCCAGCGTTCACGGCGCGGATACGCAGCAGTTCACCGCGACGGTCACCAACTCAACGAATACCGCGGTCAACTGGTCAGTGAACGGCATCGCCGGCGGTGACGACACAGTCGGGCGGATCAACGCCAGCGGCTTGTACACCGCGCCGCTGACGCCGCCTGCTCCCAATACGCTTACCGTCAGCGCGACCAGCGCCGCCGCGGCAACCGCCACGGGAAACTCCGCGGTCACGCTTTTGGCTCCCATTCCCGTGGTCACCTCGATGTCGCCCACGGTGGTGGGCACCGGCAACATTGTGGTTACGGTGAGCGGGAGCAAATTCATCACCAACGCGCAGATCGTGTTCGGCGGCGCGGCCCTGGCCACCACGCTGGTCTCGCAGAACACGGTGATGGCCAGCACAACGGTCACCACGGCACAGGCGCAGGCCGGAACGATTGCGGTGTACGTCCGCAATGTCTCACCCACGGTGGAGGTCTCCAACACCACCAGCATTCGCTCGATGGCCGGCAACCAGGTGAGCGCATTTGCCGCTTCACGTTTCCTGTCGCAGGCCACGTTTGGGCCGACCTTTGATCAGATTACCCAGATTCAGCAAATCGGATTTGAGAACTTCCTGCAGGACCAGTTTCAGGCGCCGGTTTCCACCTACTCGGACCCCGGGCCGCTTGATGACTTGAGCGACCCCAGCACGTTGCAGCGCCAGTTTTTCACCAACGCGCTGTTCATGCCTGACCAGCTTCGCCAGCGCACCTCGTTCGCGCTGCACAAGATCTGGGCTGTTTCCTGGGTGGTGGTGGACCGCTGGGACGCCTTCGCCGGCTACTTGCGCATGCACCAGAACCATGCGTTCACGAATTATCGAACGATCATGGAAAACGTCACCAAGGATCCGGCGATGGGCGCGTATCAGGACATCGCCAACAACGACAAGGCCAATCCCACTACCGGAGTGAGCTGCAACGAGAACTACGGACGCGAGCTGATGCAGCTTTTCACCATCGGCATCTGGCAGCTCAACCAGGACGGCACGCTCAAGCGCGATGCCCAGAACAACCCGATTCCCACTTACGATCAGACCGTGGTGGAAAACAATGCCTGCGCCCTGACCGGCTGGACCTATCGCAACGCTCCGGGCCGGAACAGCAACTGGCCGCGCCCGCAGTACTTCGGCGGACAATTGGAAGCAGTGGAAAGCCACCACGACCTCAATGCGAAAACACTGCTGAATGGGTTTACCCTTCCCGCCGGGCAGACCACGCAACAGGACTTGACCGGTACGCTCGACAATCTCTTTACCTACGCGAACATGCCGCCGCACGTTTCGCGGCTGTTCATCCAGCAATTCGTCACCAGCAACCCTTCGCCGGCGTACATCAAGCGCATCGCGGATGTATTTGTCGCCGGCTCGTTCACCTCGAACGGCGTCACCTTCGGTTCGGGCCAGCGCGGTGACATGAAGGCGCTGGTCGCCGCCGTGCTGCTGGACCCGGAAGCGCGGCTCGCCGATGACCCCACCCTGGGCACCGCGGATGAAGGCAAGCTGCGCGAGCCGGTGCTGTTCCTGACCGCGTTGCTGCGCGCCGTGGGCGCGCGCAGCGATGGCTCGCGCCCGATTTCCGACGCCACCAACATGAGCCAGCGGCTGCTCTATCCGCCGACCGTGTTCAGCTACTTCTCGCCGGACAACATGATTTCCGGCAGCAGCCTGCTGGGACCGGAATTTCAGCTTCACAACACGGCCACGGCGTTTCCGCGCGCCAATTTCCTGAACAGTTTTGCCTACGGCTCGCTGGGCAGCGGAACCACGGTGGACTTGACGCCGTTCGCCAACATCGCCGGGAATATTCCGCAACTGCTCGATTCGCTCAACCTGGTGCTGCTCAATGGCCGCATGTCCACGCAGATGCGCACCAGCATCACTACCGCGCTCAACGCGATTCCCGCAGGGACCAGCCAGAACCTGAATCGCGCCCGCGCGGCGATTTATCTGATCGGCACGTCTTCGCAATTCAGCGTGCAGCGGTAGAAGGGCTCAGGAGGAAGTGATGTCCAACTCGCGCCGAAGTTTCATTCGCATGAGCTGCTGTGCCGCGGCCTCGATGGGCGTCGCCGCCAGCATGGAAAAATTCGGACTGCTCAACGCGCTGGCGCAATCCGGCTCGAGTTACAAGGCGATGGTGTGCATCTTCCTGTTCGGAGGAAACGACGGCAACAACCTGATCGCCCCGGTGGACAACCTTGGCGCCGCGGGCTTCCGCTACGACGACTACCTGAACATCCGCATTAACGCCGCGACCGGCGGACTGGCCCTTGGACAGGGCGCCTTGCTTCCGGTGACCGCGGCCACCGCGCAGCCCAGCGGCGCGCGCAACTTCGGGTTTCACCCCGCGCTGGCGCAGACCCGCGCGCTCTTTCAGGCCAACCGCGCCGCCGTCGTCGCCAACATGGGGATGCTTTTTGAGCCCATCACCCGCACCGAGTACCGCAACCGCACCAAATCCATCCCGGCCAATCTCTTCTCGCACTCTGACCAGCAGACGGCGTGGCAAACCTCCTATGCCGACGGCTTCGGCACCACCGGCTGGGCCGGGCGCACCGCGGACATGGCTCACTCGATTTACAATGTTGGCGCGCAATTTCCGCCGATTCTTACCGTCGCCGGCTCCGCCGTGTTCTGCACCGGGAACTCCACGCGGCCCTTCGCCATGGTTCCCAATTCCACGCCGGGCTTGCAGGGATTCAACGCCAGCTCGGCATCGGACAACGCGCGCCTGCTTTCGTTGCAAGAGTTGCTGACCTTTGACTCCGGCATTTCACTGGTGCAAGCCACCAGCTCCATCACCGGCGCGGCGCTGGCGCAAAGCGCGAAGCTTTCGCAGGCGCTGCAGGGCGTGACCCTGACCACGGTGTTTCCAACGACGTCGCTGGGCAACCAACTCTTCCAGGTGGCCAAAATCCTGAAGGCGCGCGCCAGCCTGGACGCGAACCTGAACCGGCAGATTTTCTTCTGCTCGCAGGGCGGCTACGACACCCATTCCAACCAGATTGCCGACCAGAACAACCTGCTGGGGCAGCTCGATGCGGCCATGCGCGCGTTCTACAACGCCACGGTCGAAATCGGAATCGCCTCCAACGTCACAACGTTCACCCTTTCCGAATTTGGCCGCACCCTCAAGCCGGCCTCCGGCGCGGGCAGCGACCACGGCTGGGGCAGCCACCAGATCGTGATGGGCGATGCCGTGCTCGGCGGTGATATCTACGGCCGGATGCCGCAGTTCGCGCTGAGCGGGCCGGACGACTCCTCATCGAACGGCCGATGGATTCCCAGCACCGCGCTCGACCAGTTCGGCGCCACGCTGGCCCGCTGGTTCGGCGTGCCCGATGTGGATTTGCCCAGCATCTTCCCCAACCTGGCCAAGTTCCCGACCAGCAACCTCGGCTTCATGAGTTGATAGCAGCCTGCCGGATCGCAGGGGCGCACCTGCTGTGCGCCCTTTTCTTTTGCCCTCATTTTCGCTGCCGGGGCCAATCACGGAAACAAAAAGGGCGGACACGTGCGTCCGCCCACGATCTGGATTTGCCTGCCGCTAAAAAATAAACTTCAGGCCGAACTGCAGGTGCCGCGGACTCTGCGCGCTCAGGATGCGTCCGAACGTCGGCGAACCCAGAAAATTATCCGGCAGATTGTAGTTGGTGCGGTTGAAGAGGTTGAAGGACTCCGCGCGGAACTGCAGGCGGGTGCTTTCGGTCACGCCGATGTTTTTCACCAGCGAAACGTTGAACACCGCCAGTCCGGGGCCTTCCAGGATGTTGCGCCCGGCGTTTCCGAAACTGCCGAAGGGCGGCATGGAAAACGCAGGTGTGTTGAACCACTGCGCTTCGGTCGGGTTGGAAGCTGCGCCGTTGCCGGTCAGGTTGGGGCGGTCGTTGGCCTGAAAGCCGAGCACGGAGCGGCCGGTGTTGCTGTTGTCCACCTCCGGCAACAACGCGACGGTGAACGGGCGCCCGCTCTGAAAGGTGATGATTCCGTAAGTGGCCCAGCCGCCGAAGACCCACGACTTCCAGTCGTTCTGGGTCACGCGCCCGCCCACTTCGCGGCAGTACGGAAAATCGTAACCGTAGCTGATGCTCAGTCGCAGCCGCGCATCGTAGTCGGAAAGCGCGCGCTCGCCGGCCAGCGTGTTGCTGTCCTGCGGGAAATTGGCGTCGCCGCTGGTGGGGAAAAAGTTCGAGACGTTGTCAATGGATTTGGAATAGGTGTACGAGGCCAGCAGGGTCAGGCCGAAGTCGTACGTCTGCTGGAAGCGCGCCTGCAGGGCGTGATAGGTGGAGCTGCCGCGCGATTCGAGCGCGGTAACGTCATCAAACAGCGGATTCGGACGGAGGTTCGGGAAAACCACGCTGGGGGCGGGCTGATTGATGTCCCGCGCGCCGGTCAGCTTGCTGCCCTTGGCCCCGGCATAGGCCAGTTCCAGCACGCGCCTGCTGCCCAGGCGCTGCTGCACGCTCACGTTCCACTGCTGGATGTACGCGGTGCGCAAATCGCGCTGGAACGTAAACGCCGAAGGCGGCGTAGGCAGCGGGAAGTTCGCCGGGAATGGGTCGGAGAGCGTCAGCGTGTAGCCGGGAAAGAACGGGGGCTGCGGCGCCAGTGAAAAGTAGAAATTGAAATTGAAGTACGGCGGGCTGAAATAGATTCCCTCATTCGGCGCGAGCGACGCCTGGTCAAAGTAGATGCCGTAGCCGCCGCGCAGCACGGTGTTCTGCCGCTGGCCGATGCCCCAGGCGACGCCCACACGCGGGCCAAAATTGTTGCGGTCAGAAGCGTAGCCGGCGCGGGGCACGCCATTGGTGCCCACCTGCACCAAGCCGCCCGTCGCCGGGTGGTAGACCTGCGCGCGGTCGTCGGGGTCGGTGGCTGGACGGTTGTACTCGTAACGCATTCCCGCGCTGATTGTGAAGTTCGTTGTCACGCGGTAGTTGTCCTGCAGGAAGAAATTCAGGCTGTAGCTGCGCAGGCGCTGCGGATTGTCCAGCCGCGCTCCGCCGGTCACCGTGGGAAAGCCCAGCAGCAGATCGGCCAGCGGGTTCCGGGTGAATGCACCCTGGAAATTCAGGAATCCGCGCGATTGCACGTCACGGAAGGCATCCTGCGCCAGGTGGCGGTAGTCAAAGCCGGCCTTCACCGTGTTGCGCCCGCGGACATAGCTAATCTGATTTCCCACCTGGAATGTGTCGGAATCGCTGGCCTGCGGGTTGTTGTATTCCTGCCCCATGTTGGAAAAGCCGGTGATGCGGATGAAGCTCAATCCGGCATCGCGGGCGTTGGAAGAGAGGTCCGGCAGGCCGACCTGCGGGTTCGTCGGCGAGCCTTGTACCTGCTGGTTCACCTGAATCGCCACTCGATTCCAGGCAAAGCGCGTCTCGTTCACCAGGCTCGGCGAAAACGTGTGGGCGTACGCGACCGCCAGATTCTGCGCGCGGCGGGGCACATCGTTCCCGTAGCTGGGCAGAGGCGAAAAGCCCGCGCCGGCAAACGGTTCAAACAGGCCGCGATCCGCAAAGCTGTAACGGCCGCTGAGGTCGCCACGGCTGCCGATTTTGTGGTCGAGCCGCGCATCGAACTGGTGAATGTCGTCGCTTTCCGTGGGGGAAGAAACAAAATTCGCGCCGGGCGTCGAGCGGTTCGGCAACGGAAAGAGATTGGCGATGGCCGCGCCCACCGGATGCTGCGCAAACGATGGAATCGAATTGCCCGGGAACGGCGTGCCGGTCAGCGGATTGACCGGCGGCGGGAGGAAGCTGCCGTTGAAATTGCCGGAGCGCTCGGCTTGCGTCGGCACATTGGCGATGCGGGTGATGCCCTCGCGGCGGATCGTGCCCTCGTAGTCCACGAAGAAGAACGTCTTATCGCGGCGAATCGGTCCGCCCAGCGAAAATCCGAATTGATTGCGCTGGTATTTCGGGTCCGGCTCGTTCGCAGGGGCGAAGTGATTGCGCGCATCCAGCGCAGCATTGCGGAAGAACTCGTAGGCCGTGCCATGCCAGGCGTTGGTGCCGCCCTTCAGAATCGCATTCACCTGCCCGCCGGCGTTGCGGCCAAAGGTGGCGTCGTAACTGTTGGTGAGCACCTCGAACTCGCGAATGCCATCCACCGGTGGCGTTACGCCCACGCCGTTCAATTTCGGGTCGCCGTTGTAGGCGCCATCGAGCAGGAAGACATTGGCATCTTCGCGCGCGCCGCCCACGTTCATGGCAAAATCGCCGCGCGCCGAACCGGCCGAACCCTGCGCCGCGGGAACTGCACCCGGAACAAGCAGCGACAACTCGAAAAAGTTGCGGCCATCGAGCGGCAGGCCGGTAATCTTGCGATTCTCAATCACCGCGCCGAGCGCCGGTGTTTCCGTTCGAACCGGGTCAGGCGCCGCTTCCACGACCACTTGATTCCCGGAAGCCGGTCCGACAGAAAGCAGGCTCTCCATTCGCAAGCTCTGATTCACCAGGAGGACGAGCTCCTCTGAGGATTTCCTGAAGCCGGATTTTTCCACTTCCACGCGGTACCGCCCGGCAGGCAACTGGCCAAACACAAACTCGCCATTGGCATCGCTTTGCGCCGTGCGCGCAGAATTCGTTTCGATGCCGGTAAGCGTGACCCTGGCATCAGGAATATGTCCGCCGGACTGGTCTTTCACCACGCCGCTGATTGAGCCGCGCACGTTCTGCGCGCTCACCGGCGCGATGAGAATCACCATTGCCACGAGAAAACCGACTGCCGCTTTGCACACCCGAGAAACCATGCCGCCTCCCACCACAATGCTCTGAAACTACGCTGTTCCATTTTGCCGCACTTCAAAGCGCGGCGCCCGTAACGCAACCAGACTCTTCCCACAAGACGCACCAAAGGCCCAAACTGGACGCAGTTTTGCGGGCTTTTTACAATTTTTTACGGGACATTCCACCCCAGATTCCCGTCCCGCTTGCTTGACACCCCACACACCCTAAGACAAAATCGAAGTTCGGGGATTCTTCGGGCGGAACTTCTATTCCCGCACAGGTATGGCAGCCACAGATTCTATTACGGAAGCCGTGTCAAAAGATAACATATCCGCCGCGCGGCAAAAGCTGGACGCCTGGACGCGGGAAATGGTCGCCTGGCACTTTGACCCGCTCACCGGATGCCCCTTCTGGCTGAACTTTGCGGCAAAACTCGGCTGGGACCCGCGCCAGGAAATCCATTCCTACGACGATCTGGGCAAGCTCGGCTTTTTCGAAGACGAATGGCTGCGCGGCGGCCCGGTGCGGCGTTGGGTGCCGAAGGCGTACGCAGGCCAGCCCGTCTATGTCTTTGAGACCGGCGGCACCACCGGCGTCCCCAAAACGCGTGTCAATATCAACGATTTCCGTATTGATTATGAGTGGATGAGCGAAACGCTGCCCACCGAGTTTTTCCCGAAAGGCTCGGACTGGCTGATGCTCGGCCCCAGCGGCCCGCGCCGCCTGCGGCTGGCCATCGAGCATCTGGCGCAGCATCGCGGCGGCATTTCCTTCTGCGTGGACCTGGACCCGCGCTGGGTGATCAAGCTTATCAAGCGCGGCGACCTGGCGGAGATGGAGCGCTACAAGCAGCACGTTATCGAACAGGCGCTGATCATCCTGAAGTCGCACCCCAACGTGCACTGCATGTTCACCACGCCTAAGCTGCTGGAAGCGCTGTGCGAGAAGATTTCGCTGAAGGCCTACGGCATCACCGGCGTGTTCTGCGGCGGCACGGAGATGACCCCGCAGTTTCACCGGTTCGCGCGCGAGGAATTGCTGGAAGGCGCCTACTTTGCCGCGACCTACGGCAATACGCTGATGGGCCTGGCCGTGCACAAGCCGTTGGACCCGGCCGATGACCACGCCATCATCTACTATCCGCCGATTCCGCGCGCCATGATTGAAGTGGTGGACCCGGACCATCCGGAGAAGCTGGTTCCTTACGGCGCGACCGGCCGCGTGCGCCTGACCACCTTGACGCGCGAGTTTTTCATGCCGCGGTTCCTGGAGCGTGACGAAGCCGAGCGCGAGCCGCCCTGCGCCGCCTATCCGTGGGACGGCGTGCGCAATGTGCGTCCCTTTTCGAAGCTGCAGAAGAGCATCGTGGAAGGGGTCTACTAGCGTTTTTGCTTCGAGCGAGCCGGGGCCGGACCTCCAGCTCGCGACTTAGGACGAGAGATCCGCCATGCTGCACATTCCCATTCTTCGTCACGGCAAGCCGTACCTCTCGGTGGACGTGGCGGTGGTGCCGCATCACCGCACTCGCGAGCCGTTCGTCGAAGTGAGCCAGGCCAACATCGGCCTGATTCGCCGCGACCTGCGCGACCAAGCCTCGCTGCGCGCGGCGCTCACCCGCTTCGCCACAGCGGAGTTGATTCGCGCCAGTGAGCGCGCCGCCGAACATTTTCTGAACGATGCCCTGCCTCTGGGTAATTCTTCGCAATCGCCCGAAGATTACGTCGCCCAGGTCAGCGCCACGACTGGCCTGCCCTTCGCGCTGGCGCGGCGCAATATGCAGAAAATCCGCACGGCACTGGCGGAAACCGGCGCGGTTCTCCGCGGGCTGACGCGCGGTATTGATCCAAGAACTCTCGATGATGGCTTCGGCGACGTGGGCGGACAGCCGCTCAGCTTCTTCCCCCGCGGCAATTCGCTGGGCGTGGTGCTACCCAACAATTCTCCGGGCGTTCATTCGCTGTGGGTTCCGGCAATCGCCTTCAAGATGCCGCTGGTGCTCAAGCCGGGCAGCGCTGAGCTGTGGACGCCATACCGCATCATTCAGGCCTTTATCCGTGCCGGGATTCCGGCGGAAGCCTTCTGCTACTACCCCACGGACCACGCCGGTGGAGCAGAAATCCTGCGCACCGCCGGGCGCGGCATGATCTTCGGCGACGTGGGCTCGCTGAAAATGTGGCAAGCCGACCCCCGCATCGAGCTGCACGGGCCGGGCTACAGCAAGATCTACATCGGCGAAGACAAAATCAGCGAGTGGGAAAAGTACCTCGAGGTGATGGCCGGAAGCATCGCCGACAATTCCGGCCGCTCGTGCATCAATGCTTCGGGCATCTGGGTGCCGAAGTATGCGAAGGAAATCGCCGATGCGCTGGCCGAACGGCTGGCGAAAATCACCCCGCGGGCGGCCGACGACCCCGAGGCGCAGCTTGCTCCGTTTGTGGACGGCGGCGTGGCCCGCAGAATCGCGCAGATGATTGACGGCGACCTCCAGGAACCGGGCGCGACGGACGTGACCGCCAAGTACCGCTCGGCGGGCGCGGAGCGCTGCGTGGAATGGAACGGCTGCACCTACCTGCTCCCGACGATCGTGCATTGCCAGTCGCCGGAGCACCCCGCGGCACATCGCGAGTTCCTGTTCCCGTGCGCAGGGGTGGTGGAAGTGAGCGAGTCCGAAGTGCCTCAGGCCTTCGGCCCCTCGCTGGTCGTCACGGCCATTACCGGGAACCCGAAACTGATTCGCCGCCTGACGGAATCGCCGCACATCGGCCGGCTGAACCTGGGCCCGATGAACACTCTGCATATCCGCTGGGATCAGCCGCATGAGGGCAATCTTTTTGACCACCTTTACGGGCGGCGCGCGTTCCAGCAGGAGCTGGCCGCGGTGTGACGCGCGAGCGTCCCGGCGAACGGCTGCGTGGCTTGGTCCATGAGGATCCACTATTTCACCGGCGGGCCTGCGGGCATGATGTGCGGCTCATGCATCCGCGACAACGCGCTCGCCGCGGAGCTCATCCGTCAGGGCCACCAGGTCCTGCTGCTGCCGATTTACACGCCGACCATCACCGATGAAGAAAATGTCAGCCAGCCGCAGGTGTTCTTCAGCGGCCTCAGCGTGTATGCGCGGGAATTCGTGCCCGGCATGAAGCACATGCCGAAGTGGCTGGAGGACTGGCTCGATTCGCCGAAGCTGGTCAACGCCCTCACCAGGCTTTCCATCAGCAACAGTCCGAAGCAACTGGGCGAGCTCACCGTCTCCATGCTGCGCGGCGAAGAGGGCACCCAGGCCGAGGAGTTCGAGAAGCTGGTGGACTGGCTGAGCAGCCAGCCGCGCCCGGACATCGTCAGCATTCCGTACACGCTGCTCATCCGCATGGCGGCGCCCATCAAGCAGGCGCTGGGCTGCCCGGTGGTACGCACGCTGCAGGGGGAAGACCTCTTTCTCGACGGGCTCATTGAGCCGTACCGCAGCCAGTCACTGGAGCTGATCCGCCGGCACTTGAACGACGTGGATGGATTCATCGCCACCAGCGCGTACTACGCGGACTTCATGGTCGGGTACCTGGGAATCGCGCGCGAGAAGATCCACGTCGTTCCGCTGGGCATCCGCATGGAGGGGTTCGAGCGCGGATCGCGCCCCGCCGATGCGCCTTTCACCGTGGGCTACTTTGCGCGCATCGCTCCGGAAAAAGGCCTGCACAATCTGGTGGAGGCGTATCGAATTCTCCGCCAGGATTTGGGCGTGCACGCGGCCCGGCTCGAAGTGGCCGGCTACATGAGCCAGGAGTGGCGCCGGTACCTGGAAGAGGCTGCAAAACAGCTTTCCCGCGCCGGACTCGAGAGTGAATTCCGCTATCACGGCCAGTTGGACCGCGAGGCCAAGATCCGGTTTTACCAGTCACTGGATGTGCTGAGCGTGCCGACCGACTACGCTGAACCCAAAGGCCTGTTCCTGCTGGAGTCGCTGGCCGCGGGCGTTCCAGCGGTGCAGCCGCGTCATGGCGCATTCCCCGAGATTCTGGAGAAGACCCGCGGCGGGCTGCTTTTTGAACCCAAGCTCGCGCACAAACTGGCTGAGAAGCTCCACTCGTTGTGGCGCGAGCCGGAGTTGCGCCGGGAAATGGGGCGGTTGGGGTACGAGAACGTCCGCGCTCATTACACCGTGCAACATGAGGCCGCGCGCGCGCTGCAGGTGTATGCCAATGTGGCGTCCGGCGCTGAGCGTCCGGAAGCAGTGAGGAAGTGAGCAACCGGCGAACTCGGTGAATGGGGATGCTTTCCGCGCACTTATGTCCGCCTCTCGCGGCTGTTCGCGCTTCCCGATTTCGCTTTTATTTGAAACAATCCTGCGTTTCGGAGCGGGCCCCTGCTGAAAATCGAGCACCTCTCGAAGTCTTATGCCACGCCCCGTGGCCCGCTGCCCGTGCTGGAAGACGTGTCGCTCTCGTTCGCGCCGGGCGATTCGGTGAGCATCATGGGTCCCAGCGGCAGCGGCAAGAGCACCTTGCTGTACGTGGCCGGCACGCTGGAAACACCTTCGGCCGGCACGGTCACGCTGGAGGGGACGAATCCCTTCACGCTCAACGAGCGGGAACTGGCCGCGTTTCGCAACCGGCGCATCGGCTTTGTATTTCAGGACCACTGCCTGCTGCCCCAGCTCACGGTGCTGGAAAACGTGCTGACGCCGACGCTGGTGGCCGGAAGCTCGGGCGGCCCCACTGTAGATTTCGGGGAGCGCGCGCGCCGGCTTCTGACCCAGGTGGGACTTGCCGACCGCCTCGACCATCGCCCGGCCGGGCTCTCCGGAGGCGAAAAGCAGCGCGTCGCCATCGCCCGGGCGCTGATTCGCGAGCCGCTGCTGCTGCTTTGCGATGAGCCGACGGGAAATCTGGACACGGCGTCCGCGGAGACGGTCACCTCGCTCCTGCTTGATCTGCATGGCAAACAGAAGACGATCCTTGTGGTGGTGACGCACAATCCGGAGCTGGGGGCGCGTTGCGCCCGGCGTTACAAACTGCACGAGAGAAAACTGGAACCGCAGGCGGGCGCAGATGGGCGCTGAGCTCCTCGCCGCCGTCACCCTTTTCCCCTGCGCCCGCTGTGATAGGTTTGGAATCCATGTCAGGAGAAGACGATGCGCAAACTGCCCGGCGTGCTTGCTTTATTCCTGCTGCTGGTAACACCGGCAGCCGCGCAGAAGCCGAAGCTCAAGATTTACATTTCGGTGGACATGGAAGGCGTTGCCGGCGTGGTCACCGGCGATCAGCTCGGTCCTTCGGCGTTTGAGTACCAGCGCTTCCGTGAATTCATGACCGCCGAAGCGGTAGCGGCAGTCAGCGCGGCGAAGGAAGCGGGCGCCACGGAGATTGTGGTCAGCGATTCGCACGGCAACGGCGAGAACCTGCTGATCGAGAAATTTCCCGCGGACGTGCGGATCATCCGCGCCTGGCCGCGCCGCTACTCGATGATGGCCGGAATCGACTCCACCTTCGATGCCGTTATCTTCATCGGGTATCACTCTTCCACCAACAACCCGCAGGGCGTGCGCGCCCACACCTTCTCCAGCGCCACGCTGACGCGCGTGGCCGTGAACGGCAAGGAAGTGACCGAAGGCTCGTGGAACGCGGCCATCGCCGGACAGTTTGGCGTGCCGGTGGTGATGATCTCCGGTGACGACGCGGCGATCGCTGAAGTACGGTCGCAAATCGGCAACATCGAAGGCGCGGAAGTGAAAAAGTCGCTGGGATTCCACTCCGCCAGCACGCTGACGCCGGAAGCAGCGCAAAAGCTGATCGCAGAAAAGGTGAAAGCGGCCCTGGGGCGCCGGCGCGACTTCAAGCCGTTCCTGGTGAATGCGCCGGTCACGCTGGACGTGACTTTCAAACATTACCAGCCCTCGGAAGTGCTGGCCTACCTGCGTGGCGTCGAGCGCCCGGATTCCCATTCCATCCGTTACCGCTGCAAGGATATTCTCGAAGCCAGCGATTTCATGCAGGTCGTGCAGCGCTACCGTTCCGATTTGGAGCCGTAAGAGACCGAAGCAACCACCGATGAACCCGGATACACGCGGATGAGCGCAGTGAGCCTGTTCATCCGCGCTCATCCGTGGCTGCGTGGACGGAAATGAATACGCGGACTTTGCTTGCTCGCAATCTGGCGCACTTCTGGCGGACCAACCTCGCCGTGGTGGCGGGCGTAGCCGCGGCGGTGGCCGTGCTGGGCGGGGCGTTGCTGGTGGGCGATTCGGTGCGCGCCAGCCTGCGCGACCTGGTGTTGCAACGGCTGGGCAATGTAACGCACGTCATCACCAGCGAGAACTTCTTCCGCGAGCAACTGGCCGCGGACATCGCCGGGCAGCCGCAGTTCAAGGAGCACTTCAGCGCCGCAGCGCCGCTCATCGTTCTGGAAGGCCTGGTGACCCATGAAAAGAGCAGCCGCAGCGCATCCGGAGTGCAGATCTACGCCGTAGATGACCGCTTCTTTGCATTGCAGAGGCGCGCAGACGGCGGCAGCAAGCCGCCACAGCAGCGCGAAGCGTTGCTCAGTCCGGCATTGGCGCGCGAATTCGGCGCTGCGCCGGGCGATTCGATCCGGGTGCGCGTGCAGAATCCGTCGGACGTGCCCGTGGATACGCTCAGCGCGCGCAAAGACCAATTGGCGCGCACGTTGCGCTTCACCGTCCGCGAAGTACTCGGTGAGCAAAGCCTCGGCGAATTTTCGTTGCGCCCCAGCCAGGGTGAGGTGCGCGCCCTCTTTGTGCCACTCGCTGCGGTTCAGCGCGAGCTGAGGCGAGAGCGCGAAGCCAATACCATTCTCGTCGCAGAAAACGCGGGGACAGCAATGAGTGAGGCCAAAGCCAGGCAGGGCAGCTCTGCGCCTGATGCCACGGCGGCGCTGAAGACTGCCTTGCGGGCTACCGCGACGCTGGCAGACTTCGGCCTGCGCGTCGAACCGCTCATCGGAAAAAGAGCGGCTCAGGTTGAGAGCGACCAGATATTGCTCTCCGATGAGGTGCTGAATGGCGCGAATCAGGCCGCCGCCGGGCTGGGCCTTTCTGCCGAGCCGATTTTCAGTTATCTGGCGACGACCATTCGAATTGACGGGCGTGAAATCCCCTACTCGCTGGTGACCGGCATGCCCGAGAGGCTCATTCCACGAGCCAAGGCAGGCGCGGCAGGTTCCACGCCCGCCGGTGAGCCGCCCATTTGGCTGAACGACTGGGCCGCGGCGGATCTGAAAGCGGTCCCCGGTGACCGCGTAACGCTTGCGTATCTGGTTTGGGAGGAGGGCGGGCGGCTGGCGGCGCGCTCCTCGAATTTCGTTTATCGAGGTGCGGTCTCTACGGGAGCGCTGGCGGCGGACGGCGCGCTGGCGCCGCGATTTCCCGGCATCAGCGAATCGCCGAACATGAGCGACTGGAACCCGCCGTTCCCGGTGGACTTGAAACGCATTCGCAAGCAGGACGAAGACTACTGGCACAAGTACAAGACCACGCCCAAGGCGATCATTCCGGTGGAAACGGCGCAGCAGTTGTGGCAATCCCGCTACGGCAGAGTCACCGCACTGCGTTTCGTTGCGGCCGGCGGCACCTTCCCCTCGCTCGAGCAGGCCGAAGCCGCGTTGCGCGGCGCCCTGGATCCGGCGCGGGCTGGAATCACAACCGTCGCGGTGAAGGCGGAAAGCACCGGCGCGTCACGCGGAGCAATCAACTTTGGCGAATACTTTGTGTACTTCAGTTTTTTCATCGTGGTTTCGGCGCTGCTGCTCACCGGACTTTTCTTCAAGCTGGGAGTCGAGCAGCGGCTGGGTGAAATAGGGCTTCTCCAGGCGATTGGATTTCCGGCGGCGCAAATCCAACGCCTGTTTCTGCTGGAAGGCGCGCTGCTGGCGGCCATGGGTTGCGCGCTCGGAGCTGGCGGAGCCATCGGCTACGGCGCGCTGATGATTCACGGGTTGACCACGTGGTGGGTGGGCGCGGTGGGCACCACCGCGTTACGGCTGCACGTCGCTCCGGCCTCACTGGCGACCGGGGTGCTGGGCGGATTTGTGACTGCGCTCGCTTCCATCCAGCTCACCCTGCGGTCGTTGAGGAAGGCATCGCCGCGCGGCCTGCTGCACGGCGATGCGGAGGCAGAAGATGCCGGCCGCTCCGGCCAGGCCGGA
>Ga0187894_10003283_pt1 | contig 18305 bp, 14 predicted proteins | sample GBC1701081metaG_FD_136650 | JGI IMG/M metagenome (GOLD analysis project Ga0187894, IMG submission 136650) | White microbial mat communities from a lava cave in the Kipuka Kanohina Cave System on the Island of Hawaii, USA - GBC170108-1 metaG ...
CATCAAGGCGCAGTTCGAGAAGGTCAAGTCCGCCTCCAACGGCAACTTCCAGTATTTCGACCATCCCTTCGCCCTCACCTGGGACGGCCTGGACACGGTGCAAAACAACATCGTCGGACTGATCCAGGGGACGGAGATCGGCGGCGGAATCATTGTGATCGGCGCGCACTACGACAGCATCTCGATTGACCCCAACGACGAAACTTATTTTGCCCCCGGCGCGAACGACAATGCCTCTGGCGTGGCGGCGCTGATCGAGATCGCCCGGATTTTGAGCGCGCGCCAGCACCGGGCGACGATCATGCTGGTGGCGTTCTCGGCGGAGGAGGTGGGTCGGCAGGGCAGCAAAGCCTTCGTCCAATATTTGCAGCAGCAGAATATCCCGATCAACGCCATGCTCAGTCTGGACATCATCGGCAGCCAGACCGGGCCGAACGGCGAGGTGGTCGAAAACCAACTGCGCCTGTTCTCCGGAGGGCCGAACGAATCGGCCTCGCGCCAGCTTGCCCGCGCGATCAATTTCATGGCCTACACCTATACGCCGCAGATGAGCGTGATTGTCGAGGATTTGATCGACCGGCGCGAACGCTACAGCGATCACATGTCGTTCAACGAGGCCGGTTGGCCGGCGGTGCGTTTTATCGAGCCGCTCGAAGACATCCGTCGGCAGCACACGCCCGAAGATACCATCGACGACATCCAGGCAACCTACCTGACACGGGCGACGCAGACCATCCTGGCGGCGATCACGGCGCTGGCGGACGGCCCCTCCCCACCCCGTAATATCGTGCTGCGCGACAACGGCAATGGCCTGCGCACGCTGGTCTGGGAGCCGACGCCCGGCGCGGCCAGCTACCGCATCGCCATGCGCCGACCGGGGGCGCTGACCTATGTGCCGAGCGAGAGCTTCCCCTGGACAGGCAACACGGTCGAATGGAACGGCTTCGACCCGGCCTTGTTCGCCGGGGTGGTGGTCATGGCGGTCGATCCGAGCGGCTTGATCGGGCCACCCTCGGCAGAATACCCGATCCGGTAATTGAGAAAGAACATAACGCAAAGGTGCAAAGGGTTTTGGTAGGGACACGCTAATGGTCTTTAGAAAAATGTTACGGATACGCGCCGCCAGGGGCTAAAGCCACCCGGCTACCGGCAAAGACAAGCGCACTGAAGGCGCTGGAAAGCCAGCAGTAACGTCCAACAGCGCGCCAAAACGCTCGATGTTAGTAACTATAGGTATGTTAACCAATAACCATCGCCTATGAATCGTCGTCGGCTGCAAAATAGCCTGCTCGCCCTGTTCGGCGTCGGGCTGGCGGCAGTGATCGCGTTGGTCGCCCGCCCCTACCTGGCCCCGGAAGCGCCTGTTCCGGCGGGGGAAAGGCCATGCCAACCGGCGTCGGCGGAACTGCTGGCATTGGTGCGGCAGGCCGTAGCCGACACGCGCGACCCGTGCGCCGAATTTTACTGGCAGCCAGAACCGACCGACGAATTTCATGTCCTGGTGCGGCTGAACAATTTCGGTTTACACGCGCCGAGCTACACCCTGGCGAAGCCGCCCGGCGTGTTCCGCATCCTGGTTGTGGGCGACTCGTTCCCGCAGGGGATGCAGGTCAACCGCGAGGAGACTTTTCCCTGGCTGCTACAACAACAGCTTGGCGGGTCGGTCGAGGTCATCAACCTGAGTGTGGACGCCTTTGGCAGCGACCGGGAACTGCTGCTGTACGCGCTACTCGGCTGGCAGTTCCAGCCCGACCTGGTACTGCTGTCGGTCTATCCAGGCAACGACATCCAGAATAACCACATCGACCTGGAAGCGCGGCGCTACGGCTACCGGCTGAACCGGCCTTTTTTCACGCTGGGCGGGGCGATAGAGACAAGCCCACTCAAGGGGCTAGAAGCCGATACCGCCTCGGCTGCGGCTGCACTTCAATTCCATAACAGCGTTCAGCTTGACCCGGCGTTGTATCCCGACTCGCCTGTTTTCCAATGGCTGGCCGATTTTCAAGCGCGGCAAACGCCCCCGCCAGCGGAAGATTTACCCCCGCGCCCGGCTGTGACCAGCAGCGAGCCGTATACACTGGAATATCCGGTCGAGTTGGGGGTGTATCTGCCGCAAGATGCCTATTGGGGAGATGCCTGGGCGCTGACCGAGGCGCTCCTGCTCCAATTCCGCCAGGTGGTCGCCCTATCCGATGTGCCGTTCGGCCTGTTCATCATCCCCGATCGGCGGGCGGTGCATGAAGCCGATTGGGCGGCGACGCTGACGCAGTACGGCGACCTGTTGCCCGACCTACAGGTGGCCGACCCGACCGCGCCGGGGACGCGGCTGGAACAATTCTTGAGCGAGCAAGGGATGCCCGCGTTGAACCTGACCCCAGCCCTACGCGAATGGGCGGCGGCGCATCCTGATGGGCGACTGTATTACCCTGGCGACGGCCATTTCACGCCCGAAGGCCACGCGGTAACAGTGGCGGCCATCGCGGCGTGGCTGAGGGCGGGCGGCCTCGTACCGTAACGGTGGCTACAGGCGGCGGCTGTCCGCTATAATCAACCCATATCTGTCCATCAACGTGAGGCTGACCACCATGCCGGATGAACTCGATCCGATCCCGCCGGAACAGGCGCGGGCGATCCTGGAAGCGGCGATCCGCGAGCGGCTGGGCGAGGACTGGGAAGACGAAGACAGCGGCTGGGTGCGCGTGACCGGCCACGATTACATGGCGCGGCTGACGCGCGGGCGGGTGAACCTGGATTTTTACGTTGACCTGCTCGGCCATGTCACCGTCGAACAGTCCGACCAGAACGTGGCGCAGGACAGCATCCGGCTGGTGCTGCTGATCCTGTTGGCGCTGTCGGTGGTGATCGCGGTGCTGATCGTGCGCATCGCCAGCGGCGGGTGAAGCAGGACTATGGGCAGCTCAACTCGGCGCGAGGGCGCGGCGATCTGATGGACGCAGGGCCCAGGAGACGGCAACAAGGACAATGAATTGTATCGCCCCTACCAGTCCGAGAGAGTAATCACCCACTATCAGGTGCGAGGCGACCGCGCCCGTGAAGTTGAAGACCATGCCGGCGTAGACCCACTCCTTGAGCCGGGGAAAGCGCGGGACGAGCAGCACCACCGCGCCGGGCAACTTCCAGACGCCCAGGATGACGGTGACGTAGGCCGGGTAGCCCAAGCGCTCCACGATCTCGCGGACGTAGGGATGTTGCAAGATGTCCAACACTCCTCCCACCCCTAACTCACCGGCGAGGATCACGGTGGTGACCCAGTAGACGATGGTGCGGTTTCGGGAAACGGCGGGTATGCGAGTCATGTGTGACCTCCTCATTTGCTCCCAACATAGGTACATTTCAGATTATTGCGCCGTGCGATTGGTTCGCCTTGAGATGCTTCTGCCCAAGCCAGGCGGCATGTTAGGGCTAGTAAGCCAGTTCGACCGTACCGCAGTAGGTCGCCCTATCATTCAGATGGTGGATCATGTAATCAGCGACATCGGCGCGCGATATAGAAAGACCGCGTGACAGGTGTTGGTTGACGACCGCTTGGTAGCGTCCGGTTCGCGGCCCGTTCGTGAGCGTGGGCGGGCGAAGGATTGTCCAGTCCAGGCCGCTGGCCTTCACCACCGTCTCCATGCGCACCAGGTCGGTATACATATTCTTAAGGATGAGCCAAAGGAGTGGTTTAACGATCCAGCGTTGCCAGCGCGGGCCAGGCTCAAGACCGCCGGCTGAGATGCAGAGAATACGGCGCACCTGGGCAGCTTGCATAGCCTGCATAATGTTGGCGACACCCTCTGAATAGACGGTGGTCGGCGCGAGATTCCGCGCTCCAAGTGCTGAAATGACGGCATCCTTCCCGGCGATGGACTCTTGGATAGTACCTGGCTCAAGCACGTCGCCCTGCATCACTTCGAGGCGTTCGTGCTGGAGTGTTATTGCCGAGGGATGGCGGGCAACCGCTGTCACCTCATGACCTGCGGTGAGCGCCTGCTCAACGACCTTAGAACCGATTCCACCTGTTGCGCCAAATACGACTAGTTTCATTGTGTCACTTTCTTTTCAGTGTTATTTCCGCCTACCCATTTCAGTTTGTCGGGGTTGCCCAGCGCGTGTATCGCGGACTTCGCAACGAGTGGAAATGCACCCCCAACACTGGTGTTTTCAGTGAATCTACGCTAAAGTACAGATGGTTATATTCAATAAAGCGATACAATTTTGAATACAGTGATTATAGATCGAATTTTAGATCGTGTCAAGCCTTCATGACAAATTCGAGCAAGCCAAAACGAACCTATAACTCGACGCGCCGCCAGGCGCAGGCGCGCCAGACACGCCAGCAGATTGCCGACGCCGCTCGAACGTTATTCAGCCAACGCGGTTATGCCGGGGCCACGATTGAAGCCCTTGCTCAGGAGGCGGGTGTCGCACCGGAGACCATTTACGCCGTTTTCGGGAGCAAACGAAATATCCTCTCGCACCTACTTGATATTTCCATCGGTGGCGATGATGCTCCGATTCCTTTAATGGAACGGCCAGACCCGCAAGCGATATTGCAGGGAAACGATCAACACCAGCAGTTACGGATGCTTGCCCGCAGCATCGCAACCCGCATGGAGCGAATCGCGCCCGTGTTCGAAATCATGCGCATTGCAGCCAAGACAGAGCCTGATATGGCCGATCTGCTCCAGCATAAGAACAAGGAACGCTGGCAAAACATGGAGATCGTGATTCAACATGTTGTCGCTAACGGCCTTTTGCGGGTGGGGATGGATACCGCACAAGCCACCGACATCGTGTGGACATTGATGAGTCCCGAAGTATTCCTGCTGTTGACGGTTGATCGTGGCTGGTCAAAAGACCAGTATGATGAATGGCTGGCGGACAGTTTGATCCGCTTGTTGCTACCTTAAGTTGCAAGAGCGCTCCGATAAAAACTACTCTTGGGAAGATACCTCAGAGACTGCCTGATCGCTGCGGTTGGTTACTGGCTGCAACTGCTGATCTACACCCGCTCCCCTTAACCAACCTCCGCCATCCGGCTGATTGCCGTTTGCCCGCGCCTGCCCTACAATGGAAGGGAATCTTTCCGTCGGAATCCCAGGAGGACAAACGTGACCCCAGAAAATCGTCCAGCGGGTGTGCCGCTGTGGATATTTGGACTATTGGCGCTGCTGGTCGTGCTGCTGATCCTGACCTTCAGCGGGCAGCAGACCGCCAGCAGCGAGGCCGCCCGCAACGCGACCACCGGGGCGCAGATCGCCCAGGCCGCTACCGAGGGGGCCGTCGGCGCGGCCACCGCCGGGGCACAGTCGGCAGCCGATGCTCAGGAACAATCCCTGGCGACCATGACGGCTAATGCCGAGTTGTATAATACGCTGCTGCAAACCCCGGCAGCCGGGGCGACCGAACAGGCGCAGGCCAACACCACCCAACAGGCCGAACTCCAGGCGACCATCGCCGCTGCTGCGGATGCCCTGCTCGCTGCCCAGGCGCAGGCCAGTACCGGCCTCGCGCGGGCGCTGGAGGCCGAAAGTCAACTGGCGCTGGAAGGCATCGACTACCCGCTGGCGCTGCTGTTGGGCGCGCAGGCCGCGAACCTTAACCCCGACCAACCACCGCTGCCGGGCGGCGCACTGTGGACGGCGCTGGACGCCAGGCCGGAGATTGCCGGTTTCCTGAACGGCCACAGGGACAGCCTATATGCCATTGCCTACAGCCCGGACGGAAAACGGTTGGCGACAGCGGGCGGGGACAGCAGCATCCTCCTGTGGGACACGGTCACGCGCGAACGCCTGGGCGTCACGCTGGCCGAACACGCCGGGTCGATCTTCGCGCTGGCCTTCAGCCCAGACGGGGGGACGCTGGCCTCGGCGGGATCAGACGGGCAAATTTTATTGTGGGACGTGGCGACAGGTGAACGCAAACAACCGCGCCTGAGCGGGCATACCGCTAACGTCGAGGCGCTGGCTTTCAGCCCGGACGGGACGCTGCTGGCGTCGGCGGGCGACGACGCGACCATCCGCTTGTGGGACGTGGCGACCGGCAAGCAGGACGGCGCGCATTTATTCGGGCCGAGCGGCGGCTTGTATTACTCGGTCGTGTTCAGCCCAGACGGGTCGGCGTTGGCAGCGGGGCTGGGCGACGGCACGATCCAATTGTGGGGCATGGCCGACCGGACACTGGCGCGCACCTTCAGCGGCCAACATTATCAGGCCATCTACGACCTGGCCTTCAGCCCGGACGGGAAATCGCTGGCGTCGGCGGGCTTCGACCAGATCGTGACGGTGTGGGATGTGCGCGACGGCTCGAATCGTTTTGATCCGATCTATGATTCAGGCGGCGTGACCAGTGTACAGTTCAGCGCCGACGGGCAAACCCTGCTCACGGTCGGGGCGGCGGTGACGCTGACCGACCTGAGCGGCGCGTTCCCAACGGTGATGAAGACGTTCAGCCTGGGCGACCTGTCACTGTATAAAGCGCGCTTCGGGCCGGACGGCAAGACTATCGCGGTCACGGCGGGTACGGGCGTGATCTTGTGGCAGCCGGGCGCGACGGGCCGCCTGACGCTGACGTTGGATGCCCAGGACGAAGCGGTGCGCGGCGTGGCCTACGGCCCGGACGGGACGATGCTGGTCACGGCCAGCCAGGATGGCGGCCTGGTGGCCTGGGACAGCACAGCGGGGGGCATCGTCTGGCGTTACGACGACCCGGTGGGGTCTGGCTGGTTGAGCGCCGCTTTCAGCCCGGACGGGACGGCGCTGGCGGCTGGCAGCGAAGATGGCAACGTGTATGTGCTGGACACAGCGACCGGCGCGCTGCTGCAAACCCTGACCGGCCACACCAATTGGGTGATGAGCGTGGCCTACAGCCCGGACGGCAGCAAAATCGCCTCAGGCAGCAGCGACAGCACGGTGCGGTTGTGGGACGCGGAAACCGGCGACCCAATCGGCGCGCCGTTGATCGGGCAGAGCGGCGACATCTGGGCGGTGGCGTTCAGCCCAGATGGAGCGATATTGGCGTCGGCCAGCAACGACCCGACGGTGTGGCTGTGGGACGCTGCGACCGGCGACCCGCTGGGTGAGCCTTTAGTTGGGCATACCAATCCGATTTACACGCTGGCGTTCAGCCCGGATGGGGCGCTGCTGGCAAGCGGCGGGCAGGACAAAACCGCCATCCTGTGGGACACGGCGACCTGGACACAGATCGCGCTGCTGGCGGACGGCCACAGCGACAGCCTGTTCACGGTGGCTTTCAGTCCGGACGGGGAAACGCTGGCGACGGGCAGCGCCGACGGCACAATCACGCTCTGGGATACGGCGACGCACCTGGCGTTTAGCCAACCGTTCGCCACCGAGCCGGATTGGGTGAATGCGCTAGCGTTCAGCCCCGACGGGACGACCCTGGCTGCCGGGATCGGCGGCACGGACGGGCTGGCGCATCAAGCCGTCTTGCTCCAATTGGACGCGCCTGACGCGCTGGATACTGCCTGTTGGATCGCCGGGCGTAACCTGACCTGGGACGAGTGGCGGCGCTACTTGGGCGACGCGCCCTACCAACGCACCTGCGCGGCGTGGCCGGTGCATTACTCGGTGATCGAAGGGCTGGCGCGCCAGGCCGACGCGGCAGTCGTAGCCGGTGACGGCGAGGCGGCGCAGGCGTTGTACGCGCAAGCGGCGGAATGGGCGGTTGGGTCGGGCGCGGCGCGCAGCAGCAACGATGTGTGCTGGTATGGCTCGCTGAACGGCTACGCCGAGACGGTGCTGCCGGCCTGCGACTACGCGGTGGCGAACGCCCCGGCCAGTGCCAATTATGTCGACAGCCGGGGGTTGGCGCGGGCGCTGACCGGCGACCTGGAAGGGGCGATCCCGGATTTCCAGGCGTTCGTCGAGTGGACACAGGTGTACGGCGGCTACGACACGGACGGGGTGCTGAGGCAGGAATGGATCACCCAGTTGGCCGCCGGGCAAAACCCGTTCGACGCGGACGCGCTGGCGGCGCTCAAGGGGAGTTAAGTTAAAAGAAAAAAGTTGAAAGTTAAAAGCAGGGACATGGCAACGCTATGTCCCTGCTGCATATCAATAGAGGATTTCTGATGCCGACCGGACAAGATTTAACCGCGCAGATGCAGACGATCCCCATCCTGCCCAACAGTTTAGCCATCTGGGGTTTAGGGCAGATGGGCGTGGCGATCAAAGGGCCAGACGCGACCCTGGTGATCGACCCGTGCCTGAGCGATGTGGTGCGTCACCAGGCCGGTGAATGGTGGACGCGGGCCTATCACCCGCCGGTCGCGCCGGAAACATTGACCACTATCGACTACTACCTCATCAGCCACGAACATCTCGATCACCTCGACCCGCTGACCGTTGCGCCGGTGGCGAAGGCATCGCCAGGGGCGAAGTTCGTCGTGACCGGCTGGTGTTTGGAAGGCATGAATGGGGCGGATGTAGCCGAATATCGGCTGATCGTGCCGCCCGCGCTGGAAACCGTCAGCCTGCCGGGGACGAGCGCGAAACTCACCGCGATCCCGTCGGCGCATTACGCAAAAGAGCATGATGCGCACAAGGGCTACCGCTGGTTCGGCTACTTGATCGAATGGAACGGCGTCACCTTCTACCATTCGGGCGACACGATCATCTATCCGGGTTATGTCGAGGTGCTGCGCGGGCTGCCGACGGCGGATGTCGCCATGATCCCGGTCAACGGGCGCGATTGGTACCGCGAGGCAGATGTGGGCGCAATCGGCAACCTGCTGCCGCAGGAGGCGGCGCGGCTGGCGCGCGACGCCGGCTGGGGTCTGGTCATCGCCGGCCACAACGACCTGTTCCCTAACAATGCCATCCCATTCGGACAGATCGCCGATGCCTTCGCCCAGCACGCACCGCGCCAGCCGTACAAATTCTTGCAACCGGGGGAACTGCTGTATTACATCCACTAGGATGGCTTGAGATACCCTGCTCAGGCGGTATAATTCCGGCACTTTGACCGCCAACAAGGGATCACCCATGCCTGATCTGTCCCCGTCTCGATCAAAAAATGGGCTGCCGCGACTGCTGCGCGCCTGGGCGCTGGCCGCGCTGGTCACGTTCGGCGTGATGCTGGCGCACCAGAGCGATGCACCCGTGCTGTTCGGGCGCTATTCGCTGCTGGTGGGCGGCATCCTGGCGGCGCTGCTGGTCGGGGCGAGTGCCGCCTGGGTGGGCGGCAGTTGGCTCAAACGGCAGCCCGGCACGCAGACCAGTATCGACCAGCGATTTGTGCGTTGGCGTGAAAAGCTCTGGTTCACACCAGTGGTGCTGGTGATGGCGAGCCTGCTCCTGGCGGCGATGTGGATTTTCTTCCTGGGCAACCACCTGCCGACTTACGGTTTTTTGAGGATGTTTATCGGAATGAGTATCGTGGTTGGTGCGTTGGCGCTGTTGGCGGGTGGGGACGATGTACCTGCAAGCGTGTGGCTGCGCTATATACCCTGGCTCGGTGTTGGGCTGCTGGCGGCGTTCGCGCTGCTGACGACACCGTTTTACCCCAACCTCGCCAAAACCGACGAAGCCTTCGTCTTTAGCATGGCGCGCAACTGGTTGGAAACCGGACGCTCCAGCCCGGCGATCTATCCGCAGTCGTACCCGGATCAGTATTATGGTGGGTTGTGGATACAACTGATGGCGGGCTGGCTGCGGGTAGCGGGTGTGACTTTGACATCCGCGCGATTATACAACCTTGCGCTGGCCGCCCTGTCGCTGTTGTTCCTGTGGGGCGCGGCGGCGCGGCTGTACGATAAGATCACAGCCTGGTTCGCTATCCTGATCGGTGCGTATGCCTTCATCGCCCTGAACCACATCCGGTTTGACATCCATGCGGCGGTCTGGCTGTCGGTCGGCCTATTTTGTTTTAGCCGCAGCCAACCGGGGCGCTGGTGGCTGTATGTGCTGACCGGCCTGAGTATCGGACTGACGTTGGATAGCAGTCCGGTGACGTATTGTTTCATACTGGGGCTGCTGTTGTTTTACGCCTGGGACTATCTTCGAGCGATCCGCACCGAGCGGCGCTGGTGGTGGCCGCCGTTCTGGTGTACGGCGCTGGGGGGCGCGGGGGCGTTAGCTGCCTATTTTGTCCTCCATTCCGACAGCTCGTTCGCTGGCGGCAAAACGTCGGCTGGGATGCTGTCGGAATATACGAGCATCATCACCAGCAACCTGGCTGCCGGCCAATACTTCACGCAAATCCAGCAATATGTGTCTGTCTTTTTGACGGCCCAACCGCTGTTGTTTGGCCTGCTACTGCTCGGCATCGGCGTGGGGCTGCGGGAGCGGTCGCGTGCGGATCGTTTTTTACTCACCCTACATTTCACCTGGCTAGCCGTGATTGTCTTCGCCTACTTCTATTTCCCGGCCTATTATCTGGTGTTGGGACTGCCGATTTTTATTCTGCTGGCGGCGCGGGGATTGGCGCGTGGGGGCGAGCTATTGCTCGGCTTGGCGGGGCGTTTAGACAGCGCACTGGCCGGGACGATCACTCTGTTGCTGCTGGTCTGGCTGGTGGCGGCGGTGACGCATGATGTGCGCGGCCTGGGATCGCAGTCGATTGAGGATGTGGTCGAAACCGGGCGACAGATCGGGCAGATCATTCCGACGGATGCTGTAGTGGTCGGCGCTGAACCGTATTATTTCGGGATGCTCGATCACCGCCAGTTTGTAGCCGGGGATATAGAGCGGACGCTGACGAATACGACCGGGTACGCACCGGATGCCGTCTGGCCGCGCATCGCGCCGGACGCGGTGATTTTCTCCGAAAAGTGGCCGACCGAGCCGGAACGCTCGCCCACCTTGCTAAGCTACATGGCCGACGAAGGCTTCGTGATGCTGGCTTGCTACCAAACGCAGAGTTTTGGCCGCGTCGAATTGTGGACGAAGGCCATACCCGATAGGGTGACGCCGAGCGACACCTGCGCCCCGGTTTGCAACCCACGCACCGGCTGTTGAACGCCACTATTTCGATTTTGATACATGGCGGCGCTTGTGCAGTTCGGATGGGTTGTTATAATCACAGTAATATTTTGATCGGTGACGCCCCGTTAATCCGGCTCATTACCCGCGCAGGATGTTGATGGCTGCCCTATCGCTGCTTTTGAATGGTTTGCTGCCCATGCGCCGCCCGCCTGTTAACCCCCGGCGAATCGTGCTGATTCTGCCGTGCTGCATCGGCGATGTGGTGCTGGCGACGGCCACGCTGAAGGCGCTGCGGCGGGCGTACCCAGCAGCCCATATTACCTGGGCAATTGGCACCTGGGCGAAAGGTGTGGTCGAACACCACGACCTGCTCGATGCGCTACTCGATACCGGCGACGCGGCGCTGCCGGTGGGGTCGGTGGGCAACTTGCTGGCGTTCGCGCGGCGGCTGCGGGCGGGGCGCTATGACTTGGCGGTGTCGCTGGTGCGGTCGCCGTTAATGAGCGCCGCAACGCTGCTGTCGGGCATCCGCCTTCGCGCCGGTTTAGACAGTGGCGGGCGCGGCTTCGGTTACAACATCCGGGCGAGAATCGATCCACACCAACCCCGCCACGAAGCCGAAGTCTACCTGGATGTGGCACGGGCGCTGGGGGCGAACACGAGCGATTGCTGGGCGAATATGCCGGTGTATTGGGCAGAGCGCGAATATCTGCGTCGCCTGCTGCTGGAACAAGGTGTGCGCGAACCGTTCATGGTCGTGAACCCGGCGGGTGGGCGCAACCCCGGCATGGTCATGGACGCGAAACGCTGGCCGCCGCAACACTTCGCGGCGCTGGCGGAGCGGCTGGCCGCCCGGCTGAACGCGCGCGTCGTGCTGCTAGCCGGGCCGGACGATGGCGCGGTCGTGGAGGTCGTGCGCTCGAAACTTGATTCGCAACCCCCGGCATTTGTGGGCAACCTAACGTTTGGACAGATCGCGGCGCTGGCGAGCCTTTCGATATTGTACATCGGCAACGACACCGGACTGACGCACCTGGCAGCGGCGGCAGGCGCGCGCACGGCCATGATTCTCGGCCCGTCCGACCCGGCGCGCTACGCCCCCTTTTCGCCCCGGTCGCTGGCCTTGTGGAAACCGGCGCGGGTCAATACCGGCGGCGTAGCTGCGGGAACGCCAGCAGGTTGGGATTGGCTGCGCGATGGCATCGGCGTGGATGAGGCCGAAGCGCGAATCATGGCGTTTATGGATGAGGAAAAATTGACGGTTCAACCGGAGGACGATACCTAATGGATGAGCCAATTAAAAGGTGCCTAATTTTTGGTAGGGGCGCAATCGGTTGCGCCCCTACAGAAGCGCATAATTTTGTTAAAATGATTGGTAGGACGAAGCACTTAGAAAGGAAGGCAGAGGCATGAGACACTTCAAATCACTGACTGGACCTTTCTTATCTGTGCTTTTCATCCAGGGAGTTGTCCTGGCACAAAGCGTGGATTGTCCAACCATCGTCAAAAATGCGCTTACGGCAGCCGACCAGTTCTGCAAAGAAACCGGACGGAATGAAGCCTGTTATGGCAACATCACCCTAACGGCTGAGGCACAGTCGGGTATCCAGGATTTTACATTCGAGCAACCGGGAGACCGAACTAGCCTGAATACGATCCAATCGCTGGTACTCAGTCCGATGGACTCGGAGAACCAGACCTGGGGCATCGCCTTACTACGGGTACAAGCTAATCTACCCGATACCCTACCAGGACAGAATGTCACCTTTTTGATGTTCGGCGACGTAAATATTACCGACGCTCAGCGCAGCAATGTTGAGACTAGTCAACCGGTCGCATCAACGGTCACGATCACGATGCGCACAAGCATGAATATGCGGAGCGGGTCGTCTACAAGCGACACCATTGTGGGGAAGTTGACTGCTGGCGAAAACCTGGAGGCTGATGGCCGTAATGCGGCGGGTGATTGGCTACATGTGCAGACGGCTGATGGTCAATCGGGTTGGGTATTCGCACAACTGGTCACAATCCATGGCGATTCGAGTCTCCTTCCGGTTATTGCAAACAACAATCCGTCTACAGCCCAACCGACAGCCGAGGCCGCAGTCCAGTACACCCCCATGCAGGCTTTTTACTTCAAAACGGGCGTCGCAGATGCGCCCTGCGCGGAAGCACCGGACAGTGGGGTTCTGATTCAGACACCGCAAGGCGCAGGTCATATTGATCTGCTGGTCAATGAAATTGAAATCTCGCTTGGCTCAACGGTCTACCTGCAAGCGCAGCCCAACGCAAATATGACTATTTATGTCGTGGAGGGACAGGCAACTGTTAGCGCACAAGGTACAACGGTTGTCGCCCCAGCGGGAACCGAAGTGAGTGTGCCTATTGGCGGCAATTTAAGTGCCACCGGAGTGCCTACACCCCTTCAACCCTACAATGCGACAAAACTGCAAGCCTTACCCGTATCCTATCTTCCTGATCCGATTACGGTAGCCACACCCCTCCTCACAACTGTCGGCTCGCCGACGCCGAGCGTTACTCCGCCGGAAAATACGCCGCAGGATGCCTTACCCGTTTCTGGTAATTGGTGTCCAACGGCGACAGGGTGTACTGCCACTGTTTTTCCAACAGCCGTTCAATTTACTTATGAGGATGACGGCGCAGTTCTGATTCTCACATATGGGGGCGGAGAAGAGCGTTACACCCGAACTGAGCCAGGCGTCTACATGTGGTCGCAAGGCGGGACAACGGCTGTCCTGCGTGTGCTTTCTTCCAGCCATTTCACGCAAGCCTTCACCTTCGCTGGTGGCAATACATCAAGCGCGGATTGGACGCTGCTCGAAGCGGCGTCCGGCGCGCCCGCACCGTGATTCATTTTATGAAGCATCCGGCGGGTCGGACTGCTTTTTGGTCGGTTTGGGGTCGTCAATGTCGCCGTTGTGGCGCGTCATCGCCAGATCGATGCCGTCGCGCAGCCAGGTTTCAACCGCGTCCGCCGCCCGATCTATGACCTGCGCCGCCAGGATCGCCTCGTCGCCATGAAACGCGCCCAGCACGTAATCCTTCGCCTGCATCTTCCCCGGCGGGCGGCTGACCCCAAAGCGCAGGCGGTTGAAGTCCTGCGTGCCGAGGTGCTGAATGACGCTCTTCATGCCGCCCTGCCCGCCCGCGCCACCATTTTTGCGTAAACGCACCGTGCCGAGCGGGATGTCGATGTCGTCCGAGATCACCAGGATATGCGGCAGTTCGATCTTATAAAAGTCGGCCAGCGCCCGCACCGCCTCCCCGCTCAAGTTCATATAGGTTTGCGGCTGGGCGAGGATGACTTTCTTGCCGTGAATCGCGCCGGTAGCAGCGACAGCCTTGCGCTCTTTCTTGCCGAACGCCAGCCCGTAGCGGCGCGCGAGTTCATCGACGACGCGGAAGCCAACGTTATGGCGCGTGTCCGTATATGCTTTGCCGGGGTTACCCAGGCCGATGATCAGATGCCAGTCTGTCATGGGATGGTGAATGGTTCTTAGTTTTGGGTTGTTGGTAACAGGATAGCAGAAGGTGGTTCAATTCTGTAGGGGTAGGTCAGTATGGTTTCTGCGCCAGCCCGCCCAGCAAGGGGGCGAAATGCTTGACATTCATCGTGTAAAGGGGTAATTGCAAGCGGTGGCTGGCGGATGCAATCAGACAGTCAATTGAACCCACATTATGACTAATGGATAAACCAATTAGAACGTGCCTGATTTTGTGGTAGAGGCGACACATGTGTCGCCCCTACAGAAGCATTTCAATTAGGCGCTTTCCTTTTCATTTATCCATAAGATGGAAGCGAAGAAGTTGTTCGGTCGCCCAGATCAAATCGGAGGTTGTCAACTCAATCTGTTCAAAGTCATTTAACAGAGTCAATGAGCGTTGCTGACCCTGTTTGTCTTTTGCCCCCTCGATAACCTCTAGCCTGACAATGCGCGTAATTCCAAGTTGTGTCTGATTGTTCGCTAGCCAGTTCACAGCAGGCGGAAAGCTGCGTAGATTATAGACAATGATGGATGTATCGAGCAATCCACTTACCATTCCCGCTGCTCCCGCCGTTTGCGCCGCTGTTCCTCAACCCACTCGACACTATCAGAGATGCCGTAATCTTCCCATCCGCCTGTATGCCCAGCGGCGACAATTTCCGCACCGGTTTTTGGCGTGGGGGTCATTATTTCCCGGATTTCTTCATCCGTCCAGGGGCGTTCCTCCCAGGGGATTTCTTCGGGGGCGGGGACTTCTATCGTGACCTGAACCTGTCCGGGGGTAGTCCGACGGGAAGGTCGTCAATGTGGAGTTCGCCCGTCTCGGTGATGTGTCCTGTTAATTGAATTTTATGCAGCGTGACCATAAACGTCCTCCACTCTTATACTCACCCTATTTTACACCAGGATCGTTACCCCTCGCCTAGTTTTCGCTGCATCTCGTTGTTATGGTGGCCGTAGGCGTTCATCCCCGCCAGCCAGGGGTCGCGGATGTCAGGGGACACCATATTGAGATACAACGCCGTACCGCCCGCGAAGTACGATTCCGGCACGGCGTACCAGTGCGTCAGCCCCATGTCTGGGCCGACCTGCTGGATGAAATCGACCAGATGCGCCTCCGACGGGGTTTGCAGCGCGAAGGTCAGCACAGCGAGTCCCTGGTTGGAAATGCTGATCGGCGCGAGGGCGACCAGTTCGCACTCGGTCGCGGCGGCGCGGTGCATCAATTCGTCGTAGTCGATGTCCGGGCGGATCACCCAGGCGCAGGCGAAATGGAGATCGGTCATTGGTTTTTAGTGGTTGGTTATTGGTTATCAGAAACAGGATAGCAGATTAGGGCGTGATTCTGTAGGGAGTATGTTGTAGGGACAGAGTAGAAACGATGGCAGACACATCTCGCTGCCATAAGGATAGGCTGCTGTAGGGGCGTGATATATCACGCCCCTACAAAATCATACCTGTGTTACTGATGGGGTTGAGGCGTGAGGTTAACCGGAAACGGGCAACTCAATATGGGTCACTTCAGGAATCTTCTTCTCGCCATTACTGGCGAACTGTTCCGCTTCCGTCGAATCCTTCAGTGCCACCGTCGCTGCCGTGCCTTGTGTGATCGTGTTTTGCAGGGCGTCGAAGTAGCCCGTACCCACGAAGGTCTGGTGCTTCACCGCCCGGTAGCCGAAATCCCGTTCGGCGTCGTACTCGGCGTCTTGCAGTTCCGCGTAGGCCGTCATGCCCTGGTCTTTGTACTTGCGCGCCAGGTCGAACATGCCGTAATTCAGTTGGTGGAAGCCCGCCAGTGTGATGAACTGGAACCTGTAACCCATCGCCCCCAGTTCACGCTGGAACTTGGCAATTGTCGTCGCGTCCAGGTGGCGCGACCAGTTGAACGAAGGCGAGCAATTGTAAAATAGCAGCTTATCCGGGAACTCGTGGTGAATGCCGTCAGCAAACTTTTTCGCTTCATCCAGGTCGGGGTGTGACGTTTCGCACCACAGCATATCGGCGTAGGGCGCATAGGCCAACCCCCGTGCAATGGCCGCATCCACGCCGCCGCGCACGTAGTAGAAGCCTTCCGGTGAACGTTCGCCCGTGATGAAGGTTTCGTCGCGTGGGTCAATGGTATTCGCCAACAGCGTCGCCGACTCCGCGTCCGTCCGCGCGATAATCATGGTCGGCACGTCCAACACGTCGGCGGCCAAACGGGCTGCCACCAGCTTGCGGATGAACTCCGATGTCGGCGCGAGGACTTTGCCGCCCAGGTGACCGCACTTCTTGGCCGACGCGAGTTGATCCTCGAAGTGTACCCCCGCCGCGCCCGCTTCGATGAACGCTTTGGTCAATTCAAAGGTGTTCAGAATGCCGCCGAACCCGGCCTCGCCATCGGCGATTAACGGCACGAGCCAGAACGGGCCTCTTTTGCCCTCGCTCACCTGAATCTGGTCGGCGCGCAGCAGGGCGTTGTTGATCCGTTTCACCAGATTCGGCCCGCTGTCCACCGGATATAGGCTCTGGTCGGGGTAAGTTTGCAGGGCGCTGTTCATGTCCCCCGCGATCTGCCACCCGCTCACATAGATCGCTTTCAGACCGGCGGCCACCATCTGCACCGCTTGCGTCCCGGTCAGCGCGCCCATCGTGTTCAGATACGGTTCGCGGTTGAGCAAGTCCCACAATTGTTCCGCGCCCATGCGCGCCAGCGAATACTCGATATGTACCGAGCCGCGTAAACGCACCACTTCGTCCGCCCCGTACTCGCGCACGATCCCCTTCCAGCGCGGGCGGGTATCCCATTCCATCGTGATCTGTTCGGCATTCCTCATTCGCTGCATGTCTTTCTCAGCCTCCTTCAGGCACTTACCAAATCGGATATTTTCGGTAGGGGCGCAAGGCCTTGCGCCCTACGATAGACCAAGATTACGCGGCTTCCGTGCCTCTGGGACGGCGTTACGGGATTGTAGGACACGATATTTCCTGTCCCTACGATTTTCTCTCGGTGTCCTCGGAGTCTCGGTGGTGAAAATCTTTTGTTTCCTTACGGCAAATGCTCATACGCCGGCAGTGTCAGAAAATCCACGAACGGCTCGGCCTTCGCCATTTGTGTGAAAATCTCGCTCGCCCGGTCAAAATGCCCGCTCGCATAACGCGCATCGCCGATCTCCTGGCGGATGGCGGCCAGTTCTTCGCTCAAAAACTGGTCGTATAGCGCGCTGGTGAATTTCCGCCCATCGTCCAACGCCGCCTGGTGGTGCAGCCACTGCCAGATTTGCGTGCGGGAAATTTCCGCTGTCGCCGCGTCCTCCATCAGGTTATAGAGCGGCACACAGCCATTCCCGCCCAGCCAAGCCTCGACGTACTGGATGCCGACCTTAATGTTCCAGCGCACACCCGGTTCGGTGATCGCGCCCGCTGGCACTTGCAGCAGGTCATCGGCGCTCACCTGAACATCATCACGCGGTTTGTCAATCTGGTTGGGCTGCGGCATGAACTCGTCAAAGATGTCCATGGCCGTCGAAACCAGGCCGGGGTGCGCTACCCATGTCCCATCATGCCCGTCCTGGGCCTCACGCAGTTTGTCCGCCCGCACGTTATTCAGTGCGGCCTCGTTGGCTTCGGGGTTGGTCTTAATCGGGATTTGCGCGGCCATGCCGCCCATCGCGTGTACCCCGCGTCGGTGACAGTTCTTGATGACCAGCAGCGAATACGCCCGCATCATCGGGGCGGTCATCGTCACCAGCGCCCGATCCGGCAGCACGAAGTCGGGTTTATTACGGAATTTCTTGATGAAGCTGAAGATGTAATCCCAGCGCCCGCAGTTCAGCCCAGCCGAGTGCTCGCGCAGTTCGTACAGGATTTC
>Ga0187894_10003284_pt1 | contig 18297 bp, 6 predicted proteins | sample GBC1701081metaG_FD_136650 | JGI IMG/M metagenome (GOLD analysis project Ga0187894, IMG submission 136650) | White microbial mat communities from a lava cave in the Kipuka Kanohina Cave System on the Island of Hawaii, USA - GBC170108-1 metaG ...
CCATCCCGCGGGCCGGCGAGATTCGCCTCGACAGCCGCGTACTACTGTTTGCGGCGGCGGTCTCAGTGATCACAGGCCTTCTCTTCGGCCTGCTGCCCGCGTTGCAAGCCAGCCGCCCTGACATGCAAGGAGCGCTGAAAGAGACAACGCGCGGCGCGACTGGCCATAAGCGCTGGCTTCGCAGCGGGCTGCTCGTGGCGGAGGTTGCGCTGACGTTTGTGTTGTTAGTCGGCGCCGGGTTACTGATCCGCAGCTTCTGGCAGTTGCGCCAGGTTGCCGCGGGCTTCGACTACAATCATCAGCTGACCTTTAACATTGCGCTCTCTCCCGCAAAATATCCCAAGCTTGAGCAACAGATCAGATTTTTTCAGCAGGTCTCGGAAAGGCTTGCATCCCTGCCCGGCGTGCAGTCTGTCGGTTTGAGCTCAAGGCTGCCGCTGCGGTCAGGCGGTTGGAAGTCTCGCTTTTTATTGGAGGGACAGTCTGAGCCTGCGCTCGGTCAGTGGCCGGTGATGGATGCCAGCGTCGTGGACGCCAACTACTTCAAGACTATGAAAATTCCGCTCATCGGCGGCCGCTGGTTCGATGAACGGGACGACCGCTCGCACTTAACACCAGAGGCGACGAAAGGGATGAACGCTTTGCAAAAATTCGTCGGCGGGCTGCGGGCAGTGATTATTGATGAAGAGTTTGCGAGACGGCATTTCCCCAATGGAGATGCGATTGGCAAACGCATCAGGATCAACGGCGAAGACCCGAAAGACCCCGTTGTCACAGTAGTTGGAATCGTCGGGCGAGTGAAGATGGAGGAACCGAGCCACGACTCGAATCGTGTCCAGGGATACTTTCCATTTCTACAACTTCCATTTGGGCCGACCGTCATCGTTCGCACTCAGACAGCGCCTGAAGCCTTGATGGCGGCGGTCCGGCGCCAGGTGAGTGAGATTGATCCCACTCAGCCGATTCACAACGTGCGTTCGCTGGAGCAGATTCGCTCCGAATCCACAGCGCGTGAAAGATTCATCCTGGCGCTGGTAGGCGCGTTCGCCGCAATCGCCCTCGCCCTGGCGATGGGCGGAATTTACAGCGTGATGTCCTATTTGGTGATGCAACGGACGCGCGAGATCGGCATCCGCATGGCGCTCGGCGCGCAAGCGCGTGATGTGGGATGGCTGGTCGTGCGACAAGGTCTTTCGCTCGCCCTCGCCGGCGTCGCAATCGGCTTGGCGGGCGCTTTCGCGCTGACGCGGGTGATGAAGACTTTATTGTTTGAAGTGACCCCGACAGATCCGCTGACGTTTGCGCTGATCGCGCTATTGCTGACGCTCGTCGCGTTGCTGGCATGCTGGATTCCGGCGCGGCGGGCGACAAAGGTTGATCCGCTAATTGCGCTCCGTTCTGAGTAGCGACGACGCGCAGCCAATGCCACCGCATTCGATGAACAACCAACCTTTAACCGGAACAGGAGTGTGAAGTATGAAATTCTGGCGGCGACGCAAAGACGAAGAACTCGACGCTGAAATCCGCAGCCATCTCGACGCGAGCATCCGCGACCGCATCGAGCGCGGCGAGACACCTGACGTAGCGCGTGCTAATGCCTTGCGCGAATTCGGCAATGTCGGCTTGGTCAAGGAAGTCACGCGCGAGATGTGGGGCTGGGGGTCGCTGGAAAGACTGATGCAAGACATACGGTTTGGCCTGCGAATGATGGGGAAGAATCCCGGTGTCACAACGCTGATTGCGCTTTCACTGATGTTGGGCATTGCGGCGAATACGACGATTTTCAGTGTGGTCAATGCGTTGTTGATCGCGCCGCCGCCGGTCGAGCGACCGGACGAACTCTGGCAAGTTTGGTCGGCTAACCCGCAAAGCTCATCGGCGATGAAACGGTTTCGCGTCATGACTTATCCGAGTCTGCAATTTTTGCGCGAGCATCAGCAATCGTTTCTATCCCTGGGGGCGATGAAACACGATCCGCAAACCGTCACCTGGAATCACGATGGTACGGGGGTGGCAGTGCAATCTCAGACAGTGACGGGCAATTACTTTGAACTTTGCGGCGTGCAGGCGGCGCGAGGACGAACCTTCGCGCCAGAGGAAGACCGCACGTCCGGCGCGCATCCGGTAGCGTTGGTCAGCCATGCGTTCTGGCGCCAAAAGCTTGGCGCGCGGCCCGACGTCATCGGCCAACCGATAACAATCAACGGCGCTGCGTTGACGATCATTGGCGTAGCGCCGCCGGGCTTCACAGGCGCAATCGGCGTAGTCGCCCCGGACATCTGGATTCCGTTTGCGATGGCTCCGACGATTTTTCGTGAGCCGGAATTGCTGACCAATCACGGACGTAGCGCCTACGTAGGGCTGGGTCGCGTGAAACCGGGTGTGACGACAGTACAGGCCGAAGCAGAGTTGAATTCGTTGACGCAGCGGCTGGCGGAAGCCCAACCGGACAGTTACCGAAACCTGCGCATCGGGTTACAGCCTTCGTTGGCCGTGCCGGCGCATGCGCGCGGGATGGTTGCGGGGTTCACAGGCATCCTGATGATAGCGGTGTTTTTCGTCCTGCTGATCGCTTGCGCCAACGCGGCGAATTTGTTGTTGGCGCGGGCGGCGACGCGACGTGCGGAAATGGCCATGCGTGCGGCGCTGGGAGCCAGTCGCGGGCGGCTGATGAGACAGCTTTTGACGGAAAGCGTATTGCTCGCGGGGCTGGGTGGGCTTGGCGGTGTGTTGTTGACGACCTGGATAGCGCCCCTGCTTGTGCGCTTGCTGCCGGAAGAGATTCCGATGCGGTTGACGCTGGCGATGGATTGGCGCGTGTTGACGTTTGCGGCGGTGGTGTCATTGGCGACGGGTTTGATCTTCGGATTGGCTCCGGCGTGGCGCAGCGCGCAGTTTGATTTGACGACTACGCTCAACGCCAGTGGACGCCAGGCCTCCGCGCGCAAGTCGCGGCTGTCGCGGCTGCTGGTGGTCGCGCAGATGGCCGTCTGCCTGATTTTATTGATCGCGGGCGCACTGTGCCTGCGCAGCCTGATGAAAGCGCGGGAACTCGATCTTGGCTTTCAACCCGCCGGGCGAGTGCTGGCGCGAGTGGATTTGAGCGATTTCGGTTATCAGGCTGCCGAGCAGCAAGCGTTTTATGCGCGTTGGCTGGAACGCGCGGCGGCGCTGCCCGGCGTGCAATCGGTTTCGCTGGCCCATCGGCTGCCGCTGGGCACAGGCTCAAGTTCCATGGCGGTCAGCCCTGCCGGACGACCGCTGTCGCCGGAAGAAAACCGAACCACCATCAATGTCTTTCGTGTTGCGCCGGGCTATTTCGCTACGATGGGGACGGCGTTGTTGCAAGGGCGCGAGTTCAATCAGCGCGACGGCGCAGGCGCGCCACTCGTCGCCATCCTCAATGAAGCCGCCGCCGCGCGCTACTGGCCGGGAGAAAATCCGATTGGACGGCGGCTGGTGATCAATCACTCCACAGGAGAAACCGCCGAAGTCGTCGGCCTCGTTGCAAACGGCAAGTACCTTTCGCTGAGCGAAACGCCGACTCCCGTCCTTTTCCTGAACTTCCTGCAACGCCCAGCCGCCGAGTTCACGCTCGTTGCGCGCGTCACTGGCGATGCGCCAACCATGCTCGCCGCCATCCGCCAAGTGACGAAAGAACTCGATGCGCGTCTGGCTCTGACACAGATGGCGCCGTTGAATGAATACTTGAAGCTGGCGTTGTTCCCGGCGCGCACCTCGGCGCTGTTGCTCGGCGTTCTCGGTGGCGTGGCGTTGTTGCTTGCGGCTTCAGGACTCTTCGGCGTCATCGCCTATTCAGTTGCCCAACGCACACACGAAGTCGGCATTCGGTTGGCCTTAGGCGCGCAACAAGGCCGGATCGTGCGGCAAATCATCCGCGAGGGAATGCTGCTGGCGGCCTGGGGCATCGCCCTGGGGTTGTCAGGCGCATTTGCCCTGACTCGCCTGATGCAAAGCATGCTGTTCAATGTGAGCGCGACTGACCCGTTGAGCTTCGCGGGGAGCGCTTTGTTGCTTGGGGCTGTCGCGTTGCTGGCCTGCTGGCTTCCCGCGCGACGGGCGGCGAAGGTCGATCCGATCATCGCGCTCCGACACGAATAGCGCCAGGACAAACTGAGAGGCGCAAACCATGAAATTCTTGCGTAGGCGACAACACAAAGAAGACGATCTCAACGCCGAAATCCAGCAGCATCTCGACGAGGCCATCCGCGACCGCATGGAGCGCGGCGAAACAGCGGAACAAGCGGCTGCCAATGCGCGGCGCGAATTCGGCAATGTCGGTCTGGTCAAAGAGGTCACGCGCGAGATGTCGGGCTGGGCTTGGCTCGAACGCTTGGAGCAGGACTTGCGGTTTGGGTTGCGGATGATGCGGAAGAATCCAGGCTTCAGTTTCATTGCGATTCTCACGCTGGCGTTGGGCATCGGCGCGAATACGGCGATCTTCAGCGTGGTGAATGCGGTGCTGCTGCGCCCGTATCCATATAAAGACCAGGGCAGGCTTGTGTGGTTATGGGAGACGAGACTACCGGAGATACTCGGACATAACCCCGCGCCGGCCAATTTCCTCGACTGGCAGAAGCAGAACACGGTCTTCGAGCGGCTCGAGGCCATCAATGTCAGGGATTTCAACTTGATAGGCGGCGCCAATCCCGAGAGGGTACGCGGCATGCTCATCACTCACGGCTTCTTCTCCATGCTCGGCGTTCGGCCACAGGTCGGTCGAGACTTCTTCGCCGATGAAGATCGGCCCGGCCACAGCAACGTGGCGATCCTCAGCCACGAGCTCTGGCAGCGGCGATTCGGCGGCGATCCGAACATCCTCAACCAATCGATCAAGCTCGACGACCAACAGTTCACAGTGATCGGTGTGATGCCCCCGAGTAGAGGCCTCCGTATCAGAGATACAGAGATATGGACGCCAATCGCTTTCACGGCCGCGCAAGTCCAGAACCGCAGGGGAGATGTTCTCAATGTCATTGGGCGGCTCAAACCGGAGGTCACGCTCGAACAGGCGCGTTCGGAAATGCGCGTCATCGCCGACCGGCTTGCGAATCAGTACCCCGACACCAACGCAAGATGGAGTGTGCGGATAGGTTCGCTGATGGAAGACGCCGTCAGCGAAATCAGGCCGTCATTGCTGCTCCTGTTGGGCGCAGTCGCCTTCGTGCTGCTGATCGCGTGCGCAAACGTTGCGAACCTGCTGCTGGCGCGCGCCGCCGCCCGGCAGAAAGAGATCGCTGTTCGCACTGCGCTGGGCGCAAGCCGATGGCGCATCGTTCGCCAGATGCTCACCGAGAGCCTGCTCCTGTCTCTGGCAGGAGGGATCTTGGGGCTGACGCTCGCCAGTTGGGGGCTGAAGATGATGATGGCAATGGCTGATATCTTTTGGCCGCGCGTGATGGATCTCTCTCTCGATGTTCGTATCCTCGCCTTCACCACGGCCGTCACTTTGCTGACGGGATTGAGTTTCGGCCTGGTTCCCGCCTTGCAGGCATCAAAACCGAGCCTGAACGAGATGCTGAAGGACGCTGGGCGCGGTTCGACCGAGGGCGGGCGCCGGCGACTCGTTCGCAACGCGCTGGTCGTGGTTGAAGTCGCGATAGCGCTGGTTTTGCTGGTTGGCGCCGGATTGTTGATGAGGAGTTTTATCGGTTTGCAAAAAGTCGATCCCGGCTTCGACCCGAAAAACGTCCTGACAGTTTCCATCTCATTACCGGAGAAGAAGTATCCCGAAAAAGATCAACAAGCCGCCTTTTATTCGCGATTGATCGAGAGAGTTTCGGCTCTGCCCGGCGTGCAGGCGACGGGAGCGGCCAGCGTCGTGCCATTCAGCAACGCCCACTGGGGTGGTGTCTTCGGAAGGGGCCTCAGGATCGAAGGCCGGGCTGGCGACCAGGTGGCGGCCGGTACCAGTTACTACTCGGTGAGTCTGAACTATTTCAGGGCGATGGGCATCCCTCTGCTGAGGGGCCGTCTCTTCACCGAGCTCGATACGAAAGGCGCGCTTCGCGTCGCCATCATCAACAGTACAATGGTGAAGCGATATTTCCCGAATGAAGATCCCATCGGCAAACGCATTCAACTGACCAGCCTGTTCAGTAACGATCCTGAAGTTTATCGGGAGATCGTCGGTATCGTCGGCGATGTGAAGTCTAATGGCCTGGGTCATGAGACGTTGCCACAGACTTATGAACCCTACGCACAGGAGCCACTCCCTTTCATGACGTTGGTGGCGCGCACAGCCGGCGATCCAACCGGCCTCAACGAAGCGATTCGCAAAGAAGTCCTCCAACTTGACAAAGAGCAGCCCATCTTCCTCAGCAGGACGCTCGACAGCCTGATTGCGACCTCGACCGGCCATCAACGATTTTCAATGATGTTGTTCGGAGTCTTCGCGGCGGCGGCTATCGCGCTGGCATCGATCGGCCTCTACGGCGTGATGTCTTACGCGGTCGCCCAGCGCACGCACGAGGTCGGCATTCGGATGGCATTGGGCGCACAACGCCGCGACGTGCTCGGTTTGATTCTGCGCCAGGGATTACGGCTGACGCTCAGCGGCGTCGTCATCGGTCTAATCGCCGCGTGGGCAGCGACGCGCTTGCTCATCAATCTGTTGTATGGCGTGAGCGCAACCGACCTGCCGACCTTCGCCGGGGTCTCGCTCTTGTTGATCGGCGTTGCGCTGCTCGCTTGTTACATTCCGGCGCAGCGGGCGACAAAAGTCGATCCAATGATTGCGCTTAGATCGGAATAGACCGACCGCCTTAATGCCGGCTCAAGCCGGGAATCTGAACCAACATTTTCTTTTTGTGACCACGAAGATTGGAGACCGAAGATGAAACAGGAGCGCCGCCGATTCCTCAAATATTTGTCCTCGCGCGCGAGGGCCGCGTGATCGAACACCTGATCGGCGATAGTCCGCCACGAGGCGCCGACTATCTTGAGCGAGTAATCATCGATAATTTGGGCGGCGCATCGAAATGAGAGACAACTACGATCAACAGCAGCGACTTTAACTGAACAGGAGCGTGAAGCATGAACATCTTCCGCCGGCGGCAACGCGAAGACGAAGAACTCGACGCTGAAATCCGGCAGCATCTCGACGCCAGCATCCGCGACCGCATTGAGCGCGGCGAATTGACCGAACAAGCGCGCGCCAATGCGCAGCGCGAATTCGGCAACGTCGGTTTGGTCAAGGAAGTCACGCGCGCGATGTGGGGCTGGGGAACGCTCGAACGCTTGCTGCAAGATGTGCGGTTTGGGTTGCGGATGCTGCGGAAGAATCCGGGCTTTTCGCTGATTGCGATACTGACGCTGGCGCTCGGCATTGGCGCGAACACGGCGATTTTCAGCATCGTCAAGTCAGTTCTGATTCAGCCATTGCCATTTGCGCAGCCCGAACGCCTGATGCAGCCGCGTTACCGGACACAAGCGCATCTTCCCCAGGGAGAATGGCTAAGCTGGATCGACCGCCGTGACCTGGTTGATTGGCGAACGCGAAGTCGCAGTTTCGAGCGCATCGGAGGATACCGTACGAACGCCGCGCTCTTTCTTCCCGGCGAGGAGTCGCAGGAGGTGATCAGAGGCGCCGAAGTCACATCTGACATGTTGCCCGCGCTCGGCATACAACCCGCGCTCGGCCGCTTCTTTCTGCCGGAAGAAAGCAAGCAGGGCAAAGAGCGTTTGATCATTTTGAGCGATGATCTGTGGCGACGCCGCTTCGGAGCCGATCCCGGAATCATCGGTCGGACGATTCGCGCGATCGGGGCCATTTACGTCGTTGTGGGAGTCATGCCGCCCAGCTTCAATTTCCCGCTCAAACAGCGACTGGATGTGGTGCGAGGCTTTTCCAATCAGAAGGGCTTCTGGACGCTGGCGGGCGATGATCTGAGCGGAGAGAGTCGTGGCGATCGTGGTTATTTCACCCTGCTGCAACTGAAACCCGGCGTGAGCGCCGCGCAGGGGCAGGCGGAATTGGAAACGCTCTTTGCCGGGCGCGCTTACGCGAAGCCGAAAACAGATGACAGCGGCGTCATCGGGGTCAGGCTGGTTTCGCTGAAAGAACAAACGATCGGCTCGGCGCGCTCGACGCTGCTGATCTTATTCGGCGCCGTCGGTCTGGTCGTTCTATTGGTCTGCGCCAACATCGCCAACCTTTTGCTTGCGCGCGCCGATGGGCGTCGCAAAGAGATGGCGATTCGACAATCGCTCGGCGCCGGCCGATTCAGGCTCGTGCGGCAGGCATTGACGGAAAGCGTATTGCTTGCATTTCTCGGAGGGGCGGCGGGAACCGCGCTTGCGGCCTGGTCGCTGAAGTTGCTTGTCCACCTCAGCCCGCACAACATTCCGCGATTGAGCGAATCGCGGATAGACGCTGGGACGCTCGCATTTACGCTGGCCGTAACGGTGTTCGCCGGATTGCTCTTCGGCGCTTTGCCGGCGTGGCGTTCCACTCGCGTCAATTTAAGTGAAAGTCTGAAACAAACGGCGCGCCGCGGCAGCGCGTGGCGCAGCTCGCTACGCGCGCCAGTCAATTTACTTGTGACAGTTGAAATTGCTCTTGCTCTCACACTGACTCTGGGGGCCGGTCTGCTGCTCAATAGCTTTGCGCGCCTGATGAGGGTTGATCCGGGCCTGCGCACAAACGGCGTGCTGGCGGCGATGATTGAACCCAACCCCGCTCTATTCCGCCAGGTCATAGAACGACTGGAAGCCGCGCCAGGCATTGTCGCCGCCGGAGCGAGCAACGGACTGCCGTTCACGGAGCATGGAAACGCCGCCCACCTCAAGATTGAAGGCCAGCCACAATCCGCAGTCAATGACCGCGCGATGCTATCTACATTGCATATCGTCAGCGGGAATTATCTTCGCGCGCTCGATGTGCCTCTGCTGCGTGGCCGGCTGCTCAGCGCGACCGACACGGCCAATACGAGTCCTGTGACGATCATCAACGAAACAGCGGCGCAGCGTTTCTGGAATGGGGCCGACCCCATCGGCAAACGTCTCAGTTTCAGCCGGCGCGGAGAACCGGAGGTCTGGCGGGAAGTCGTCGGTGTCGTCAAAGGCACGCATAAAGGGGGGATTGATAGAGCGATCACGTCTGAAGTTTACGTCCCGGTCGAACAGGCGCCGTACCCACTGGCAATGCTCTTTGTGCGCGGCTCCCTGCCGAAAGCGGAGCTTGCCCGCAGCATTCGTCAGGCGGTCGCGGCGGTCAATAAAAATGTCCCGATCCACAACATCATCTCGATGGAAGAACTGCTCTCCGACTCGGTTTCTCCGCGACGCTTCACCATGTTGCTGCTTGGAGGATTCAGCGCGCTGGCCCTGCTGCTCGCCCTGATGGGAGTTTACGGCGTGGTCGCATATACAGTCGCCGAGCGCACGCCGGAGATCGGCATTCGGATCGCGCTCGGGGCGCAAAGCGTAGATGTGCTGCGATTGATCCTGGCGCAGGGATTGAAGCCCGTGGCCGGCGGTTGCGGCGCCGGGCTGATCGCATCATTGGCCCTCAGCCGCGTGCTGTCGGGTTTGTTGTACGGCGTGACGGCCACCGACCCGGCGACCTTTGCCATTGTCATCCTCTTGCTTTCTTTCGTAGCGCTGCTGGCTTGTTATCTGCCGGCGCGGCGGGCAATGAAGGTGGATCCGCTGATTGCGCTCCGCCAGGAATAGAAATGAATTGCAACCAGGCGCAACCGACATCACGCCAAAGGAGTAGACCCGATGAAATTCTTCCGCTGGCGGCAACGCAAAGACGAAGAACTCGACGCCGAAATCCGAAGTCATCTCGATGAGGCCATCCGCGACCGCATCGAGCGAGGCGAAGCGCCCGAACAAGCCCGCGCCAATGCATTGCGCGAATTCGGCAACGTCGGCGTGGTCAAAGAAGTAACTCGAGAGATGTGGGGCTGGACTTCGCTCGAACGCTTGCTGCAAGACTTGCGGTTTGGCGTGCGAATGGTGCGCAAGCAGCCGGGCTTTTCATTGATTGCGATGCTGACGCTGGCGCTGGGGATTGGCGCGAATACGGCGATTTTCAGCGTGGTCAATGCGGTACTCGTGCGACCGTTGCCGTTTGGTGCGCCGGAGTCGCTGGTCTATTTATGGAATACCAACCCGGCGCTGGGCGCGCGCGAAGGCCATTTTATGGGTGGTGAGGTGTGGGCGGTGCGCAAACAGGCGACGAGTTGTGCGGCAGTGTCGGCGTGGATGCCAATGACAGCCATTGTGACAGGCAAACAACCGGAGCGGATGGTAGGCGGTAGTGTGGAACTCAACTTCTTCCAGACGCTCGGCGTGCAACCGCTGCTGGGGCGCGTGTTCACCAAAAAAGATGATGAAGAGGACGATGTCGTGCTGATTGGCTATGACTTGTGGCAGCGGCAATTCGGCGGTGATCCGAACGTGATCGGGCAGAAAGTGAATATCGAAAACTTCGACGGAGGAAAAAAGCTTTTGCTCGGCGTGATGCCCCCGGGCTTTGAGTTTCCGCCGCGCGCGGAAGTGTGGACGCCCTTTAATCTCGGCGAACCGGCTGGCACGGGCAATCGGTATCTGCGCGCCATCGCACGGCTCAAGCCCGGCGTGACGGCGGCACAGGCACACGCTGAATTGACAGCGATTGCACAGGCGACCGCTGCACAAACCGGGCACATCAGCGCAGGCTGGGAAGTCACGCCGATGCCGTTGCGTGAATTTTTGTTTGGCAGCGTGGATACAGCCTTGCCGTTGTTGTTCGGCGCGGTCGCTTGTGTGTTGCTGATTGCCTGCACGAACGTCGCCAATCTGCAATTGGCGCGCGCGGCGGCACGACAAAAAGAAATCGCCGTGCGACGGGCAGTCGGTGCAGGACGCGGGCGCATCGTGCGACAACTGTTGACGGAAAGTTTGTTGCTCGCACTGGCGGGCGGCGCATTAGGATTGTTACTTGCGCGCGGGTTGTTGTCGGTGTTGCGCGTGCTGGGGCCGAGTTCGCTGCCGCAGTTGCAGGCAGTGACGCTCGACGCGCGCGCCTTATGGTTTACGTTGGGGCTGGCGCTGGTCACGGGCGTGTTGTTTGGGCTTGCGCCAGCGTGGCAATCGTCCAATCCCGACTTGCAACACACACTGAAAGACAGCGGGCAACTGGCGACAACTTCGGTGCGCGGGCGGCGGCTGCGACAGTCTCTGATCGTTGCGCAGGTCGCTATCGCAGCGGTGTTATTGATTGGGGCGGGACTGCTTGTCAAAAGCTTCTGGCAAGTGCGGCAAGTTAGTTTGGGGGTGACGACCGAACAGGTGTTACTGACATCAATTTCGCCCAGTTGGGAGGAGTATACGCCGCAGCCTTTTCGCAAAGACAATGAGCCGACCAAGTGGCGACTGACGAATTTCTATCAGCAAGTGTTGGCGCGTATTGAGAAGTTGCCGGGCGTGGTTTCCGTCGGCGCAACTTCGCAGTTGCTTTTGGACGGGCGCGAAGTTGATATGGTGTTTGAAATCAAAGGCCGACCGAATCGGAATGCCGAGAAAGACCAGCACACTGAACTGCGCGTCATTACGCCGGATTACTTCACTGCGTTGCGCATTCCGTTGCGCAGCGGACGCCTGTTGACCGAACACGATACGAGCACGACACCGCTTTCTGTCCTCGTCAATGAAACATTCGCGCGCCGCTATTTTCCAGGGCGCAATCCGCTGGGCGAACGCTTGAAGTTTCTCGGCGATTATTTTGACGGCGCGATTGTCGGCGTCGTCGGCGATGTGCGGCAACGCGGATTGGAATCCGATGCGTTGCCGGAGATGTACATTTCGTATCTGCAAAAACCGATGCTCTGGCCGACGATGAATCTGGTCATTCGCACGACGATTGATCCGGCGATGCTGGCGGCAAGTGTGCGCCAGGCAATCCAAGCTGTTGATCCCAACCAACCGATTTACAACGCGCAGCCGATGGAACAGCTTGTGGCGACTTCACTCGCCGCACGCCGCTTCAGTATGTTGCTGCTCGTCGCGTTTGCCGTGTTGGCAGTGCTGCTCGCGGCGGCGGGAATTTATGGCGTGATTTCGTTCGCCGTGGCTGAACGCGCGCGCGAAATCGGCATTCGCCTGGCGTTGGGCGCACAGGCGCGCAATGTTTTGCAACTGGTCGCCGTGCAGGGAATGAAGCCCATCTTGAGCGGAATTGCGTTAGGCGTGGGCGCCGCATATGCCTTGACACGCTTGATGAAGAGCTTGCTGTTTGGCGTGAGCGCGACAGACCCGCTGACCTTTGCGGGTGTGGCCTTGCTGTTGCTGGTGGTAGCATTGCTGGCGAGTTTGCTGCCCGCCCGGCGCGCGACGAAAGTGGATCCGCTGATTGCGCTTCGGCACGAATAACAACGACATAAACAGAAAGGCATAACCAATGAAACTCTTCCGCTGGAAACAACGCGAAGAAGAACTCGACGCCGAAATCCGCAGTCATCTCGATGAGGCCATCCGCGACCGCATTGCGCGCGGTGAAGCGCCGAACGAGGCGCGCGCCAATGCCTTGCGCGAATTCGGCAATGTCGGCTTGGTCAAAGAAGTCACGCGCGAGATGTGGGGTTGGACGTCGCTCGAACGATTGTTTCAAGACCTGCGCTACGGCGTGCGAATGTTATTGAAGTCGCCAAACATTACTCTTATCGCCGGCTTCACGCTCGCGCTCGGGGTCGGGTTAAGCACGGCGATCTTCAGTCTGACATACAGCATTCTGTTGCGCCCCCTGCCGTATTCCGAACCGGAGCGGCTGGTGGCGATTCAACTCACCAATGTGATTGAGTCCGGCCTGGTGCGTTTCAACGCAAACGCGGCGAACTGGTCGGAATGGCGGGCGCAATCCAAATTGTTCGAGGACATCGCGATCGCCAGAACGGGGATCAATTTCAATCTCACCGGAGACGGCTCGCCCGAGCGTGTGCGTGGCGCGCGGGCTTCGTCGAATCTGGCGCGCGTACTCGGTGTGGGGCCGCGGCTGGGACGCGAATTTACCGAGGCGGAGACGCAGCAGGGCGCCAAAGTGGTTCTGCTGAGCGATGGGTTTTGGCAGCGGCGATTTGCAGGCGATCCGGCCATCGTGGGCCGCCGGATTCAATTGGATGGCGAAGCGTTCGAGGTGATCGGCGTGCTGCCGCCGGAGTTTCGCTATCCGACCAATGACTTCGATTTGTTGGCGCCGCTGTTTATTCCGCCGGAGGAAACTCGTTCACCAACTCACTGGTATTACAAAGCGGTCGGGCGGCTGAAGCCGGGCGTCAGCCTGCCGCAAGCGCAGTCCGAGCTGTCCGCCATCACCGGCCGGTTGGCTCAGCAGTACCCTCGCAGCATGGGGACGGGGCAGCGTGGAGCGTGGGTGGAACCTTTGCGTGATAGTTACGTGGGGCGGTTTCGGACGACGCTCTACGTGCTGCTGGCGGCGGTGGGTTGTTTGTTGTTGATCGGTTGCATCAATCTCGGCGGGCTGTTGATCGTCCGCGCAAGCGCCCGAACGCATGAGTTTGCGGTGCGCGCCGCGCTGGGCGCGAGCGCGGGACGCTTGCGCCGGCAAACGTTGGCCGAAACGCTTCCGCTCAGTTTGTTGGGCGGCGCCGGCGGAGCGCTGTTCGCCTGGATGCTGCTCAAAGTTCTGGTTCCGTCGCTCCCGCCATATTTACCGGGGCTGGACGCGGTTGGATTGCACGTTCCGGCGCTGGCGTTCGCGTTGGCTCTCAGCGCGCTGGTCGTACTGCTTGCCGGAATGCTGCCCGCGCGGCTGGCCTCACGCGCTCATCTCGCCGCAACCATGCAACAGGGGCAACAGGGATCGCGCGCTGTCGCGGGTGGAGGGACGTTACGGAACGCGCTGGTGGCTGCGCAAATCGCCATCACGCTGGCGCTGGTTTTCGCGGGAGGGCTGCTGGCGCGCAGCCTGGAGGCCGTCTTAAGGGTGAATCCCGGTTTCTCGCCCCAGGAGGTGTTGACGATGAGCCTACAGGTCACGCAAGCAAAATACCCCACAATCCCCCAGCTCGCAGATTACTACCGGCAATTGGCCGCGCGGGTGAAAACCATCCCCGGCGTCATCGAGGCCGGCGTGGTTGATATGCTGCCATTCAGTAGTGGCGGTGTACACGGCGGAGTGCAGTTGGAGGACAAGCCGATCGAAGCCCAACTCCCGTCGAGTTTCAGCGCGATCACGCCGGGCTATTTTGCGGCGCTGGGCATTCCGCTGCTGCGCGGGCGGGATTTCACGGAACAGGACAAAGAAGGCGCGGCCCCGGTCGCCATCATTGACGAACAGCTCGCGCGCAGAGCATTCGGCGATGCCAATCCGTTGGGCAAGCGCATCCGCTTCGGCGTCATCACCGACAAGACGCCTTGGATCGAAGTTGTGGGCGTCGTCGGTCACATCAGGGCCGGCAGCCTCGAGACCGATCCACGCCCGCAAATGTATTGGCCGGTCGCGCAGCAGCGAACGGAAACACAGTTTAGTCGGCATCAGGTCGCGCTCGTAATCAAGACCGCCGGTCGCCCGGAGTCGTTCACCTCGGCCATCGTCGAACAGATTCAGAAAGAAAACCCGGAACAGCCGGTTTACGACGTCCGCTCGATGGAAGATTGGCTCGACCGGAGCCTCCAATCGCGAAATCTGTTGACCGGACTGGTCGCGCTGTTTGGCGGGTCGGCGCTGTCGCTGGCGTGCCTGGGCTTGTACGGCGTGGTGTCTTACGGCGTCGGGCTGCGTATGCGGGAGTTCGCCATCCGCACGGCGCTCGGCGCGCAAGCCAACGACATTCGCCGGATTGTGCTCGCCCACGCGGTACGGCTTTGGCTAGCGGGCTCGGCGATTGGGCTGGTCGCGGCGTGGCTGGCGGGCCGTGCGTTACGGGGTCAATTGTATGGCGTGGGAGGCGCTGACGCCGTGTCGTTGGCGATGGCGCCAGCGCTGTTGCTCGTAGTTGCCTTGCTGGCCGGGCTCGGGCCGGCTCAGAGAGCGGGGCGTGTCGATCCGGCGGTCACACTACGCAGCGACTGAATAACTACGCGCTGAAGAGTGATTCGCGGATGAGCGAATAAGAGGGCAAGCCGATCTTCAAGGAGAGTGAGACATGAAATTTCCACTTTGGCGCCGTCATCGGCGTGACGAGCAACTCGAAGAAGAGATCCGAACGCATCTCGAAATGGCGAAGCGCGACCGAATGCAGCGCGGCGAAAGCGCGGAGGAGGCCGAGTTGGCGGCGCGGCGTGAATTCGGCAATGTCGGTTTGATCAAAGAGACTACGCGCGGGATGTGGGGATTGGGGGCGCTTGAGACATTCTGGCAAGACCTGCGTTACGGCGCGCGAATTTTGGTGAAGAATCCGGGATTTACTTTCGTAGCCGTGGTTTCACTGGCGCTGGGCATTGGCGCGAACACGGCGATATTCAGCCTGCTCGACGCCATCCTGTTGAAGCCGCTGCCCGTCAAACAACCTGAGCGGTTGGTCTTCCTGGAGGGACTGCGCTTCGCTCATCCCGATCCGGTCTTCCGGGAATTGAGCGAGAAGAATCAGGTCTTCGAAGGTATGTTCAGCTTTCACTCGTGGGAGATGACCATGAGTGACGGCAATCAGGCGGAGCGCCTGATTGGAGAGTTGGTCTCCGGCAATTTCTTTTCTGTGTTGGGCGTAAGCCCGCATCTTGGCCGCGTATTTAGCGAGGCCGATGACCAAACGCCGGGCGCGCATCTCGTGACGGTTATCAGCTATAACTACTGGCGTCGCCGTTTGGGCGCCGACCCGCAAATCGTCGGCAAGAAGATCAGCGTCAACAATCATCCCTTCACCATCATCGGAGTCGCCGCGCAGGGCTTTAGTGACGTGGAGGTCGGCGCCGCGCCCGATCTGCGCGTCCCGATGATGATGAAGAGCCAGATGTTGGATCCCATCGATACCACACCTGTCATGGCGCGTCTGAAACCCGGAGTCAGCATCGAGCAGGCTCAGGCCGCCACAGACGCCCTCTATCAAAACATTATCCGGACGTCCGGCGCCAATTCTCCCTCCGATCGAGTTTTCAATTCGCGCATTCAACTCCGTTCCGCCGGGACGGGCGTCTCCCTTGGAGTCGCGAACCTTCGAAGCCGATTTTCACAGTCGCTTATCTTGCTGATGTGTATGGTAGGCGTGGTGTTGCTCATCGCCTGTCTCAATGTCGCCAACCTGCTGCTATCGCGCGCGGCGACGAGGCGGCGTGAGATCGCCGTGCGCCTGGCCGTGGGCGCGGGGCGCTTCAGACTCGTGCGCCAATTGTTGACCGAAGGCTTTTTGCTCTCCGCTCTGGGCGGCGCGCTGGGGCTGGTGTTTGCCCGCTGGGGGACGGACGCCCTGCTCGGATTCCTGCCGCAAAACGCGACGCTCGATATCAAACTTGATTTACGGATGCTCGGCTTCACGCTTGGCGTCACGGTATTGACGGGGCTGCTCTTCGGCCTGGCGCCCGCTTTGCAGGCGACACGCTTCGACCTGATTCCGGCGCTCAAAGATGACGCCGCCGGCGCGGCGGGGAGCAGGCGTGGATGGGAATTGCGCCGCTTGCTGGTCGTCCTTCAAGTAGCGATGTCGCTCGTGTTGCTGGTCAGCGGAGGGCTGTTTGTGCGCAGCCTGCGAAATTTGAAAGCGGTCGATCTCGGTTACACGACTGATCAGATCGTAACAATGGAGACCTGGCCCCAGAGCGGCGGTTACAAACTAGATCAGCAGCGGAATTTCTACGCCCAATTGATCGAGCGTGTGAGGGCGCTGCCGGACGTGAAGTCGGCCGCCTACGCTCCACTGCCGATTAGAGGCTTCGGGGGGGGGATAGAAATCGAAGTCCCCGGCTCTCGGATTCCACTGAACGAAAAACCTACCGCGATGTTCCATCCGATAACCTCACAATTCTTCGCCACATTCGGAATACCGTTGCTGAGGGGGCGCGATTTCAACGCGCAGGACTCGAAACTGGATTACTTCGACGCGCGGAACTCGAAAGTAGATTACAACAGAGTCGTCATCGTCAATGACAGTTTTGTGCGTCACTTCTTCGGCGATGAAAATCCGCTTGGCAAGCGATTCTTGGTGGGACCGTTTAAAAACCTGGAGATCGTCGGTGTGGTAGGAAACGCCAAGCTGGAGAGCCTCAGGGAAACGATGTCGCGCACGGTCTACTATATCGAAAGCGATCGCTTCATTGGAAGGCAGAGATTGTGCGTGCGCGCGACGGGCGACGCTGGCGCGCTTGTGGCCGCCATTCGCCACGAGGTCCGCAGCCTCGATCCGAACCTGCCGGTCTTCAACGTCAAAACCTTCGCCGACCAGATCAACGAATCAATCAGCAGGGAGCGATTGATCGCGTTGCTCTCCGGCTTCTTCAGCCTCTTCGCGCTGTTGCTGGCGGCGCTCGGGCTTTACGGCGTGATGGCCTACGCCGTGACTCGCCGCACGCGCGAGATCGGCGTCCGAATGGCGTTGGGCGCGCGGGCGGGCGACGTCCTGAGGCTGGTCCTGCGCGAGACGCTGCTACTGGTATCCATCGGGATCGCAATTGGGCTGCCCGTAGCTCTGGCCGCGGCGCGATTGATCAAGGGGTGGCTATTCGGACTAACCGCCAACGATCCGTTGACGATTACGATGGCTATATTGGCGCTGCTCGCCATCGCGGCGCTGGCCGGCTTTCTGCCTGCGCGACGCGCAGCCCGTGTGAACCCGATCATTGCTCTCCGTTGTGAATGATTACGCGCTGATCGGTAATTCAAAGATGAGCGAATCAGAAGGCAAACCGATCTTCAAGGAGAGTGAGACATGAGATTTCCACTTTGGCGCCGCCAGCGGCGGGACGAAGAACTCGAAGAAGAAATACAAGCGCATCTCGAAATGGCGAAGCGCGAACGGATGGAGCGAGGCGAAAGCGCGGAGGAAGCCGAGCTGGCGGCGCGGCGCGAATTCGGCAATGTCGGATTGATCAAAGAGACCACGCGCGGGATGTGGGGATTCGCGGCGCTGGAGACATTCTGGCAAGACCTGCGCTACGGCGCGCGAATGTTATTGAAGCAGCCCGGCTTCACGCTGATGGCCATCCTGACGCTGGCGCTTGGCATTGGCGCGAACACTGCGATCTTCAGCGTCGTCAATGGCGTGTTGCTTCGCCCGCTGCCGTACTACGAACCGGAGCGGCTGGTGATGGTGTGGGCCGACCGTCCAATCCTGCAGGCGCAGATCGGCATTGCGGATATTCCGGTGGCGGTGGCCGATTTCGTTGACTGGCGCAACCAGA
>Ga0187894_10003285_pt1 | contig 18292 bp, 9 predicted proteins | sample GBC1701081metaG_FD_136650 | JGI IMG/M metagenome (GOLD analysis project Ga0187894, IMG submission 136650) | White microbial mat communities from a lava cave in the Kipuka Kanohina Cave System on the Island of Hawaii, USA - GBC170108-1 metaG ...
AGTGGTATGATGGCGTCGCCCGCAACAACAACGCGTCTTTTATACAATGGAAACTTTGATGAGCAAGCATTCGACTCTTCGCATTCGTTTTCCGTTTCTTCTGATCAGCGGGCTTGCGCTCGCGCTTGTCTTTGCAATTCCGTTCGCGGCGCAACAACCGCCGCCGTTCGATGAATCGCGCGTCATCGCCGATCTGACCAACGCGCTGCAGCTCACGCCGGAGCAAACGTCCAAGCTCACCGATTTGATCGACAAGCGGCGGCCACGCATTGACGGCCTGGCGCAACAAATGAGCCAATTTCCTCCCGGCAGCCCGAATCACAACGAATTGCGCGGGCAGCTCGATCGCGAACGCCGCTCGTTGATGGAAGAACTGGCTCCGTCGCTTGCGCCTGATCAGCAGACTCGATTGCGCGGACTCCTGGCCGCAATGCCGGGAGCGCCGCCTCCATCGGCCATCGCTCCGCTTAAACCCAACCTGCCTGCCGGCGCCTTCGCCAATGATCGTTTGATCCCGCTGCCCGCTAACTTCTCGGCGGCGACGACGCGCAGCCGCCGCGTGGGCGCCTCAATTCCGCAATTGACCGAAGAGCAGAAGATTCTGCACATGCTCAATCGCGCCGGTTTCGGCCCGCGCCCCGGCGACATCGAACGTGTGCGGCAGATGGGCATTGAGCGATACATTGAACAGCAGCTTCATCCGGAAGACTTGTCCGATGATTTTCTCTCACGGCCCTTGCTCGCTCTGAACACGCTGCAGATGACCCAGTTTGAAATTTTGCAGACCTTCGAGCCGGCGCCCGTTCGTCCGCAGCCAACGCCGACTCCAACGCCAACTCCGGTCCCAACTCCGGAGCCGGCGATTAAACCGGCGCCCGCGCCAGGCAGCGAAACGGACAAAGGCGAGATGGCTCGCCCCAGCGAATCAATGCAGACGCTGCAACAACCGCAGTCTCCAACGCCACAGCAAACAACGCCGCAACAGGCAACGCCGCAACAGGCAACGCCGCAACAGGCAATGCCGCAACAACCTGCGACGCCCCAACAGCCGCAGAACCAGCCTCAATCAAAATCGGCGCGCTCGCCAGCTCGCGATCCGCAACAGCCGTTGCGCGAATTGCAGCAGGCCAAGCTGTTGCGCGCCGTCTTCAGCGAGAGACAGTTGCAGGAAGTGATGGTTGATTTCTGGTTCAACCACTTCAACGTCTTCGGCCAGAAGGACGCTGACCGCTGGCTGCTGACTTCGTATGAACGCGACGTGATCCGCCCGCACGCGTTGGGCAGATTCAAAGAACTGCTCACGGCCGTGGCGCAAAGCCCGGCGATGCTTTTCTACCTGGACAACTTCATGAGCCAGATGGAGCAGCCCGCGCCGCCGCAGAAGTTTGACGCCGACGGCAATCCGCTGCCGCAGCCTCGCCGTCCCGGTTTGAACGAAAATTACGCGCGCGAGTTGATGGAGCTGCACACGCTCGGAGTTGACGGCGGGTACACACAACAAGATGTGATCGAGGTTGCGCGATGCCTGACGGGTTGGGCAATCGGCCCGCGCGGCAATATGGCTTTCATCTTCCGCCCGCGCGCGCACGACCGAGGCGAAAAGATCGTGCTCGGAACCCGCATCGTTCCCGGCGGCGGGATCGAAGACGGGCTGCGCGTGCTCGACGTCCTGTCTAAACATCCGTCAACGGCGAAATTCATCTCACGCAAACTCTGCCAGCGTTTCGTCGCCGATGAACCGCCGGAGGCGCTCGTTGAACGCGTGGCCGAAAAGTTCATCGAGACCGGCGGAGATATCCGCGAAGTCGTGCGCGCGATCCTGACCTCGCCGGAATTCTTCTCGCCGAAACATTACCGCAACAAGGTCAAATCGCCCCTCGAACTCGCGGCCTCGGCGATCCGCGCGACGGGAGCGACGACTGACGGCGCGGCGCCGCTGATTCAAGCCGTGGCGAGAATGGGCGAGCCGCTCTACCTGTGCCAGCCGCCGACCGGCTATGACGAAAATTCCGCCGAGTGGCTTTCGAGCGCGACGCTGCTTGAAAGAATGAACTTCGCGGTCGCGCTCGTCGGTAACCGGATCAACGGCACGCGCGCCGACGTTTCGCGCTTCGCGCCGGCAATCGCGGCGAACGATCCGAACAGGATCATTGATCAACTCCTGGCAGCGCTCCTTCACAGCGATGTCTCGCCGGAGACGCGCGAAAACCTGACGCGAGTTCTGAGAGAATCGCGAGCGAAGACGACTCCGGCGAAGTTCGACAAGCGCGCCCCGCAGAAAGGCAATGAAATAGCTCCGGGGCTTGTGGCGCTGATCCTCGGCTCGCGCGAGTTTCAGGTAAAATGAGGCTTGTTCCGTATTCTCCTCTTCTTGAAGTTTGAAACCTTATGCCCCCTCTCGTCATCGCTCACCGCGGCGCATCGGCCTACGAACCCGAAAACACGCTGCGCGCCTTCGATCTCGCCATCCGGCAAGGCGCGCAGATGATCGAACTCGACCTCCACATCACCTGCGACAATCACGTCGCGGTCATTCACGATCTGACGCTCAATCACACGACAAACCTGACTGGCCGCGTTGACCATTTGACGCTGTCCGAAATCAAACGCGCCGACGCGGGCAAAGGTGAACGCGTGCCGACACTCGACGAAACGCTCGACCTGACGCTGGGCAAGGCCGGGCTTTACCTGGAGATCAAAGACCCGCGCGCCGCCCTTCCGGCGCTGCGAATCATTCGGGCAAGGCAATGCCAGTCGCAGGTCATGCTGGCTTCGTTCGACATCGAGTTGATGCGAAAGCTCGGGGAGGAAGTCCGCGACATCGAACTCGGCTTGATCTTGGGCAACGCCACTTTTCATCCGATGGTCCGATGGCGCGAGGCCTTTCCGTGGTTCGCGCTCAGACGTATCAATTACCAAGTCTTGTGCATGCAGGTCGAGCTTTGTTACGGCTATCTGGCCGCGCGGGCCAGGGCGAACGGCAAGAAGCTCTACGTGTGGACGGCTGACAGGGAGAAACAGTTCGCGCGGATGATTTCGATCGGCGTCGACGGGATAGTGACGAACACGCCCGATCGCTTGATCGCTTATCTCGACCGGTCATCTCGATCCGCTTGACCATTTCGTCACCCTCCTTTCGCTTCGAGATCGTAAGCGGCTTTGAACCAGGATTTCACCTCATCATCAATCTCTTCCGGACTCGTGATCGCAATCCGGTGTGAGATGCGATTGCCTTTGGGCCGATTGACGTACTCTTCGGCGGCTTTCAGGTAAGCTTCCGGATCGCTCTCTTCCTGCCCTTTTCCGACCGAGCGTTCGGCGAGGCGCCACACTGACTATATCTTCTTCCGTTTGTGGGTCAGAGTTATGGCCGTTGCGTCCTTCCCCTCGCCGTAGAACAATTCGAGCGTGAAGGCCTCCTTGTCAGTGATGGTCGTTACGCTGCGCACCGACGCCTCCTTGCCGGTGGCCGCATCGATATGCGTCCCCCAGCAGGTGATAGTCTTGCCGTCCCCGGAGATGGCGCCCTCATTGCGCATGACGTCGGTATGCGTGCTTTCGAATTGCAATTCAACAAACTTGCCCCTGTGCCGGTCGAAACCAAGGATGATGAGATTCTATCAAGTTCGGGTTCCAAAGCGACCAGCTAAAGGTCTGGGTGGGGGGTGGGTTTTCGGGGCAGGGCTTTTGCAAAGTCGCCTGTCAAGACCTGAATTGGACCTGAAATGGTCGGCAAGAGTAGCGCAATCTGTCCAGATTGCGCAGGTCCATCCACTCGTCTACTGGATGAACCCTCGCAATCTGGACAGATTGCGCTACTCTTGCCATGCGAACTTCAGAAATCGAACAGGGATTTCTTGTCAAGAAAAACTCTTGAAAAACGACTTTGCAAAAGCCCTGGGTTTTCGGGGGAGATTTGTTATGCTGCGGATACTGTAAATACTATACTCCTCACCAAAGATAAAGATAATGAACTACGGGTTGTATCACACCCTTGTGAAGCCCCCTGTGAAGCTCATGGATCGAAGCGAGATCTTAGCGAACGCGGTCAGAGCCTTGCTCGCCAACAAGCTGCGCGCCAGCCTGGCGATGCTCGGCATCATTGTCGGTATCAGCGCGCTCGTGGCCATCGTCGCCTTGATCGAAGGCGCAAGCGCCTACATCACCGAGCGGCTCGTCACTCTGCAGCCCGATGTTTTTCGAGTCTCGCAACTGCCCGCCAACTTTCTCAACATCAACGAATTCATCAAAGCGTCGAAGTGGAAGCGGATTGAGTACGATGATTACCTGGCCGTGCGCGAAGGCTGCCGCGAATGCGCGAGCGTCGGGGCGGAGTCGGACATCATGGGCCGGATCAAGTGGCGCGGCGCGGTGACAGGCAGCGTGCAGATCCGCGGCCTGTCCGCCAGCATATTCGATATCGAGCGCGTCGAGGTCGCGCTGGGCCGCTTCTACACGGAGGCCGAGGAAGGCCAACACGCCCCCGTCTGTCTGGTCGGCGCTGACATCGTTGATGACTTCTTCCCTAACAGCAATTCGCTCGGGCCACTCGGCGCGGAGTTGAATGTGCTCGGCAAATCCTGCCGCGTCATCGGCGCCGTCGCCCGGCGCGGCGCGCTCTTCGGACGCTCGCAGGATCGGTTCATCATCGTGCCGCTCGCGACGCTGCTGCGGCGCTACGGCGCGCATCAACCGGTGACGATCTACTGCCAGCAGCGCGCGGGCGCGCCACAGGCTTCAGTGATTGACGAGGTGCGTGGAACGATGCGCGTGCGCCGCAAGTTGCTGCCCACGCAAGAGGACACGTTCTTCATCATCACCTCGGATTCGGCGCTGGCGATCTATAAAACGGTGATCGGCGGCTTCTATGTTGTGGCGATTCTGATTTCCGGTATTGCGCTCACGGTGGGCGGGCTGGGTGTGACCAACATCATGCTCGTCAACGTGCGCGAACGGACGCGCGAGATCGGATTGCGCAAAGCGGTGGGCGCGCGCAACCGCGATGTGCTGCTGCAATTTTTAGCCGAGACCATCGCGCTCTGTCTTTTCGGCGGGTTGGTGGGGACGAGCGCCGGGATGCTCATTGCGCGTCTGATCGCCTGGGTCACGCCGCTGCCCGCAAGTTCACGCCCGCTCGTGGCCTTCGTAGGCTTTGCGGTCTCCGCAACCGTCGGCCTCATCTCTGGTCTCTACCCGGCGTACCGCGCGGCGCGGCTCCCGCCGATTGAAGCGTTGCGGTATGAATAACAACGACTTTCAACACAAAGGGGCAAAGGGTCAAAGATACAAAGAAGATCAACCCAAACAAGTCTTTGAACCTTTGACCCTTTGTGTTGATTCGATCATTTGCAAGTTGTGAATAAAGGGCGATTCCAACAACTCATTCACGCCAGACGCGCCGCCGAATTCAGAGAAGCCTTCTCGCTCGCGGTCGGCGCCATCAGGCAACACCGCTTTCAGTCATCGCTCACGCTTGCCGGGATCATTATGGGCGTGGCGATGGTGATCGTCGTGGTTGCGCTGATCCAGGGTCTGGACGGAACGATCAAACGCGCTCTCTCTCGGCTCAATCCGAGCAGCTTCATTGTCGGACGCATGGGCTTTTCGGACATGGGCAATCCTGACTTCCAGGCGCTCCTCAAACGCCGCCCGCCGCTCACGGTCGAGGACGCGATGGACATCCGCGCCAACTGCCCTTCGGTGCGCGTCGTCAGCCCGTTCTACGCCAAGATGCCTTTCGAGCCGTTGCGCGTCTGGTATAAAGGCGAAGAGGCGCAAGGGCCGATCATGCGCGGCGTCGAACATTTCTTCACCGACGCCACCGGCATCCTTGTTGACCGCGGGCGCTTCATCAGCAACAGCGACTCGACCCACCGCCGCAACGTCGTCGTCCTCGGCCAAACGATCGCCGACGGGCTGTTCGGCGTGGAAGACCCGCTCGGAAAGCAGATTCACATTGACGGACAGGTCTATGAGGTGATCGGTTTGATCGAGCGGCGTGAAATCTTCTTCGGCGCGCCGAGCGAAAACCAACTCGTGCTGATCCCGTTCGGCACGTTCGACAAATACTACTCGGAGCGCGAGAAAGAGTTCCTCCAATTCTTTTGCCTCGCGGCCTCGCCCGAAGAGGTCGAAGCCGGAATGCTGGAAGCGCGCGAGTTGCTGCGACGCCGCCGGCGCGTCGCGTCTGAAGCGCCGGACAACTTCGCGATCTTCGCTTCCAACCAGATGCTCGACATCTGGACGCAGGCCTCAAGCGGCGTCTCGCTGCTGCTGATCGGAGTCGCGTCGTTGGGTTTGCTCATCGGCGGGATCGGCGTGATGAACATTATGCTGGTCTCGGTCACCGAACGTACGGGCGAGATCGGGCTGCGCAAAGCGGTCGGGGCGCGGCGTCGCGACGTGCTCTGGCAGTTCCTGCTCGAAGCGATTACGTTGACGTTGCTGGGCGGCGTTGTGGGCGTGATTGTGGGCGTCGCGGTGGCGCTGCTGATCCAGCTCTTCTTGCCATCGCTCAAGGCCGGCATCTCGGTCGGAGCGATCTCCGCCGGATTGGCGGTCTCGGGCGTCGTCGGCCTCTTCTTCGGCCTCTGGCCGGCGTACCGCGCGGCGCGGCTCGATCCGATTGACGCGCTGCGTTATGAACGGTGAAAAATCGAAAGGGTATGGTTCTATTGACGCCGCCAACATGCTATCGGCTGCCAGTTCGCTGCAAATAGTGGACGCGCCAAGTGAGCGATGAAAGTAATCTCTGTACGATGCGCTCGCGCTCCCCATTGAGTATTGTGACTAACTTCAGCCAAAGCGTACGCATCAGCTCTTTTTCCTCTCGAAGGGTTTCGAGCACACGTTCCAAATCACTCAGGAGACGATTCAGATGGGAATCAAAATCTTGAAATGGATCTAGGGTTATTCCATCCCGCCAACCGAGACCCTTCAATTCTTCCGGTAGTTGATGTGGCTGCGGTATATCAACTCCAGGTGTGCAAATTGGCGCCACCGGCAACCAACTTCGCTTAAGACTCTGAGCTACTTCGTAGCGAACCCAATCCCTGGAATCCTCTTGCCGCTCGTTAAGCAGCTTCATCCATGCAGGACCTATAATGACCAGCACTACGTCCGCTCGGTTGAGGGCGCTATCGACCTTCACTGGAAAAGACAGTCCGGGGCTTCGCGAGTCTACGTCCAAGAACACATTCAATTCCCCGTAACGAACGCGTAGCTCTCGAAAGATCATATGCGCCAGGTATCTACCTTCTTGGTCGCTTCTTCTATACGAGATAAAGAAATGCATATCAATCTTCATCGAACCAATAGCCTGTCATGGCTAGCGCATTATTTTTCAGAGATAGTGAAAGTACAAGAGCAGCGAGCGGTAGGCGCGCAAACCGATTAATGACAACGTCATTGACAGTGAGCAAATACTTGTACTAGAAAAGGCGGCAGATTGATTCACCAGCCTCGTTCAAGAATCAATCGCCAAACTCGATTCTCGTCCTCCGAGGCGCCAGCGTAAAACGAATAGGAGATAGAACCGATGCACCGTCCCAGAAAAATTTGTCTCACCGCCCTACTTCTCGTTTTTTCCTCAATTCAATTTAGCCACTTCGGCTCAGCCCAGGTCCAGCGCCCTACCCAGGAGCGAAAGCAGGAGCAGGCTGCGGAGAAGACGCCCGAGCAGAAACAACCTGATTATTCGCAGGAAGCTTATGTCATCGAGCAGATGAAAACCTCTTATCGGTTTGAGAAAGACGGGACCGGACAGCGCGAACAAAACCTCCGCGTTAAAGTCCAAAGCGACGCCGGGGTTGGGAATTTCGGCCAACTCGTCTTCCCCTATAGCTCCGGCAACGAGAAGCTGGATATCGAACAGGTAAGCGTGCGCAAACCGGATGGGAGCGTGGTAACCGCGCCGGCGAGCGCCGCCCAGGACCTGACCACTCCGATCTCGCGTGAAGCGCCGGTCTATACCGACCTCAGGCAAAAGCATGTGACGGTGCCCGGGCTTCGTCCGGGAGACTCGCTCGAATACCGCGTCGTTTGGCGGATAACCACGCCGTTGGCCCCGAACCACTTCTGGTTCGCGCACGAGTTTCTCAAACACAATTGGATCGTGCTCGACGAGCGTCTCGAAGTGGACATCCCGCAAGACAGCGTGGTGAAACTGAAAACGGAGCCGGGCCTCGATCCGATTGTCAGGGAACAGCAGGGACGGCGCGTCTATTCCTGGAAACACGCGAGCCTGAAGCGGAAGGAGAAAGATGACGAAAACAATAAAGAGGAGTCCGATGAACCGAAGCCGCCTCAGATCCAAATGACCACGTTCAAGAGCTGGGACGAGGTCGGGCAATGGTATGCCGCGATGCAGCGCGACCGGATCACGCCTGACGATAAGATCCGCGCCAAGGCCGCGGAGCAGGCGCGCGGCCTCAACAACGATCTGGAGAAGATCGAGGCGCTCTACAAATACGTGGCGAAAAACTTTCGCTATGTCAGTCTCTCGTTCGGACAGGGTCGTTATCAGCCGCACGCGGCGGCGGAAGTTTTTGCGAATCAATACGGCGATTGTAAGGACAAGCATACGCTGTTGGCCTCGATGCTGATGGCGGCGGGAATGCGCGCTTATCCGGCTCTCATCAACTCCTCGCACAAAATTGATCCCGATATACCTTCCCCGGCGCAATTCGATCATGTGATCAGCGCCATTCCGCTGGGCAAAGAAACTCTCTGGGTGGACACGACCGCGGAGGTGGCGCCGTTCCGCCTGTTGGCTCCTCCGCTGCGCAAGAAGCAGGCCTTATTGATCCCCGAAAACGCTCCCGCCAGACTGGAAACCACTCCCGCTGATCCGCCTTTTCCCACTACGGAGATGGTCGAGATCGAAGCCAAGGTCAACGATCTCGGCGAGCTGACCGGGCGTTCGCATTATGCTCTCCGCGGGGATTCGGAGCTCCTCTACCGGCTTATGTTCAGAAGGACGCCGAAGAACGATTGGAAGCATCTCGGCTACCTGCTTTATACCGGCGGATTGCGAGGGGAAGTAACCGAGGTGAGGCCAAGCGACCCCGGCGCGACTGAAAAGCCCTTCGAGGTGGAATACGATTTCACCAACGCGGGCTTTCTCGACTGGTCCAGCAAGAAGGCCGCGGTGGGCCTGCCTCTTCCCCCGCTCCGCTTACCTTATGCCGACGCTGACAAGCAGGAAGGCTCGAAACCGATCGAGTTGGAGGCGCCGGCTGAAATTACCTACCGTTTGAAGCTTTCCCTGCCTGCCAAATATCGAACGCGCCTGCCTGTGCCAATAACGGTGACCAGAGACTATGCGGACTACCGCTCGAGCTACAAACTCGAAGGAACCACTTTGATAGCGGAGCGAACGTTGCGCTTGCTGAAGCGTGAAATCCCCGCGGCGCGCACGCAGGATTACCTGGCGTTCATGGCTTCGGCGCACGCTGACGGGGCGCAAACTTTCTCGGTTGAGACAGACGTGGCCGGCGCGCCGGCCATCCCGGACTCGATGAAAGCGGAAGACCTTATCAAGGCCGCCGCCGCCGCCGCCGACAACCGGAACTACGCCTTATCGGAAGAACTGCTCAACCGCGCGCTGGCAAAAGAACCGAAACACAAATCCGCGCGCCGCCAATTGGGTTATGCGCTCTTCGTACAGCGCAAGTACGACGCCGCGGTCGAAGTCCTCCGCGAGCAGACCAGGATTAATTCGTTCGACGACTATTCCTACAACTTGCTCGGCCGGGTCTTCTGGTCGCAACAAAAATATGAAGAGGCTGAAGCCGCATTCCGCAAACATATCGAGATATTACCATTGGATAAGTGGGCGCACGGCAATCTCGGCCTGATGCTGGTTGAGTGGCGCAAGTACAAAGAGGCGGTCCCGGAACTAGAACAGGCGATCTCTTTGAATCCTGATCAGGAGCCTGATTATCAAATAGGTCTTGGACGCGCCCATCTGAATCTAGGTCAAGCGGAGAAAGCGACCGATGCGTTCGACAAGGCCATCAAGCTTTCGCCGGAACCGACGGTACTGAACAACGTCGCCTACTTCCTTTCACTTGGCAATGTACAGCTCGACAAGGCTCAGCAGTACGCCGAATCGGCAGTGACGGAGGTCGCGACCAAACTCCGCAACGCGGAGCTTGAGCGTTTGACGCCGGAAAACCTGACCAATGTGAACAGCCTTGGGTCCTACTGGGATACGCTCGGCTGGGTGCATTTCAAAAAGGGCAACCTGGACATTGCGGAGAAGTACGTCACGGCCGCGTGGCTGCTTGGGCAACACAGCGAAGTCGGTGATCACCTGGGCCAGATCAGCGAAAAGCGCGGCAAAAAAGAAGAGGCCATTCGCTGGTATTCTCTGGCGAATGCCGGATACCGTCCGGTACCAGAGGCGCGAGAGAATCTGGCCCGGCTCGCCGGCAAAGACAAAGTTGAGCCGCTCCTCGGCAAAGCCAAAGAGGAACTCGCCGGATTCCGCACGATAAAACTCGGACCGTTGCTCAAGGACGAAAAGGAGAAGTTGGAAGCGGATTTTTACGTCATCTCCATTCCGGGGGCGTCGCGAACCGCTCAGGTCACGGGAGTGAAATTCATTCGCGGCGCCGAGAAGCTGAGGCCTCTGGCGGCGGCGCTCAAAGACGTCAAGTACCCGATGATCTTTCCCGACGAGACGGCGACGAAACTGATTCGCCGCGGGACGCTCACCTGCCAACCCCAAAATGGGGAGTGCGCGTTTGTCATCCTGCCTCCGGAGGACGTCACTTCCGTCGACTAATACTGTCAGCAGATCACTGGGTCAGGAAGGAAGAGCATTTTCCATAGCGATCAGCTTGCGAAACAGAAATACTCGCAGGCCGAACAGCGGATGGATTTCAGCGTCAGGTGAACCCAGCGAACGCAAAGGGCGGCGGCGGCGTCAAAGACTCCCATATAACGACTCAATCCCTGCGGGAAGTGTCCCGCAATCTCTTTCAAAACGAACAATCCTTTCCAGGAGGCCGAAATGAAAGCGACGACCAGTCGCGCGTGGAACCGTGCGGCAATTTTCGCCCTGTGCGTTTCCATTCTTCATCTTTTTACATCTGATGTCGTCGATTGCAACGGCGGTTCCAGCCTCAGAACGGCTCGCCAGTATCCGACCGGCGTCTCTCCCATGGCGGTGGCAGTAAACGACTTCAACCAGGATAGTCTGCTTGATCTGGCGGTCTCGGATTCGACCGGAATTACCACCTTACTCGGAAACGGCCAAGGCGCTTTCGTTTATGGCGCGAACATAACTACTAACACGCTCTCCGAATCAATAGCCACGGGCGATTTCAACCGCGACGGCAGACAGGACCTGGCAGTGACAGGCGCCGGCGCTGAAATAGTCGAAGGCGTTGACATACTGCTTGGCGCCGGCGACGGATCATTCCGCAAGGCGAATAGTTATGCGACCGGAAACATGGTCTACTCGATCGTGACGGCGGATTTCAACGGCGACGGCGCCCTTGATCTGGCCGTGGCCAATCAATCCTCTCAAACCGTCTCCACGCTGTTGGGTCGCGGAGACGGCGCGTTCAATCAGGCGGTCAACTACCCGATAGACGCCCCGGTGATCGGAGTCGTTGCGGCGGATTTCAACGGCGATGGGAAGATTGATTTGGCGACCGCCAGCAGGACCGGAGGGTACCCGGTCACGCTGCTTTGGGGGAACGGCGCGGGCAGTTTCACCCCAATGACCTACACCAATCTCCTGAGGGATTGTTACTCCATTGCGACAGGTGACTTCAACGGCGACGGAAAACCGGATTTGATAGTAAGCCAGAATGCGGGAACCAGGATTCTCCTAAACAACGGCGTGGGCGGCTTCGGCGAGCCCACCAATGCCGGGCAAGTCTCAACCTCGATCGTCATTGGCGATTTCAATGTGGATGGTAAATCCGATCTGGCCCTGGCCAATTCCAACGGGGCCATAGAGGGAGCGTCCATGCTGCTCGGGAACGGAGCGGGCGGCTTCAGCCAAGTGATGGTCTACGGCGCGGGCAGTTATGTTCGCGCGCTCGTGGCAGGCGATTTCAATCGGGACGGCAACCTGGATCTGGTTGCGGCAAACCGCGCGAATGACAACATCTCGATCCTTATCGGCGATGGCGCCGGAGAGTTTCGGGCGGCGATCATTACTCAGGTGGGATTCTCGCCGGTAGCGATCGTAGCGGGCGATCTCAATAAGGACGGCAAGCCGGATTTGATGGTTCCCAACGCCTCAATCGGAATCTCAGTGGCTCTTGCCAATGATTCGAAGAGCTTCGGCGCGCAGAAGCGATACGACACCATCGGCTCTCCAACAGTGACAGCGGCGGTTGGCGGCGATTTCAACAATGACGGCGTCGCCGACCTTGCCGTAACCACCACGGACCTGCCCTACCTCAACAAAGACGGTGTCACACTATGGCTGGGTGATGGAAGAGGAGGGATTGCGGGAGCCGGCGCCGCTTCCACCGGCGCGCGTCCCGTCGCTATAATCGCCGCCGACTTCAACAGCGACGGCAATCTTGATGCGGCTACGGCCAACGCCAATGCGAAAAACGTTTCAGTCATGCTCGGGCAGGGCGCCCGCGGTCTCGGCGAGGCGCGACATTTTCCCGCCGGATCGGAACCGCGTTCGCTCGCCGCGGGCGACTTCAACAGCGACGGCAAAACCGATCTGGCCGTGGTCACTCTCAACAGCCTTTCTCTCATGCTGCTGTTGGGAGATGGCAATGGCGGATTCACCACCGCCGGTTTGAGCTTGGAGGGAAACCCGAATCGGGCGGCGGCCGGCGATTTCAATGGCGATGGCAAAACCGATCTGGCCGTCGCTTACGACGGCGCAAGCCAAATCTCGATCCTGCTGAGCAAAGGCGACGGGAGCTTCCTGGCGCCCATCAACACCGACGTTGAAAAGGCTCCATTCGAGCTAGTGGTTGCGGACATCACTGGCGATGGCAATCTTGATCTGGCTTTTACCAGAGCGTTCGGCAATCTGGATTATCGCGACGACAGGGTGACGGTCTGGGCGGGTGACGGGCATGGCAAATTCAACCTTGCCGCCGACTTCATAGTCCCACTGGGAACCTATCTCACAACCGCCGACTTCAACAATGATGGCAAGCCCGACCTCGCCATTGTCACAGCCGGATCGAGTGGCGCGTCAAGAGTGTGGATTGCGCTCAGCGATTGCGACTTGGCGCCGCCCGCAATAGTCACCAATGTCTCCGCCGCCAGTTACCGTAGCGTCACAATCGCCAGTGAAGCGATCACCTCCGCGTATGGCGTGGATTTGAGCGCGGAAACAGCGATCCCGACAACACTGCCGTTGCCCACCCAACTGGCCGGGACTCGAGTGGTGGTCAGAGACTACGCCGGCGTCTCGCGCTTCGCGCCGCTCTTCTTCGTTTCGCCGACGCAGATCAACTACCAGATGCCGCCGGGTGTGCGGCTTGGCCCCGCCATAATCACCGTCGCCGGCGGCAATGGCAAGATTTTCACGGGAACAGCGCTGGTTGCCGCCACTGCGCCGGGGCTGTTTGCCGCCAATGCCGATGGACAGGGAGTTGCGGCGGCCGTTGCGTTGCGCGTTCGCCAGGATGGCGCGCAGGTTTACGAACCCGTCGCCCGATTCGACTCCGCGCAGAACAAGTTCGTCGCCGCGCCGATTGATTTGAGCGACCCGTCAGACCAGGTCTTCCTATCGTTGTTCGGCACAGGCGTTCGCAATCGCAGCGCGCTGGCGAACGTAATCGCGAAGATCGGCGGCGCCAACGCCGAAGTTCTTTTTGCCGGGTCGCAGGGCGGATTCGCCGGGCTTGATCAAGTCAATGCGCGTTTGTCCCGCGATCTGCTCGGACGAGGCGAGGTCGATGTCGTCGTGACGGTTGATGGCAAGGTGGCAAACATCGTCAGAATCAACATCAAGTAATTCGGATCAGCGCCGGGCGTGGCGCTGGCTTAGCGATTCAAACGTTTGAGTCTTCTTCACAATGGCCGAGAGTATATGACCATAAAACTGAACCGTTATCGCGTTCGTATGTTCGTCTTCATTATGCTCGCCGTCATCGCCGCCGGAATCGTCTCGCGCGAAGCGGCGCCGGATTTTTTTGGGCTGTCATCGCTTGCGGCGCGGACATCGCGCGCGGATCTTCGATCGAGCCGGCGCGATGTCGAGCCGGCCGCCGCGACGCGGGCGCGAATCGGCAGGAGATACGGCGATCTGCCGATGCTCTTCGAGGCCAATCGCGATCAGACCGACGCCCGCGTGAAATTCATAGCGCGCGGTCCTGGCTATTCGTTGTTCCTGACCGGTGATGAAGCCGTCCTGCGATTGCGGATTGCGGATTGCGGATTGCGGATTGAAGGGGCTGACTCTTGTTCAACCGAGATCACAAATCCGCAATCCGCAATCCGCAATCCGCAGTCCGCAATCCTGCGAATGAAGCTGGTTGGCGCGAATCGCAAGCCTCGCGTCTCCGGCGTCGAACCGCTTCAAACGACGAGCAATTATTTCATCGGCAATGATCCGGGCAAGTGGCGGACGAACGTCGCCAACTTCGCGAAAGTGAAATACGAAGCGGTCTATCCTGGTGTTGATCTGGTCTGGTACGGCAACCAGCAACAGCTCGAACACGATTTCATCGTCGCGCCTGGCGCCGATCCGAAGCGGATCAAACTCTCGTTCGCGGGCGCCGACTCGACGACGATTGATGGCGAAGGCGCGTTGGTCTTGCATACGGAAGGCGGAGATGCGCGTCTGCTCAAGCCCGTCGCGTGGCAGGAAGCGGATGGGAAGCGCCGTGAAATCGCTTGTGATTATCGCATCGTCAAAAAGGATCGGATCGGGTTTCGGCTCGGCGAGTATGACCGCAGCCGGACGCTGGTGATTGATCCCGCGCTCGCCTATTCGACCTACATCGGCGGCGCGGGCTTGGATCTGGCGTATGACATCGCGGTGGACAATGACGGTTTCGCTTACATCACGGGGCAGACCGATTCGGCGGACTTCCCCGGCCCGAGTCCGATCCAGCCGGCCAAAAGCGCGCAGGCCGACGCTTTCGTGTTGAAGCTCAATCAGGCGGGCGACGCCGTGGTATACGGCGCGTGGCTCGGCGGAGGGTCAGCAGAAGCGGGCAACGAGATCGCGGTGGACTCCACAGGCGCCGCCGTCATCGTGGGCGTCACGAGTTCGGACAACTTTCCGACGAAGAACGCGCTGCAAGCGGTCAGAAAAGGAACCAATGACGCCTTTGTCGCCAAATTGAATTCGGCGGGCAATGACCTAATCTACTCGACCTATTTGGGCGGCGCTCTCTCCGACGGCGCCAACGCCGTGGTAGTAGACGCGAGCGGAAACGCCTACGTGACCGGCGTTACCGACTCGCTCGATTTCCCTTTGAAAGGAGCGTTTCAGAACGCCAGGCAGGGAAGCGCGTTCTACGCCAGCGACAACTCCGGAGGCGGTTGGATGGCTTCGGGCAATGGGTTGGGCGTCTCGCAGGTTTATGACATCGCGATTGACCCGGCCAATCCGGCGACCGTCTACGCGGGCACGGATCGCGGCGTGTTCAAGAGCGTCAACGGCGGCGGTTCGTGGTCGCAGGCTGGAGCCCCATTCAGCCTCCTGGTCTTTCAGGTCGTCGTTGACCCGACGGCGCCGGCGAATATTTACGCGCTGACTCAGACATTCATATACAAAAGCGCCGATGGCGGCGCCACATGGAGCTTGATACCCTTCCCTCAAGGCGTTCAGACTCTAGCGATAAGTCCCACTGCGCCGGCGGCCACGATCTGCGCCGCGACGGCCAGCGCATTTTTCAAAAGCGTTGATGGCGGCGGACTCTGGACGCCAATCAGCCTGCCGCCAATCGGAGGAATCCCGCCGCGGGTCTTTAGCGTCGTGATTGACCCGATCACGCCTACGACCATTTACGCCGGCGGCATCAACGGCGTGTACAGAAGCGCCGACGGCGGGACTATGTGGGCGCCACTGTCCAACGGGTTTCCACAAAACCGCTCCTTCAGCGTCTCCCGATTGGCTATCAGCAAGAGCCATCAGGCGACGCTATTGGCCGAGGTCTTCAACGTCGGGGCCTACAAGACGACGAATGGCGGGAGCGATTGGACGGCGGTCGGATTGCCCGCGCCGCCTGCAGCGCGGCTCACATTCGCGATTGATCCGAGCAATCCAAACACGATCTACGCCGGGGCGCTGGGTTACGGAATCTACAAGAGCGTTGACGGCGGCGGGACGTGGAATGCGGCCAACAACGGGCTGAACAATTACAACATGCGCGCGATTGCGATAGCCCCAAACTCGCCTTCGACCGTTTACGCGGGAACCGACGCGGGCGCCGACGCCTTCGTGGCCAAGATCAACCCGGCGGGTTCCGAACTCGTCTTTTCGTCATATCTGGGCGGAGGAGGAGGCGATACAGGCGTGGGGATCTCGCTCGACGCGGCGAATAACATTTACATTACGGGCACAACCGAGTCGCGGAACTTTCCCGCCATCGGCGCCTACCAGCCAACGATCAAGGGGTTACTGGACGCCTTCGTCACGAAGATCAATCCGAGCGGCTCTGCGATACTCTGGTCAACTTACCTGGGCGGCTCAGGCCCTGAAAACGGCAACGATATCGCGGTTAACCCGCAAGGCTTTGTCTTCGTCACCGGCTCGACCGGCTCGACAGATTTCCCGACCGTCAAAGCCATTCAATCCGCCAACAGGTCCGTAAGCCCGGCCATCGCCGACGCGTTCATCTCGCGGTTCAGCGCCGACGGATCGAGGCTGGATTTCTCGACCTATCTCGGCGGCGGCGGATCCGATTTCGCTTTCGCGATAGCGATTGATGGCGTCGCCAACGTTCACCTGACCGGTTCGACAAATTCGACCGACTTCCCCGTTCTGAACGCTGTACAAGCGACGAGGGGCGCCAACCCGCAGATCCCCGTCACGGACGCATTCGTGATGAAGCTAGACACGAACGGCGCGGGGCTGATCTACTCGACCTACCTGGGCGGAAGCGGCCCTGATCAAGGTAACGGCGTCGCCACGGACGGAATGAACAACGCTTACGTCACAGGCCCGGCCTCTTCGAGCGACTTCCCGACGACGCCAAACCCGCTGCGCGCGGCGGGGTTCAACGATTCATTCGTCGCCAAACTGGCGATCCGCGCCGATCTGGCCATCGAGATCGGCGATCTGCCCGACCCCGTGATGGTCAACAACAATCTGACTTACACGCTGACCGTGAGCAACAACGGTCCCGATCCGGCTCAGGGTGTGACAGTCACTGATACTTTGCCCGCGGGCGTTGACGTGGTTTCCGTCAACGCCTCTCAAGGCTCCTGCGGCGCGGGCAATCCGATCACTTGCGCCATCGGCTCAATCGCGCCGAACGGCCAGGCGACGATCACCATTGTCGTGAAGCCCACGGCCACAGGCTCGATTACCAATCGCGCCAATGTGAGGAGCGACACGCCCGACCCGAACGAAAGCAATAACACCGCGACTCAGGAGACCAGGGTCTCCACGATCCCTTCCATCTTCGGTCGCGTCACGACCGGCGCCGGCGCTGGCCTGAGCGAAGTCGCCGTTGCGCTGACTGGCGCGCAGAGACCCACGGTTACGACGGCGATTGATGGCGGCTACCAATTCGCCGAACTGCCGGCGGGCGCGAATTACACTGTCACTCCTTCGCAGCAAGGTTACGTTTTCAACCCGGCGACCCGCGCGATCAATGATCTGCGGATGGATCAGCGGGCCGACTTTCAGGCCGTCGCCTGCGCCTTCTCTATTACGCCGCGCAATCAAACATTCGCCGCGACCGGAGGTTCGGGTAGCGTGACGATCACAAGTCCCGATCCGCGCTGCCCCTGGACCGCGCTTAGTCGTGTCCCCTGGATCAAAATCACCTCAGCTACCAATGGAGTTTTGGGCGGCAATGGCAGCGGCGTGTTAACGTTCAGCGTCGAACCGACGGTCGGCTCGCGCATCGGCGCGGTTACCATTGCGGACAACACGTTCACCGTGTCGCAGGAGTTCAACGCTTGCGACACGGTCAAATTCAAAACGCCGCGGGTCTTGACTGTAAGCGGATCGCAGGGAACGCTGCCCGGGCTTATCGCAAAAGACTTCAACAACGATGGCGTCTCCGACTTGATCTATTACGCCAGTCAGCCCGGCGTCGCCATCTCGCTGAGTAATTCCACCGGCGGCTATGAAGCCGGGAGGACTGTCTATAACGGGGGGATACGCTCACTC